>JACCDP011210211.1_pt1 | contig 10824 bp, 9 predicted proteins | sample 7445841 | NCBI WGS metagenome assembly JACCDP01 (sample SAMN15323441, study PRJNA562643) | freshwater metagenome | isolation source: river surface water | place: USA:Blue River Watershed | collected 2017-08-17
CTTTTTTATCATTGGAAATTAAGAAAGATGCCTTAATTCAATCAGTCAAGTTTGTATCTAACATTGCAAACTCCCATATGATAAACTTGACATTAGATATAAACAAACTTGTAGTATCAGCAACTAGCAATGAAAAGAATGCTGTCGTTGACACTATAGAAGTTGAAAACTACGAGTGTTTATCGGTATCTTACGTTTCATCTCATTTAGTTAAAGTTTTAGAATTATTAGATTCAAAAAATCTTAAGTTGAATTTTTTGAAACATAATGACTTTGTTCTTCTTATGCTAGAAACTGAAAATTTTAAGCACGTTCTTTTCCCAATGGATTAATATGTTTCCACGAATTTATTTTGGCTCTACATCGTTATCAGTTAACAAAATCAAAGAAGAGTTTAAAGATTACTCTTTGGTTTATGATAATAACGTATCAAAAATTTTGTCTAACTATTCTAAATTCTTCGATTCAAACAATATCTATATTCATACTAATCTTACAAGCGAAGATTACAAAAATATAAATGAAAAATGTGATTCTTTAGGCAGCAAGCATATTATTCTTTTTGAAGATGACAGTTTTGATGGACGATTATCTTTGGTTTCGAAAGCAAAGAAAAATAATCTTATATTTGACTGCTCTCTTCCTTTGGTTGGTGATGTAAATGGCTTGAAAAGGCATATAAACAATTTCTTATTCAAAAATAATTGTAATATCAACAGTGAAACATTAAATCATCTAATAGAAATTTGCCCAGTCTTAAGAATCAAATCAAAACAATCTGGAAGCAAAAAAGAAATACTCTCATACGATCTTGATGTTTTATTTAAAGAACTAGAAAAAATAGTTTCATATACTGACAAAATTCATTTAAGTGATATACAAAATTCTTCATTCAATCAAGAGTGCGACATATTCGAATTTATCGAACAACTGCTGCAAAAAAATAACGATTATTGTTTGAATAATATCAATCACTTAATTGCAGCAATGGGAGAACAAGGTTTTCTCTTAGTTTTATTAAGTCAATTAAATTTTTATTTAGTTTTGTCTGATTGCAAAACAAGGAAGATTTATGATGCTGAAGAAATTCAGAAACTTATTGAGCTTAGGGACTTACTTGGAAAATTTCTTGATGAAAATTATAATGAGCCTGTATACAATACAAAGGTTCAAAATCCTATTCGCATAAAAATAGAACTAAGCAAAAACAGAAATCAAACTCCTAAACAATTTTCACAAATGATTAATTTAGTTGTTGACTCTATTATTGATTTAAGAACAAGTGGTAGTTCAAATCACGCAATTCCAATACTTATTTCAAAACTCACATCTGTATAAGGATTTGTATGGCTGAGCAAAATTACGACGAAATAAATAAGTTACTTTACAAATATAAGGCTGGAAATGAATCTGCTTTATTTGAATTGTATGAGTTTTACAAACCATTATTTATTTCTTCAGCCAAAAGAATAATTCAAAAAGAAAAAAGATTAATCTCTCATAGAGAAGATTTATTAAGTGATTGTATTTTTGTATTAAGCAAACTTATAGATCAATATGACCCAAGTTTATCTTATTTTTCTTATTTTTTATCAACAAGAATAGATATTAATCTATTCAGGTTTGCAACTGACAAATATTTCCCAAAAGAAGAAGTTTGTGAAGATGATCATTTTCCAGAAGAATATGACGATCCATTTAACAAAATAGAAAATATTATTTGTATACATCAAGCAATGGACAAACTAGATGAAAAAAGCAGAGAAGTAATTGAAGTTTATTTTTTTGATGGCTTAGATCAAAAGCAATGTGCAAAAACTTTAGGAATTACTCAAGGAGCTTTTTCAAAACGTTTGTCTAAAGCACTAACTCAAATGAAGTCAATTCTAGGCGAAGATTTTTTGTTTGACTGATGTTTTGTGGTTATAAACACTCGCAGTCTTTTCTTCTGTTTCTTCTGGTTCTCTTTCAATAGTTATATCAACTTGTTTATCATCTTGTTTAGCGTTTTCAAAGCCAGGGAAATTTCCAGGAGGCATTCCTTCTCCCTTGTACCTTGGCAATAAAACATCAAGTTTTCTACCGCTTGGGATAGGTTCTGATTGTTGAATTTGAAATCTTGAATGCTGTTTTATGTCTTGTGCTGTTGGAGGCTCTTGTTTTTTTGCTTCTTCACGCAATTGAGCATTTTCTTTTTCTCTGTCTGCGCCTTCTGGATTTACAATATCAGTAGTCAGTAATCCATCTGCTACAGCCTTAGAAATTTTACCAAAATAATCTGATAGATATCCTTCTATTACTCCTTCGGTAACATCTTTTACGTCAAAGATTAACATTTTTCCAGACTCAACTAATTTTGATTGGACTTCTTGTAATTCTTTTTCTAAATTTGTTCTTTCAAAGCTGTCAATTGGAGTAGAATCGATTTGTCTAACAAGTTGATTTTTTTTACCTATCAAACCTCTTCTGTAGTCTCTTCTTCCTTGGATTTGAAATGTTTCGTGAAAAATCATTTCCAATCTATTTCTTTGACGTTGCAACATTTTGTTAATTGCTTCAAGAGGATCTGATAATTTTATCGTTTGACCATTAGATGTTGTGTAACTGCCAAATCTACCAGTTTCCATATCTTCAAGTAATCTTCTAGCATTTGTTCCACCTGACATCAAGTGAACCATTTCATCTTGAATATCTAAAATCCATTGTTCTTTGGCTGCTTGATATATCTTTGGATCTGACATCAATTTGCCAATATGAGCATCAAATATTTTAGAGAGATAAGGAATATCTCCGTGAACTCTTGCATAAAGTTCTGAGGGGTTTGCAATATATGCTTCTTCAGGAGTTAATTCTGGATTCAACTCAACAGAATCTTGCAATGTTAAATCTCCAGATTGAAGATATTGTAATGCGTGAGCAACTTCGTGTCTTTTTGTTGCTTCAAGATAATGCTGGGCGCTCATACCTATATTTTCTGCTAACGCTCTGTGAAATGCTAATTGTTCCCATATATCTGTTTTGATAATGATTGCAGGAACAGGACCTCTATCTTTTGTTGGAAATCTTGGTACAAACAATCCTCCCCACTTTTCTTCTGTAAAATCGACAGGACCTAATTTCAACTTAGGAATATTATTCCTTCTCATAAAATCTTTGAGAGCCCAAGTATTAAACTCTACAATTACCATTTGGTCGGCATATTTTTCAATGTTCTCTTCACTGACACCAGCAAAAGGTGACTCTTGTTTCATACGATCTTCATAAGAAATCATATATTTATTGAAAACTTCGTCTGTTTTTTGTTTCTGTCTAATCTCACTTTCAGACATACCATCAAGATTCATCTCTTTGTTTGGATTTTTACCGTATGCCCAGTTCATAGAAGTTTCATTTGCTTTTTTGACTTCAATAACATTTTCTGCTTGTGCTTTTTCTAAAGCAGCAAAACCATCATTTTGTATTCTTACTTTTGCTTGAACACCATTTGTAATAACTCTATTTTTAACTGCATCACCAAGAGTGTCTAAAACTTCCTCGGAAAATTTTTCAAAGTCTTCTGGATTTTTTTCCAAATATCTAATTATGACTTCAGGTTTTGCAAGCCCCATTTGTATGAAAAGTGGAGAACAATCGTCTCCCTTGCTGTAAATCAGTTCAACAAAAGTTTTATAAGATTTTAATTTTTCAAGAAAAGTTCTATCATTTTTAAAATCACCTTCAGATATGCCTGAATACAGTTTAGAAGCCATTATTTTAGAGAAGTTTTCAAAGTCTTTGTAATCATCTATCTTTAATGCTATTTCAAGTCTATATTTGTTAGGAAGTAAAGACAGTAATGATGCAACTTTATCTTGAGGTGTCCCATGTAAAAGTAATTTAAAAACAACTTCTAAAACTTTGCTTTCATCAATTCCTGAATAAATATATTCTTCAATTTGTGGTAAATAAAAATTTCCTTCACCACGTCTAATTAGGTTGATAACTCTTTCATGTGTTTGAAAATATTGTAATTCGGGTTTAGCCTCAATAATTTGTTCAAGAAGCAAATTTCTCTGTTCGCTTGCAGGATACCCTAGTCTAGTAATATCATCTCCACGTAAGACAAACATAGCCAAAGATTCATTAAGGTTTGTGCCTTTTCGTAAAAGCAAGTTTAGTGTAGTGTAGCCCATACCTAAAGTACTATTTACAGAATACTTCAGGCTATCATAGTCTGTAATTTTTTGACCTAATTCTAAACCATCTTGACCTTGTGATCTAATAAATTCATTGAGTTTTCCAAGAAAGTCTAAAACTTTCATCATATCTGTATTTGCAGAACTACCTTGTTTTTTCATCTCATTGTCAATAAATCTTGACAAATTAACACAAAATAAAGAAATATCTGATAAAGTATTGATCTCATTTTTTGCTTTTTCAAAATACTTTTCTATTATCGAATCATTTCCCTTGCCTTTTTCAATTTCCCCTATAAGTTTCAACATAGCGGTCATTGTTGGCATTTGATTTGGATCGTAAAATGAAAAATCTTGAAAAGTCCTAGAGAAAGAACCAGCCCACGAAACTTCTTTAGTCGATAATACGTCCCAGGCGGTTGCAGATTCGATAATTCTTGAGTACCACATTCTAATTTTATTTTACAAATGGGCTTGATTAACCTTTGGAATATTTTTTCTGATTTCTCGTATTATATAAATATGTTCCACAAAAACCTCTAAGACATTACAACTACGTCTTGAGGTTTTATTCTTTTAATCAGGCCCTTTATTAGTGGGGATCAAAAAAATCTGAGGGGAGAGATAAATGTCTGAAAATAATTCAAATGACATGATTTACAACTGGCGCAATGAGTTACGTTCTCATCAAGATGGTGTTTTCGTTGTAGCCAATAGTCAAGCACAAAAATATAAAAATCAAGGTTTCGATAAGTCCGAAGTTGTAGAATTGCTCGCAGCTGATAATTTTGATTTAGACGTTGCTAACAGAGTTGCATCTAAATTATTTGATACCGCTGATAATATTGCTCGTAAAACCGCTATAGAAGTTGCTGTTGTTCCTACTAGATATTCTGATTGCGCTCCTATTATTGAAAAAACTCTTACAAAAATTTCTGCAAAAGAATTTGTCAAAAGACTTTGTGTAGGTCCACATTCAGTTGTAAAAACTGATGAAAAAGGTCTTCAACAATGGCACAGATGGGCTGAAATGGCAAAAACATCTAGAGTTGGAATGGACAATTTACACGTAGCCTTGAAGCCTTTTATTGAAGAAACTTTATTAAACAATGTTCTCATTGCTCAATCTCAAGAAGCTGAAATTAAGACCGCTTCTAACAATAAATATGTTGTGTCTATGAGAAAAGGAACTGCTGAAGTTGACTTGTCCTCAGCAACATCTTCAAGCGATAAATTTAATCAAGGAAACTATGCAGATTTTGGTTTAGCAGATGAATTTCTTGTAAAGGCTGCTGATACTCTTTCTCCTTATCAAAGATTGAAAAGAGCATTAACAGACTAACTGTAATCCTAATTTACTAAACAAGCCGCAATATTGCGGCTTGTTTATTTTGTATAATGAGTAAAATGGAAGAAGAAAATAAAGAAACAATTGACGCTTTGATTGTTCCAGATGATGGACCTAAGAAACCATCAAGATACTTCAGAGATCTCAAAGAAACAGACAAGCCACTCAAGCCTCTTCCTCCTGATTCAATGAGTGATATATCTTATCCTCAGTTTATTGAGCCAAGATGCGCCCTATGTACATCTCCTTTTCGTGATTTGTTAGAACACGTATATCTTGAATCTGGGAGAAAAAATCAAGCAGTAATTAGATTTTTTGCTGAGTATTTTGATGCACAACTAAACTGGATGCAAATAAATACTCATATGGAGCAACATTGCGACTTAAAAAAGATTTCTACTTCTGGTCTGAAGAACTATGAGCAAAGAGAAGAATTAATTGCTCCTTGGATATTTAGAGAACATCATTTAGCATTAACAGCGTTGTTAGTTGAACTCGATGATGTAAGAGGAATTGATTGCTCTAAAAACTCTGAAATGAAATTGAAAAGAGCATCAATGGTTGAAAAACTCATAACAAAAATATTAATGGTAAAAGATTCAAGAGACAATCAAGGTATATATAACATTAATATATTTGAAATTCTTGCAAAACTTCACGAAAAAATGACAAATGAAGATGACAAGAAAATTATAAGAGAAGAGATTGTTGCTCTCAGAAATAAAATTCAACAAGATAATTAATGAGAAAACCAACTCCCGTAGTTAAGTCTTCTAACGAACTACGAAGTCAACTTTTACAACAAGCCAATTCTGTTACTGAACTTTTTAAGGATACAGAGTATGCTAATGACTTTGCTGATGAAATTGTTCCAGCAAGAAGACAGGAAGTTGCACCACCTGCCAAACCTCCGAAAGATAGATTCAATCCAGACCAGATTGTAGATATCATCACGTTTATTGAACATCCATATTTTTGTAATCTAAAACCTTATCCTTGGCAAAAACTTATTTTAAAGTGTTTTTATATGGGTCAGGAAGGAAATACAAATCTTGAGATACTTGATGATAAGTCAGAATCTGGATGCAATGGTTGTGTTTGGAATTACATTCAAAAGAATGAGAATGAGTTCTTGAAAGCCAGACAAGAGCAAAGAAATTTCAAAACTATTTTTAATGTTGTCAATTCTCCGTGTCTTCAATGCGTTAGGCTTGATGAAAAAATTAGAAAAGAAAGATATGAATATGCTCGTCAAGAGGCTACAAACCCTGATGCAGAGAGACAGGTTGAAGTTTTAGAAGCAAGACCTATCATTGATGGATTTCAAACGGAAAATGATCTTTTGTATTCTGAAGAGTTCGATCCCAAACTTCGTATGCAAGTTCAAGAAAAATGCACAAAACGATACAAATTTGAAGAACTTGTTTTAGTACTGGGAAGACGTTCAGGAAAATCATTCCTTGTATCTGCTATGGCTCTTTATGAGTTATATCGTCTTATTTCTATGGGTCATCCTCAGGCAAGATATGGGTTGATGGAATTTGATGAAATTGTTCTTCTTAATGTTGCTCGTAATGAAGAACAGGCTAAAAAAGCAATCTTCTCAAAAATTAAGCAAACAGTTTTAGCGTCTCCTTTCTTTGCTCCTTATATTGGCAAAGATACTGAACTTGAAATGCGTTTCTATACTGAACACGACAGAGAAGAAAACGTAAGAAGAAAAGAAGATAATATCAATCCTTTTGCTGGCAGTTTAGTTCTAAGATGCGGTTCAAGTAATGCTTCTGGTCTCGTTGGTCTTACCTGTTGGTCAATCATTATGGACGAAGTTGCTGCTATGGCGGGAGATAATCCTGACTCTGGAGTTGACTACGCATTATATGATGATTTGAAGCCATCTCTTGCTACTTTTGGTAAAGATGGAAAAATGATGCTTCTTTCCAACCCTAAAGGTCCTATTGGGTTACTTTATGATCTTCACGAAAATAGGCATGAAGATCCAACTACTCTTGTTATGAGATTACCCACTTGGCTCACTAATCCTAACATTGATAAAGAATGGCTGGACGGACAAAAAAAGAAAGATCCCCAAGAGTTTCAGATGCAGTATGGAGCAGAATTTGGTGCTTCTTCATCTGATCCTATGTTTATGTCAGATGATATTGACAGAATGTTCAAAAGTCTTAATATGGTAAAGAGAAAAGAAATGCCTGATGGATTATTTGAATATTTTTGTCACATTGATCCAGCACGTACATCTGACTATTATGCTTTAGTTGTTGCACATACTGAAGTAATGTATGGAACTATTGGACCTGATCATACGCCAATGAAACGAGTTGTTATCGATCATATTCATTTTTGGAATCCACTCACAAGAAATCAGCCTGTTCAAGAAAAAGAAGTAGAAGAATATGTCATAAAACTTCACAGACAATTCAGATTTAAACAAGTTTCTATTGACCATTGGAACTCACAATCGTCTGTAATCAAACTCAAGAGTTATGGTGTTCCAATTGTTGAAAGACAATTTAATAAAGAATATAAAGAAAAAATATACACTGAACTTGCTCAATTAATAAGAGATGACAGGATTGATGTTTATGATTTATCTGGCGGAACATATGTTGATATGAATAGTACTCTTCAACCATTGAATGAAGTGCAAGAGGCTAAAATTCAATTTTTGTTTTTGCAAAAAAAATGGAAAGGTAAAAGATACTACATCGAGGCTTTATCAGGTTACAAAGATGATATTTGTGACTGTGTCGCTGCTGTTTCATACGAATGTTTGACTTCTAAAATTGTAAATAGATTACCTAGAGCAAAAATGGTTAATTTAAATAGAAGATAGTAGAAGGATAAAGGATAAAAAATTTTAAAATTAGAAAAAATCATTATGTCTGAAAATATTCGTTTAGCACAATTTGGAGGCGTTGGAGGAGGTGGGCAAGTATCACCATTTACTCCTGGCGGAAGTCCTATCGGTCGTGGCGGAAGAAACCGAGGAGGACACGAAGTAAATTTGTATGTCGATGAAGACGCAAATTTCGACAAATTGTTGCGAAAAACTCATCAGGAATTTGATGGAAGAGATGTCAATTTAGAGTCAAGACTAACACCTCAACATAAGCATTACGAAGAATCAATTCCTTATTTGTTGACACCTGATGAAAGAATGAGAGCCAAATTACGTGCTCAACTTCACAACTATAAGCAGTCACTCGAAAATGCTGCAAATGATTTACACAAAAATTCACCAAAGTACATAAGAGAGCATTATAGGCCAAAGCCTGAACATCTTATGACAATGGAAGAATCTTTAGAAGATAGACATAAATATAAAAAAGATTTTCAGTATCCTAGAGAAAAATATCAAGACCCAGATAAACCTTCTAGAATGCACTTTGCAATATCAGATAATGATATGAATCGTTTAGCAGCAGAATATCAAGTTATGCGAAGAAATAGAATGACTGAAGAGTATGCTGAACCAAGAAACAGATATGACATTGAGCAATTCAGTAATGAGCCTTTGGGAAAAACACCACTCTTAGAACACGGTGAAGACTTAAACCAATATTTTAATGACTTAATAAATATCAATACACCTGACAAAGACGGTTATCAAGAGTATGAGTTAAAAGATACCATTTTATCTTACCCAAATCCAGACTCAAATGTTGATCTTACACCTAGAAAGTTTACTGGTGAAGAATCGGCTGAACTGAAACAACTTGATCCTTTCAAGAATTTAGAAAGTAATATGCATACTGAAAAAATGCCATCTTCTTATTTTAATTTTGTAAAACCAACGCTAAGAGATGATGAAAGTGTTGAAGAACAATATGATACTTTATTGAACGGTTTTGTAGGACATACATTCTAAATGAACAAATTTTCACTTTTGATAAAAATATGTGACAAGCTTGATTCAAATGGAAAGTTTGCTCAATCTGACAAATTGTTTAATAAATTTGCGCAATATTATCCGCAGCAATCAGTTACAAAAGTTCCTAATGTTCATTATGTTGAATATGATGAACTAGAAGATGAATATAAAGAAAACGATTTTTGGCGACAAAGAATAAATCCTAGAAAAATTCCAAAAGAATATAAAGATCTAGGTGGAGAAGCAGACGGACAAAATATAGAAGGGCTTTTACATGGGCCAGATAATGTTCCAGGTCCTGCTTATGTAGATCCGGGGAATCCAGCGTCAAGCCCATCTATGGCAATTCATAGTGGCGATGATTTGTGCGATAAATTTTCCTGGGAAGAAACATATCAGAAAAATGTTGATGAAGGCAACGGTTGGAAAAACAGATTGCCATATAGATAAGGAGTTTATTATGCCATTACCTATCAAGCCAGTTCACAGTTTAGATTTACACGCAGAGTTATTTGATGGTCCTTCAATGGAAGGACTAGGACTTTCAGACATTCAAATTCAACTTCTTGGTGTTACTCAACAACCAAAAAAAGCCGAGGCTGCAAAACTAAGTAACAGATATATTGATATGTTGAGAACTATTGATGCCTCTACCGATGAAGTTGTAACTGCTGCTTCTCAATTAGCTTTGAATAAAGATGGAAAAGTTTGCAGTGTTCCTACAAACATTTCTGATAACGACCTTTTAGCACTCAAGACAGCCGGATTAATAACTGGTTATGGAAGATCTGTAGAATTGACTGAAAGAGCGAAACTTGCACTCAGGGACCATTATTTATCTACAGAAAATATAAATGAATTTAGAAAACAAAGAACTAAAGATAGATTTGATTTAGAGGCTGCAAGAAGTGTAAAGGCTTCTTCAAATAGATTTAAGAAAGTAGGTTCTTGACTCACTAGTGACAAATTCCGTGACGAATTTGATATTAGATTTGTAGCAGATAATGACAAACTCAGAACTAAAGGCTTGATGTTTGCTGAACCTTTAGACAATTTTGAAGTGGTTATTTTCAAATTTGATTATCCAGATTGTTATTCATTCTGGAATAAAAATGTAAGTTTTCCGTTATCTTTAGCATTTTTAGATGAAAAGTATAGAATTAGAGACATTAAAGATATGGAAGCAGATGACCCCAAATCAGTTTATCCAGATAGTTCAAAGATAGTTTTTGTTGTAGAAGCAAATAAGGGAACTTTTGATAAATTGGATATAAAAGTAGGCGATAAGCTTACAATGAAGGGCAACAAACTGATTTTAGATAAAGAAAATAAGTAGATGCATTAAAGGAATTATCCTTTTAATTTAAGAAGTTTTTTAATGTATTTTTCTTGAGGAGAAAACAAAATTA
>JACCDP011157744.1_pt1 | contig 10823 bp, 5 predicted proteins | sample 7445841 | NCBI WGS metagenome assembly JACCDP01 (sample SAMN15323441, study PRJNA562643) | freshwater metagenome | isolation source: river surface water | place: USA:Blue River Watershed | collected 2017-08-17
ACCTTCTTGATCCAAGTTCGGAAATCATTCCCTGACGCTGGAACCAAGTGACCGAATTTTGGCGAGGAGTATACCAGTGGAGTATACAAGTCCCGCAGAGCAGCTTTTCACAGGCCGATTCTGGTCAATCGAAGATAATCCACCAGCTAACGCCCCGATTTGCTGCGCTGGGATCACCCCGCACCCCATCTCGCTTCCTCCTATCCGGTCTTGGCTACGGGGGATACCGCCTCGAATCCGCTGATTGAGGGTGTTACAAGAAAAATCCCCAAAATTCTCAAAACACCCCTACCAACGAAAATGGGCCATGGGCATAATTCCTAAGAGACCACTGGCAATTCCTCGGATTCCAGCTTCTGCCCCCAGCATGACCGACATCCTCCTTTACGACTGCCCCAGCTGTACCGCCAGTTGCTCAGTCGCTGCCGATCTGGTGGGTCTCAACGTCGTCTGCCCCCATTGCTCGCAAGAGTTCATGGCAACTCGGCCTGAATCAGCTGACTTCCAGCTTCCCGAAACGATCCCGTTCTTCAAATCTGGCAAACTCGAAATTCTCAAAAACCACCTCAACAAACTCACATCCGACGGAGAACTGAGCAAATCTGATGAAATTGCCCTTACAAGAGCTGCCCTGATGCTGGGGCTGAAGGAAAAAGATTTTGTTGAATTAACCAAATCAGAATTCCTGAGCCACTTTAACCCAATTCTTGAAAGAGCTTCAAAAACTGCGCACATAACTGATGAGGACGTTGAGGAAATAAATAAATTAAAAATAAAATACAGCGCAGATTTGGCATTTGATGAGTCTTTCGGAGTTTTCCGGTGGATATACTTGATGGAGGTGAAGGGGCAGGCGCCGCTACCATTAATAAATAATGAAATACACCTAGAAGAGGGTGAATTTCTTTATCTGGCAATGAATTCTACATGGGCGCAGCCGAGAACAAAGACAACCAGTTACTCAGGGGTATCAGTCTCTGTGCCGACAGGCATCCGGGGAGTGCACCTAAAGTTCGGCAAGATGCAGCCAAATCGCGTCGAGGAAATCACGGAGTTAGATTCTGGCCGGTTATATATCACAAATAAATCAATTTACTTCCAAGGTGCAAACCGCAACACCGAGATTTCACTTTCCTCAATTCTCGATACAACCGTCCACACGGACAGCATCAGGATCGACAAGAAACGAGGCCGGGCTGATTACTTTGGAATGAGTTTGATGAATTCGAGATATATTCAGGCTTTGATTGGGGTTTTAAAATAAGATTTTTGAAGATTGGTCTAAAATGAAACGTACTATTTTAACCATTTTATTATTACTTACCTTCAAATTCACTTTAATCTCGGAGCAGTTTCCAAGTCTGAAAGATGCTAAAGTGAATTCCAATCTCCAAGGATTTGTTTGGGTTAATCCCGGTAAATATCAAATGGGATCGGATTACGCTGAATGGTTTGAAAGTAACAATAAGAAGCTCAATGAAAATCAAAAACACGATGAGTTTCTGCATCATGTAGAGATTTCGCATGGCTTTTGGATGCAAAAACATGAGGTAACCCAAAAGCAGTACCGAGAATTGATGGGATATTTGCCAAAACAAATGTCAGGCAAGGAAGATGATCAACTGCCAATTGTTGACATATCACATGAAGAAGCCGCGTACTTTTGTGATTTGTTAAACAAAAAGAATCCAGATATAACTATAAACGGTGTAAATTATGTTTATAGGCTTCCAACCGAAGCGGAGTGGGAGTATTGCTGTCGCGCAGGTGAAGTTGCATATCGTGCCAAAAATATACAGCAATTAGGATGGTGCAAAGAAAACTCAGAGCGAATCATAAAGCCAATCATGCAAAAAAAACCTAATGCATGGGGTCTCTACGATATGCTCGGTAATGCTGGTGAGTGGTGTTATGATTGGTATGGTGAATATCCAAGCAAACCAGTGGTGGATCCTATTGGGGTAACAGATCTATTGAATAAATCAAAATTTCTTGATGAAAATCTGTGGCCTGCTGCAAGAATAGCTGATATTCCGGTGGCCTTATTGCCACAAAAGGTATGGCGCGGAGGGAATTGTTGGTTTGATGAAAACTCGTTATCGTATAGTACGAGGCAATCTAACATTTGGATACATCGATCTTTTCTTGTTGGTTTCCGAATTGTGATAGCAAAAGAAATCGTTGGACCCGGGAATAAAAAGAAATAGTCACACCGATACAATTCTTGCGTAGCACCCTAGATATCAAAACATCAGCGACCCCACCATGAGCGACATCAACAAAATCATTGAAGACCAAAAGCGCGAACTAGAAGCCAAGCTCGCCCTTATCTCCGGCAATAATCTGTCAGCCCTGATGGCTGAGCGAAAGGGGTACGAAGGCAAGATCGCGGAGATCGACGCGAAGATTCAACACATCTGCAATGAGCTTGGGATCGACGTGGGGCTGGAGGCGCCATCAAAGAAGGAACGCCGGACCCGGATGAGCGGTGCGGAAATCGAAGCGAAAATCCTAGATGCCCTGCGCAACGCGCCGCAGGGGCTTAGCCAGATCGCAATCAGCGAGACGACTGGGGTCTCTTATGCCTCGGTGGTGAAGTGGCTGAAGGAAAACGGCGCGAAGGTGAGGACTGAGGGGGAGCGGAAGGGGAAGAGGGTGTTTTTAATTCAATAATACGGTATAGAATTAAAAAGTCTTTTGTTTATAGAACGATAACATGTTTGGCGGCTACTCTAGCCTTTGGTGTCGGTTGGAAAACAACAGACTCCGTCGGGCAGAGATCGTTTTCGGCAGCAGGTGTAGCATGTAGTGCTGACGGGAGAGTAGTCTATGCTGCTGATTTGCATCAGTTGTGGAAAAGTGATGGTGGTAGAAAAACTTGGAGCGAAGTGCTGCTCCATTGGTAATCAAACTAGTATAATATACTGAATGGATAATTCTAATTCCTATTTTTGTCGAAGCAGTAACAAGAAAGACAAAAATCCCAAAGCACACAATATCTGGAATACATCAGGTAATGATTCGGGTCCAAGCGCAATAGCTGACAAACTAGGCCGATCGCGAAAAAAGCTTCTCGATTTAACGCTTCGAAACCGACTCCTCAATTTTCGACCTGGTAACCCCAGATTTTCTGATGACGGAAAGGCCCACAAACAGATTCCGTTCCAGGCGAATCTTTCATCACTTTGGCAATCTTTGGTCGAGGATAAGAAGAGTATTCAAGTATCAGCCCTAACCCGCGAACAACTTGAACAAATCTTGGGTTCTTTTAAGAATAGTGGAAGCAATAAAGAAATACCTAAATCTGATTCAAAATTAGCGATCTCACGAATCACCTCGGAATGGGCCGACGTCCGCGAATCGGTCCGTGGAGTGTCGCAGTTTCTTGAAAAAGGAAATCTGGTTTCCTTAATTCCAGAAGGATCATTTGCAAAGCGCCTTGCAAAAATTCGGGACGAGCAAACCACTCTTGCAAACTCAACTGGTGATAGTGCATTGTTTCTAGCTATTGGGTTTCTTGAATGGTGTGAAACTGAGCCACACCCTAAAGCAAATGAGTCCCTATTTGCGCCGCTAGTTTTAGTGCACGTTGCGCTCAACGAAAATAAATCAGAGAAAGGAGGAGAAAGGTATTATACTCTTCAGATGGATGTGGATGAACCGCAAGGAAACCCATGTCTAGCCGAAAAGTTAAAACAAGATTTTGTGCTCGATCTGCCGGATTTAAATCTTGAAGAAAATGAAACAGTCCAAAAGTATTTAGCGCGGGTGGCGAAAGCGCTGCAATCCAAAAAAAACTGGCGTGTACATCAAACGGTAGCACTAGGATTTTTCAACTTCGCCAGATATCGTTTATGGCTTGACCTTGATCCGGGGCAATGGCCGGCTGGGAAATCTCCGGCAGCCCATGCGATTGTGGGTTCAATACTAAATGGACAGCCACTACCACAGCGGGAGTCTATGCCCGATGATGATGCGGTCGCATTTCATCAGGAGACGGAAGACCTTCCAATTGTTTTGGACGCCGACAGCACACAGTACGCGACACTTCTTGCTGCAAAGAAAGGGGTATCGCTTGTAGTTCAAGGTCCACCAGGGTCTGGAAAATCTCAGACTATAACAAACCTTATCTCTATTGCTATTGCTGAGGGCAAATCAGTCTTATTTGTTGCGCAAAAATTACCAGCGCTTCAAGTTGTTCAACGTCGCTTGGAAGCTGTTGAACTGGCAGCGTTTTGTTTACCACTTTTTAGCGATAAAGCAAGAGTCACTGAGATCCATAAACATTTAGCCGGCAGCGCCCAACTCCGTGAAGATCCGGATTGGCGGCGAAAATCTAGAAGCGCAGTACCTGATTTGGCTAAACAACTCAACGCACATGCAACACTTCTTCGCAGCAAACCAGCTGGCTTCACTGAGAGTGCTTGCACTTTGATCCAGAGAGCGGTAGCGCTGAAAATGGTTCTCTCTGAGGCGTGGGGAGAATTATGGGATGACGGCCTCTTATCAATTGTTGTTCCTGCATCAGAACCGTCCTCAGATTGGCTTGATAAGCGAGAATCAGTTATTAATCGGTGGCATAGACTTAAAAATCATAATTATAGTGCGTGGGAGAACTGGAAACCCATAAAACTTGCATCCATGGATGCATATTTGGTTGAAGAAGTCATTCGCGAACAAGGAAAATCTGCCAGTAAACTTGGAGAGCACCTCGCTTTGCTACCCAAAGAATTAAATGAATTATGCATTTACGATATCGAAAAGTTTGTTTCGAAGATACTTGAATCTCGTTTATTTGTGTTAGAGCAGCCAATCCAAAAACTGCTAGAGTTTCTAAGAAAAGATCCTAAAAACTCCGCAGCGGTTGCTAAGTTAGAGCGAGATATAATGGAGCTGAGCAAGCAAACACAAATGGCGCAGATCTGTCTTCGATGCGCAGACGACAATAATAAACACATTGCGATTCGAGCGGGGGAAGCTCTTTCAGATTTATCAAAATCTTTTAACACGGGTTACTCGATTTCTCAAGCAAAGTCGGCCTTGCATAGGCTAAGTCAAGTTCTAAGCGAAGCTGAAGATATCGTTTCTTATGCCAGATTACAACCGGGTGGAATCACTAGTCTTGGCAGCGTCCAGAAAATTGATTCCCAACAACAAGATTTAACCTGGGAACAAATTCGAAGTCTCTCTAACCATCGTAAAAACCCCGCACTCCTAACACCCGTAGCAGCAAAACTCGCTCTTGCTAATTATATTATAGATGATCCTCAAAGGTCGGCGGAAGCTCGAACTTTTTCTCAATACATACAAAAACTAAATTCAACATTATCTCAATTTAGCTCTCATAGCGTCGATTCAGTCCGCTTTCGGACCGGTGCTCGGGCACCTGGTCTAAAAGAATCAGTGCGGCTGCTTTGTCAAAACCAATTGGAAACGATCACAGTTGATGATTTAAAACTGCTTGAAAATCACATCTTGCTTTTGAGGGTTTCCTATCAAAAGGCAAAATCTACGGAACCATTGGGATTCTTCAAAGCTGTAGTTGGCCGCGAAATATCATTAACTGGGGACTATCGTGATTTGGCTATTCTCTCCGGTTTGCCCCAAGAGGCTACTAGAATACCAGAAAATGGGACGGGCTTTGTAGTTAGCCGTTGCAGAGCGTCACACAAAGTAGAATCACGGTTGATAGCGTTAAGCAAATTGGTTTTAGACCATCAAAAACATTTCCAAGAGGTGTCGTTATGGTTTCCTGGTATTTATCTTGGAACCAAAGTCTGTGATAATCTCCTGGTTGGGCATGAGCGATCAAAAGACATAGTGCATGAATTAGGAATCGGAGCTTATTCGCTGGCTTCCATCAAAGAACTATCATCCAAGGTTGAGCGTTTTCTCCAATCGATCCAAACGGCCAATAGATCGATTGAGCCAATTTTTAATACCTGGCCAACGAATCCTCCGGAAAGCTTAGATCACCTCATCCAGTTAAAGGGGCTTCTGAGTCTCCTACTAAATCATCCAAATCCCGTTGGTGATGTAAAACTGGAGTTGTTATTTTTACAATCAAATGTTCAAACTCTGTCTGCGGCAATCAAGGAGAGTTCCGATCTTTCCTTATTCAGAAGCAACCATTCGGACCGTGTTGCATTTCGAGATCTTCCTAGTCCCGAGTCTATTGGGAAACACAGGCGAGAACTCCGCTCACTAATGGGAGTCTGGTGGCGTTTAGTTAGCGGGCGGTACTACAAGGTAAAACGGGAACTAAACTCATTTCTAAAAACGTCACAAGCTAGTGATGTCGAGATTGCAGATTTCCTTGAAGAGCTGGAATCTCATGAACTTAGACGGATTGCATTTGAAAAATCTAACATTCGTTTACTCCTGGGAGATTCTTTTCGTGGAATCGAAACGAATTGGGAAATCTTTGAACCGACTCTATCTTGGATCAACGAGCTTAAAACTGCGGCCGGCTCGAATGATATTGCAGGGTTGGTTCAATCAGTTTGTCACGATCCTGGAAGTTTGAGCCAAGGATTGCGCTCAATTAAAACCACGATTGACTGTTTTGAGCAGTTTAAAAATGACCTTGCTGCTCTTAAGCCGCTTTCGATATTAACACAACAGAAAGAGTGTGTTCGCTTAACCGACCTAGGTGCTGCACTTGTAAGAGTGAAAGGACTGCTGGACGAGTTGGCAGAACAGACAAAGTTTCAGGCGATTGCATTCCCGGAAAGCACGTTTGATGATTACATACTTCGGTTCAATCAACTTTGGAGATTAAACCAGTCTGTCTCTCTGTTTAAAGAATATTCTGACCTAGGTGAGCCGACGGTTTTTGCACAACTAAAACCTGAAGCGCTAGCAGAAATTGGAGATTGGATCTCCGCGCTCCGTGGGTGGGGGGTGCCTTCTCACATCATCGATGCTCTTCTAACCAAGGATCTTCTCCCAGAAACACATTCGCAATTTATATCATCAGTATCTGAAGTGGCGAAGCATTTGGATGAATTGCAAGGTTTTCTAAAAATCGATGGAGCTTGCCGGTGGACGGGCACAGAAGTTCCTCTTCCGGTTCTAGAAACGACTTTAACCGAATTGGAGGTAGCAGCAAATAAGATTCGGATTTTGGCTTACGAATCAGCAATTGATTCAAATACTACAATTAACCAAGTCGCAGAACTTGTAAATTCAGCTGACACGATTGACGCGGTAGAAAATATAATTGAACCGTGGCGCACTATTCTTTTAGAAAATCCGAGTTCTGTTAGCGAGCAAGATATCGCAGCAACCGTTGATTGGCTTAATGCTCTTCGCCAACATGGTGCAAATGGTCGTTTTCTCAAATGGATTCTTACCGAGGAAACTGATACTCGAATCTGTTGGTGGCAAGAGTTGTTGAAGCGATCCATGGGTTTCAAAAACCACATTGATGAGCTGAAGGATTCCTTGCCGTTTCCATTCGGTGGAGTCGACGGTCAAACATCCTTGGCGGCTTGGTCTACTGAAATCGCGGACAGAATCGCTCGCAACACAAGCTGGCTTGAGGTTCTTGGATCCGTTGCACAGAGTGACGAGTTAACCCTGAAAGAATTCTCGGAGGCTGTTGTTGTTTTGAATCGCGCAATACAGATTGGAGAAAAAATTGAGCCTTGGACAGAATGTCTTGGGGAAAATCCGACTAAGCTGGAAGTTGCGCACATACGACAACACCGAACCTGGGTTTCAGCTATTGAAGCGCTCCCGGCGTCAATTGCTTTGTGGTTAACAAGTGAAGACACCACCACCCGCTGCAAATTACTAGTTCAGGTTGAAAATCTATTAACTGATCTAAAGCAGGAAATATCTAAAACCAAAGAAAAGCTTGCGGTTTATGGTTCGATATCTAGAGCGGGCCCTCTTTCAATTTTTTCAGATAAAATAAGTCTAAAAGAGATTGAGCAACGATGCTCTGAACTTAGCTCCAATGTAGAACAGTTGGCCAACTATGCTGCTCTTCTTCGGGAGGAGAAGTCTGCCCGAGAGATGGGAATAGATGGCTTTATAAAACACCCGCATGCTGCTAAGATTCAATCAGAAATTCTTGTCGAAACGTTTCGGGGCGCAGTCGCTTGGCAGCAAGCAAAATTGATTTTAGAGTTCGATTCTGAACTGCGATTTTTTGATTCGAGCCAACACGAACGGTTGCGTCAAGAATTTAAGAAATCCGACGATAGTCAGTTGAAAATCAATCGACGCTACATAAAGAATAAAATTAGAGGCAACGAGGTAGTGCAAGGTTACCGCGGAAAAACTGCAAGTGAACACACTGATTATGCGCTACTTCAACACGAAATTGGCAAGAAACGAAGGCATTTACCCATTCGGAAGCTTATCCAAAGGGCTGGAAGTGCTATCAAAAGTCTGTGTCCTTGCTGGATGATGACTCCACTTGCAGTTGCACAATTTTTGACACCAGGTATTGTCGAGTTTGATCTTATTATCATGGATGAAGCTTCCCAGATTAATCCAGAGGATGCGTGGGGTGCGATCGCTAGGGGTAATCAACTTGTTGTCGTTGGAGATCAAAAGCAAATGCCGCCCAGCGACTTCTTTATGTCTAGTTCCGATGAAGAAGATTCATTTGATGACGAAGATCAAATCGATGGAGGAAAGTCAGAAAGTATTCTTGAAGCATCGATAGCAGCGCTCTTTTCATCGTCTCTTCTATGGCATTATCGGAGTCGCCAGGAAACGCTCATTGCACCAGCAAATAGATTTTCATATAATAATCAATTAATCCTTTTTCCTCACCCTCATCAAAAACATCCTGAACTCGGGATTCGACATTATTATATAGAAAACGCTACTGCGACAAGTGGTAAAGTAACAAATATCTTGGAAGCCGCCGCAGTCGCCAACCGCGTTCGAGAACTCGTTCTTTCCGAGTTTGCTAAAAAGCCTGTAGATAGGCTTACTATTGGTGTGGTAACGATGAATCTACATCAACAAGAATTGGTAGTGGATTTATTGGATAAAATGCGGCATGATGACTCGCAACTTGACCTAGCAATGTCAACAATGTCATCGGGGCAGAATGAGGAACCGCTGTTCATCCGAAATCTAGAAAATATTCAAGGCGATGAAAGAGATGTAATGATTATCTCTTGCACATATGGGCCTCATACTCCTGGTGGAACACCACCGCAGCGATTTGGTCCACTGATCCGTGAAGGTGGTGAAAGGCGGTTCAATGTTTTGATAACTAGAGCTAAGTGCCGAATGGAAATATTCGCCTCGATCCGAAGCGAACACATACTTGTGGAAGGTAAACGGCAGGGTGTTCGGGATTTTCATTTTTTCCTCCGATATGCTGAGAGCGGATTTTTGGCTGAAGCAGGAGAGAATTCCTTGCGACAGAGCGACTCGCCTTTCGAGATACAGGTTGCCGCTGTACTGAAACAAGCAGGGTTTGAGGCTGAACCGCAAGTGGGAGTGGCAGGCTATTTTATTGATCTAGGCGTAAAGCATCCGCAGCACCCAGGCCTATTTGCTTTGGGAATTGAATGCGACGGGGCTACTTACCACTCCAGCCGTGCAGCTAGGGATCGGGATCGGCTTCGAGAGAAGGTGCTTACGGAGCGCGGGTGGAGGCTTTATCGAATTTGGTCAACAGATTGGTTTGTCAACCCTGTCCAAGCCAAAGAAAAATTGATAGCAGCTGCCACGCAAGCATGCAGTTCATTGCATCCTTGCGGTTGATTCAATCGGATCTTACAACAAAGAATGCGATGCCATGAGTGGCATCAACAAAATCTGCAGTAATTTAACATTAACTCATAACATTGTTGAAGTTTCAAGAAAGGTGCATTGTTTTTCTGTAGCCATTAATATATCTAAAAATCTTCCCATCTTCTTCGAAAATATCAAAGTCAAATCCCTTGATAATATTTGGATCAGTAACTTTCTTGGCGCGGATTGGCTTAGGTGGTGGCGGAGGAGGACGTTTTGGCAAACGTTTAAAATACTCTGAGTCAAGCTCTTCAATTCGGTCTAAGATGGCGTAAAACCTTTTACTTGAACGCACATCAAGATCTAACGTTCTCGAAAAAGATTTTGCACCCTCTAATATAAAATCTATATTCCAAAGCCAAGTGGCTGACATATTGTCTCTGATTTTACCAGAGAACTTAGAGTTGTTTGTGCAGGTCCACTTTTGTCCAATGAGTGGTTTAAGATCTTTTAGTGAGATTGAAACAAAGACCCGATGCGCTAATCTCTCTAAAAGAACGATATCAATTGCAGTTCCTGATGGAGTTGAGCGGATATCTTCAACGCGAACAAGGCCGATAAACCAACCTTCCCGGTAGATGGCTTCGCAGGGTAATCTGCGAGTCTCGGACAAATTTGGGAGTTTTTGCACTTCAAATATCCTTCAAACTAAGTTACTTGCATTTACTTGCCAAAGTGTTGTTCCAAAAACTTTGAGCGAACATCGGGATCAGATCTGAGTTGCAGCCCAACTATCGGATCAATAATCTTGAATCTGATATTTCGGCATTTAAACGTTGTTTTCATTGCCGAGTAGATTGAAGAGTTGTCAACTTTTATATGTTTAGCGAAATCAGTAATGCTGTTAAATACAACCCCTGAATCAGTTATAATTGTTTTAGCGGTCCGCTTTTGGTGGCGCTGCTTAGGAATCTGTAATGACAGGAACGAATTAACAGCAGATGCGTCGCTGTTAAAAACAGTTTCTTGTTCCTTAGAAATTGGGAAAATTTGAATTCCTTTGACAGTGCCATTCCTGCGTATTGCTGAATAAACTGTTACGGGATCGACATTTA
>JACCDP010273638.1_pt1 | contig 10822 bp, 4 predicted proteins | sample 7445841 | NCBI WGS metagenome assembly JACCDP01 (sample SAMN15323441, study PRJNA562643) | freshwater metagenome | isolation source: river surface water | place: USA:Blue River Watershed | collected 2017-08-17
ATCAGCACCGCTGTTGAACCAAGGGCCTCCAGCGGTGGTGTAATAAACATCATACATTAAATTATAACCCTTTTTGTCTTTTTAAATCTACTACTTCTAATTGTAGTTTTTCTATTTGTAATTGTTGCTCTTTAATACCTTCGATTAATAATGCTACTAATTTTTCGTATTTAACGGCTTTGTATCCATTATCTCTAGTAGTTACGATTTGTGGTAATACCTCTTCAATTTCTTGTGCGATAACACCCACATCGTTTCCTTCGTATCCGTGTACATCTTTCAATTCTGCTTTCCAATCGTAAGTGTTACCACTAATCTTTCTGATTTTTTCAATTGGATTTTCAATTGGAGTGATGTTTTCTTTGAAGTTTCTATCCGAAGATGAATATGCTACAATATCATTTGCAGCGTCAATTCTACCAGATGTTCCACTTGCTGCCATACCAACACCAATTGAACCAAATCTTACGTTATCAGATGTACCAACCGCCTGTCCGATTGAAATTGTATGTGCAATTCCTTCACCAGTTGATGCACCCGTTGTTGATACACCTGTACCTGCTGTAATTGTTGCTACATAGTTACCTGTTGTATCAGTACCTAATGCTACCGAATCAGCTGCGATTGTAGTTGCGAATGAAACGTTACCTAAATCGGTTACAGTACCAGTACCAGTCACATCGCCTGTTAAAGTAATTGTAAAATCCTTACCTTCTAATGTAACCAATCTACTTGCTACTGAAGATGAGTAAGTTGTTAAGTTACCCAATCCGGTAAATGTAGAACCAGATACAGTACCGGTTGCCGTTACGTTACCAAATGTTACGTTTGATGTTGTACCAACCGCCTGTCCAATTGAAATTGTTGCGGTAGAACCTTCACCAGGAGTGTGTGATACAGAAACACCTGTTCCTGCTGATACATCACTCATATAGTTACCCGTTGTATCAGTTCCTAATGCTACTGAATTTGCTGCTACAGTTGTTGCGAATGAAACGTTACCTAAATCAGTAATTGTTCCTGTACCTGTAACATCACCAGTCAATGTGATTGTTATATCTTTTGTTTCTAATGTTCCTAATCTACTTGCTACTGAAGATGATAATGTAGAAATTGTAGTATCTTGTCCTGCATCTCTCGTTGCTATTGCTGAAGATACTGCTGTCAATTCAGAATCAGTTGCGTAATTTGAATTTAAATTACCAATTGTGGTAGCAAATGCTCCTGATACTGAACTTAATTCTGCATCGGTTGCGTAAGTACTTCCTAAGTTACCAATAGTTGTAGCGAATGCTCCACTTACACTATTTAATGCTCCAGCTGCTGATGCTGATACTAATTCAACACTATCCAATCTACTATCAACTGAAGTTGAGAATGTAGTGAATACCGATGCACTAACCACATTATTTCTTAAAGATGCGATTAATACATCCTGTGCTGCATCTACAACTGCTGCACTAGCACTATATGCTGATGCTGAAGCGAATGCTCCTGCTGCTGCGGCTGTTGCGGTTGATATATTTGTAGTTTGAGTTGCATCAGTTGCTGCGTTACTTGCACTAAATGAATTTAATGCTGATGCTGCTGATTGAGAAACTGCTTCAACTACTAATAATCTACTATTTACTGAAGAAGATAGAGTTGATATTGTTGTATCTTGTCCTGCATCTCTCGTTGCTAATGAAGAACTAAATGTAGAATAGCCAGTTGTAGAAGTTATATCTACTTGTGCTGATGCTGATACTAATGAAGTTCCTGTTGCTACTAATGTACCTGTTACTGATGTATTTGAACCTAAAGTAATTAAACTACCATTATCGGTAATATTTGATTCTACAAGATGTTCATTTCCTTTTGATTTTAAAACTTTATTTGCTGCCAAATAAGTTTCGTTTCCTAAATCGTTATATGTTTCAGGTCCTACTAAGAAATGTGATGATGTGATGTTTGTACCATCTCCTTTATGAACAAATACAAACTCATCATGTACGGAATCATATAAGAATGAACCACTCACTCCAGATGAACCACTATCAATCACTGCTAATCCACCAAATCTAACGGTTGGATTAATTGTATTTACAGTGATAATATTATCCGAAATATTAAGTTGAGAAGAAGTTACGTGCTGAATTGAAGCAGAACCTCCTAAAACTAAATCTTGTGTTACAAATAATGAACCACTAATAGTTTGGTTACCATTAAATGTATTTGCTGCTCCTACTTTAGCGTATGCTGATGAAGCGCTTGAACTCAATGAGTTTAGTGCTGATGCTGCTGATGCAGATACACCTTCTACTACATCTAATCTGCTATCAACTGAAGTTGATAAAGATGATATTGTTGAATCTATTCCAGCTACTCTTGTAGCAAATGCTCCTGATACTGAACTCAATTCCGCATCAGTTGCGTAAGTATTTCCTAAGTTTGAAATTGTAGTTGCTACTGCACCACTTACACTATTTAATGCCGATGCTGCTGATGCTGATACTAATTCAACAGTATCTAATCTGCTATCAACTGAAGTTGATAATGAAGATATTGTAGAATCTATATTTGCTGTTCTTGTAGCAAATGCGCCACTCACACTATTTAATGCTGATGCCGCCGATGCAGATACACCTTCAACCACATCTAATCTACTATCTACTGAAGTACTAAATGTATTGAATACCGATGCACTTAAAATATTTGATTGCAATGATGAAATCAATACATCTTGCTGTGCATCTCTTACAGCTACTGCTGATGATACTGCTGATAATTCTGAATCAGTTGCGTAAGTATTTCCTAAGTTTGAAATTGTAGTTACGAATGCTCCTGATACTGAACTTAATTCTGCATCAGTTGCGTAATTTGTATCTAAATTTGATAAAGTTGTAGCAAATGCACCACTTACACTATTCAATGCTCCTGCTGCTGATGCTGAAACACCTTCAACCACTACTAATCTACTATTTACAGAAGATGAATAAGCTGAAACGTTTCCAATACCTGTTATAGAACCACTTATTGTATTTGTAGTTCTTAAAGTTCCAAATGAACCAGTTGCAGCAGATACTTCTGTTCCTGCGTAAACACTACCGGTTGAAACATATAAATTTGCAAAAACATGCACGTGTGATTCGTCTAATGTTGAGCCAGAATCAATTCTGAATGTTGATGCGTTTATTTCTGCATTATGAATTGAGAAATTACCACCAGCGGTATTTTGAATATGATAATCTATACCGGTAGAAGAATTTTTTAATCTAATTTCTGCCCAGCTTGAAGATTCAATCTCCAAAACGCTTGCACTAAGAGTGTTTGCATAAACTCCTCTATATCTTTTATCATTTCTACCAACATCAAATTTATTATCATCTGATGGTATTAATGATGAACTTAAACTTGCAACAACGTTAACAGTATCAGCCGTAGCATCACCAATTGTGATTGCACCACCTAATGTTAAGTTACCATGGATGTTTGCATTTCCGGTAATATCTAATCCGGAACCAGAAATAGGTCCGAAATTACCTGTACTACTTGTTCCAGCGGTTGCTAATATAATATCTCCGGAATCTCCACCAATTAATAAAGTTCCTAATGTGGTGTTTACATATGGTTCTCCGAATGCTAACGAACCTGATTGTTGTGCGGTTGTCCCACGTCTAAATTTAAGTGCCATTTAGTTTACCTTTTTTTTAGTACGTTAATTATCTATGTGTATAAATATTTATTTATTTTCCAAACTATTAACTTTAGCTGATAATTCTTTAATCGCTTCAATTAATAATGGAATTATCTTTTCGTATTGAACTGCTTTGAATCCGTTATCTCTATTTGTTACAATTTGTGGAAGTATTTGTTCAATTTCTTGCGCTATTACCCCAACATCATTTCCTTTGTGAGAATGAACTTCATCATATCCCTCTTTCCAATCGTAAGTGTTACCACTAATTTGATTTACTTTTTCCAAAGCGTTTGAAATAGGAACGATATTTTCTTTTAAACGAATATCAGAAGAATAGAATGCGGTAATATCACCCGTTGCTCTAATTTCACCAGCCGTAGTAGATGCCGTAGTTCCTATACCTAATGAATTAAATTGAACATCCGATGTAGTCGTTAAACCACTAACAACTGCCGATATTGATGTTCCTGATTTTGTAAAATCAATTCCGGTTTGACCTGTTGTATCTGAAACAGCAAATCCACTACCTCCCTCTAATAAATCTAATCTACTATCAACCGATGTAGAGAATGTTACAAATGTAGAACCGGTCCAACTGCTCAATGAAGCTGTCGATGCTTCAATAGCATCTAATCTAGCATCTACTGATGTACTAAATGTAGTTGCTTCCAATGTATCTAATCTCGCATCTACTGAAGTTGAGAATGATGTAAATACTGAAGCACTTAATATATTATTTCTTAAACTAGCAATCAATACATCTTGTGCCGAATCCGTTACAGCTATTGCGCTTGATAATGCCGTTAAATCCGCATCAGTCGCAAATGTAGCATCTAAAGATGAACTAAATGATTCTAAATTATCTAAGCGAGAATCAACCGATGTAGAGAACGTTACAAATGTAGAACCAGTCCAAGTATTTATAGATGCACTAAAGTTTTGTAATGAAGCGGTTGCGTTATTTAATGTATTTAATTGTGCAATCAAACCTCCACCAAATAATGATGCCGTATATTCAACATTATCCAATCTCAAATCAACCGAAGTTGAGAATGGTTCGAATACTGAAGCCGTAAATGTTTTGAAACTTGCACTTTCTATTTCTAAACCATCTAATCTCGCATCTACTGAAGTTGAGAATGTAGTATATAGATACGATGAAGTTACTTCGGTTAAATCAACTCTATTATCAATTGAAGTTGAGAATGCTACGAATGTAGAGCCAGTCCAATTATTTAAAGAACCGGTTGCTATTTCAATTGCATCTAATCTATTATCTACCGAACTACTAAATGTTGTACTTAGATATGATGCACTACCTTCTAACAAACCAACCGATGTTGAAACTGAACCTGTATATAATTCAATAGCATCTAATCTAGCATCTACTGAAGTACTAAATGTTGTATTTAAATATGATGCGGTTGATTGTAATAATCCAACTGAAGTTGAAACTGATGCGGTATATGATTGTAGAGAATTTAATCTACTATTTACGGAAGTACTAAATGGTACATATAAAGAAGCGGTTGCTTCAACTACATCTAATCTAGCATCTACTGATGTACTAAATGGTACATATAAAGAAGCGGTTGCTTCAACTACATCCAATCTACTATCTACTGATACTGAAAATGCGTTGAATATAGAAGAGCTAAAGTTTTCTAATGAATCGAATCTGCTATCTACTGAAGTGCTGAATTCCGTTACGTTTCCAATACCATTTAATGTAGAACCACTTAATTCACCACTAACATATAATGGTTTATTTAAATTCATTCTACTATTGGAATCATCCCAACTCATTGTAACATTTGCACCAGCAATATGAATTCCTGCACCATCAGCTGCCGCTGAATTTGTAGAACCACTTGCTAATGTTAATGTTTTATCTTCTACAAATACCTCATTTACATTTAAAGAAGTTTGTGTACCTTGAACAGTTAAGTTACCATATACAATTAAATCCTGTCCACTTGCAGATACGGCAGTTTTTAATGATGCCGAATATGCTTCTAAAGCATCCAATCTACCATCATCAGAAAGAGATGCAGCCTCTACTACATCCAATCTACTATCTACTGATATAGAAAACGCATTATTTAAATAAGATGCGGTTGCTTCAACTAAATCTAATCTCGCATCTACTGAAGTTGAGAATGTAGTATTTAGATAAGATGATGTTGATTCAACTGAATCCAATCTACCATCTAAACTTGCACTTATTGGGTCAATATATCCTTTTACAGCATATTGGGTTGGGACTGTATCTTCACCATATAAACCTTGTGAGTTTAATAATGTTGTGTTGTTACTTACTTCTTGCAATACAACGCCAACTGCCACACCATTTCTTTTAAATGGTCCGATGGCGTTTAAGCCTGATAAGTTAAATGAATTTGCTTCAATAGTTACTTCTCCTGTTAATTGGTTTACAGCAAAGAAATCCCCAATTTTTAAATTACCAATATTATCAACAGTTGAATAGAAAACTCTACCTGGTGCAATTTCAATTATTTCTCTTGTTCTAATTGGAACTCCACCATATTTTGGAAGTGCGTTATATGTTACACCACTACCAACATATTCCATTACTAAACCACCCGTAGATATATTTGATAATTGATGGAAATAAATAGTATCACCATTTGCTATTGATGGTGGTGCTGGATATGTTGTTATTCTTCTTCTATCAGGCTGTCCAATAACTTCGGCAACATCGGTTACCAAATAATCGACACCATTTAAAATCATATTAGAAGTAATATCAACTCCTCTACTTCCACTTTCCAATTGCATTAACATTTCACTCACACCACTAATCAATGCCTTTCCAGCTACAGTTGTTGCTTGAATTGCGCCAGGACCAGTTGGTGCTGCGATTGTAACATTTGGTTGTGATGTATAACCACTACCGCCTGTTAATAATACAATTTCATCTATTGAACCATTTGCATTTACAGTTGCTTCTGCTGTTGCTTGTACACTTGCCCCACCACCGCTAATTGTTACATTTGCTACGGAGCCAGTATATCCTGCACCATTTTCATCTATTACGAAACCACTTACTGTTGAAGTTTTTGTTTCTAAAGATGAACCTGAATTATATGTTTGTGGAAAATCGGTTTTTGCTATTAAACCATATTTACCAAAATCTATTACTGAATTTGAAATATTTGCAAAACCACCATTTGCACTCTTAAAACCATATGTACAAAATGTAGTAAAGCATGATACGAATTGTGCGTATCCTTTATTAATTATTAAATGACCAGGTCCACCTTGGTTAACCTGTGTAAATGCATCTGCTACAAATGATTCTAATGGTGATGCGGGGTGTACTAAGTTACCATCTATTCTAATACCACCTCCGGCACCTTGCTCATCAATATTATAAGTTGCTTCATCGTATGGTAATGCTTGAAGAACTTTAACACCCGAAGTATTGAAAGGACCTGTAATTGAAGAACAGTTTTGAATGTATGGTGATGTTGTAATAACCGGTCTTTTTGCTAATGGAGCTGGAATCGATATATGTGGTTTTTCAGTATCAGCATAGTTTGTACCACCATGTGTTACATTTATTTGTGTAATAACCCCACCAACAATATTTGCCGTTGCTGTTGCTACACTACCACTTAAATCCGGCTCTTCAATTATAATTCCAATATCCTGATTATTGCCATCTGTATATCCACTATAAGAATGTTTCACATTTATAGATGTAATACTTCCACCACTTATTGTCGCGGTTGCCGTAGAACAAGGGAATGAAAATGCGAATGCAGGATGTTTTAAATCTAAAAATCTCAAACCATAAAAATAGTTTGAATCGTGAACATGGAAGAAATCTTTTTCAGGATTTGCTGCAGTTAATCTAACTGTTCTCAATGTATCACCTACAATAGAAACTCCAGGTGGAACTGCTATTGGGTTTTGTTCGGTATAATTACCACTACCTACAAATATTGTATATCTTTTTACATTTGTGTATTCAGCTGCTCCTAAAAATTCTACAGCTGCTTTAATTGTTCTATATGGTCTATGTGGGTCTGAACCATCGATTGTATCATCACTACCGCTTGGAGAAACATATAATCTTAAAGAACCACTCATAGCACTATCATACAATGAAGCCGATAGTTCTAATGTATCAACTCTTGCATCGATTGATGCCGAAAAATCTTCTAAATTTCCTACTCCTGCAATAGAACCTGATAAAAATGATGCGGATACAGTATTAACATATACATTTTTCCACCACTTACTATCCGAACCCAAACTATATGTATTATGTGGGTTTGGTACTAAATCGGATTGAAATTCACCTGTAGCGGTGATTGTATCAGTTGTTTGATTTCCTAAATATAAATTACCAGATACAATTAAATTATTATGAATAAAAACATCGGAAGCGGTTATACTACCACTTAATTCAATACTTCCGGTTAGTTTTAGACTACCCGATACCGCTTTATCTAAAGGTAATAGAGTACGTGTAACTTCTGATTCATCTCCGTATTGTAAGGAACTACTGTAATTAACATATAATTCTCCTGTCTCTAAACTTACAGACCCCGAACCTCTCCTTAATTTAAAAATTGATGCCATCTATTTTATTCTTTTTTATAAATATCTTAAATATTAAAATCTAAATCTACAATTTCCGCAATAGCACATGCTAAATATAATTCTGCAAATGAACGTGCTGGAATGTTGTTACCATCTACGTTATTTAATTGTGCAGAAGATAAATCAACATTTATATCAGTTAATCCACTACCATTACCACTAAATGATGTTGCGGTTACATTTCCGTTTATTTCTACGGAGCCCGTAAATGAATGTACATCATCTACACTATTACCAAAATTTGAACTTCCACTTTCGTATAGTACCGAAGATGAAATTATACTAATGTTAAATTGTCTTGCGTTAACCTGTCCTAAAACAGTTAAATCCGAAGTTACTAATTGAGAACCACTTATGATTGTGGTTCCGTGATTTACAGTCAACGTATCGTTTACTTGTAATGATTCAAAGGAACCTGTACCTGTTATTCTTAATTCCGAACCAGATACACTTCCCAATACATCTAAATCACCATTACCTACTATATCGTTAACTACATATAAACTATTGTTTACCTGTATATCTTTTGTTACACTTAGTTCATCAAATGAACCCGTACCATAAATTGTAAGTGAACCACTTGCTGGCGCATTGGTTACTATAATCTGCTCTATTGTATTTGAGGAGCCTGATTTTGCAAAGAATATCTTACCATCATAGGTGTTTATTGCTAATTCACCTAAATTCAATGAACCCGTGTCTGGTATTTTGCCGGGTTGGGCAGAACGCCTTAATACAATTGTTTGAGCCATATTTATGGTTACCTATTATAAAGTTATATAACAAAAAAAAGGTACTATATAGTACCTTTATAAATATAAAAATATTTTTATTATCGTAAATTAGAAAGTACCACCATCCATACCAGCTTCAACTGCTTCTAATCTAGCTGCAACCGAACCACTAAATACTAAAATATCACCTATTCCATATAATGAAGTACTGCCTGTTGTAAAAGTTGCAAACGGAACATCGTTATGTCTGAATTCAACTGCTGATGGTGTTGTTGCTACTTTATAAAGAGAACCCGTCGCTTGTATATATCCGATTGTTCCTGCAAATGGTTCTGAATTGAAATCAAAATCATCAGGTCTCATCGATGCGGTTACACCGGTAAGATATCTACCATCACCCACAAAGAATGAAGCGGTAACCGAACCTCCGAAATCTATATCACCACTACCAACAACATCACCCATAACAAACACACTTCCACTAATGTTGAAGTCATTTGTTACGTTTAATTCACCGAATGAACCGGTGCCTAATATATTAATATCTCCTAATGTATTCGAGCCAGCTACTACTATATCTACTACTTCGTCAACAGAGCCCGATTTGTGCATAAAGGCTTTACCATCGTATGTGTTTAAACCAATCTCACCTACTCTTAAAGAAGATGTGGTTGGTCTTGAACCCGATACGGCGGACCTTCTTTGTAATAATATTGTTTTATCGTTAACGTTAGCCATTTTTTTTATTCTTAGTATTTAGAAATTTTTAAAAAACCCTCCCCTTTTCGAGAGGAGGGTCAATTATTTTAGAATGAACCACCATCGATTACATTACTCATTACAAAGTCACTTCCGTCCCATTGTAATAAATCACCTGCTACCGATGCGGTTGGTACTAAGTCTAAATTACCATTAGTATTTCTAAATGCTATTCTCTTAGTGTTTCCTGCAGTTGCACCTAAGTTAACAGATGCAGTTACACTATTAAATGTTACATCACTATTTGTATTTAAAGCCTGTCCTACATTTCCTTCTAATACATCTAATCTACTATCTACTGATGTTGATAAAGATGTGATTGTAGAATCTAAACTTGCTACTGAAGAACTAATAGATGTTGCTACTGAACCACTCAATGCAACTACACTAGCCGCACTTGCACTAAATGATGTTGCTACTGAAGAACTGAAGTTACCAGTTACACTTGCAACACTTGCACTCAATGATGCGATATCTGCGTTACTTGCACTAAATGAAGATGAAATTGCGGAATCAAAAGAACTAAATCCGGTTGTAGATGATATTGTAATTTGTGAAGAACCACTAACTACACCATCATTTACAGTTAAGATTTGATGTTCTGAACCTAATGCTCCAGCTTTCCAATAGTCATTTGTAGAATCCCAAAGTAATGAACCACTAACTTTATTAGGGTCGGTTACATCTTTAACTAACAAACCACCATTTGCTACACCACTACCATTTAATTCGATAATATTATCACCTAATTGAATTGTAGTTGATTCTACTGATGTTGTTGAACCTTTAACAGTTAAGTTACCAGCGATTTCAACATTTTGTCCACTTAAAGTGAATGCTGAATCAAATGCTGATTGTGATGCTTCCAATACATCGATTCTACCTTCGTGGTTTGAAGCGGTTGCTTCTAACGATGCCGATGTAGCTTCTAATGCTGATAATCTATTATCAATGTTAGAACCACCACCTACTGCTGATTCTAATGAATCTAATCTGCTATCTACTGATGTAGATAATG
>JACCDP010195980.1_pt1 | contig 10821 bp, 7 predicted proteins | sample 7445841 | NCBI WGS metagenome assembly JACCDP01 (sample SAMN15323441, study PRJNA562643) | freshwater metagenome | isolation source: river surface water | place: USA:Blue River Watershed | collected 2017-08-17
CTTTGGTGGTGGAACTTTTCGAATATTGATGGCTTAGGTACGAACTAAGTATTTTTCTATGCGCGCTTGAATAGGTGGTTGATTTAATTTTACATTGTTCCAAAAGGCTAGCCTTTGAGACTTCTCCGTTCAAAAATGTGTGTTTGTTTTGGCTAGACCATTGTTCAATCGCAGTTCCAAACCTATTGACATCCGTTCTGGGTAGTAGGTACCGTTTTAAGGGAATCATGCTTCGGAGAGGTTTTGTAACTCCACAAATCGTGCATAAGCACCGTTGAGAGCAATTAACGTTTCGTGGTTACCTTCTTCAATGATTTTCCCATCTTGAAGTACGATAATTTTATCCGCTTTACGAATGGTGGAAAGCCTATGTGCGATAACGATTGCGGTACGATTGGTCATTAAACGATCTAGTGCATCTTGAACCAATTTTTCAGATTCTGAATCTAATGCAGAAGTGGCTTCATCGAGTATTAGAATCGCCGGATTTTTCAAAATTGCTCTCGCAATCGCAATGCGTTGCTTTTGTCCGCCCGATAGTTGTATTCCTCGATCTCCTACTTGGGTATTCATCCCCTCCGGAAAACTTTGTATAAATTCTAAGGCATTGGCGGCTTTTGCGGCATCCTCAATCTCTTGGTTGCTTGCTTCGGGTCTGCCAAAGCGAATATTCTCTTGTATGGTATCTGCAAAAAGCATCACTTCTTGGGGTACGATCGCAATGTGTGAACGTAAATATTCCAAGTCAATCTCACGGGTATTCGTATCATCGAAAAACACAGCGCCGGATTGGGGTTCATAATACCTAAGGAGTAAGCTAGCCAAAGTTGATTTCCCCGCGCCCGAGCCTCCAACTACGGCAAGGGTTTGGTTTCTAGCAATGCTGAAATTTATTCCACTGAGTACAGGTACATCCAAGCGTTGAGGGTATTGGAAATGAACATCTTCCAATCGGATATTTCCCGATAACGCAGGTTTTTTAGTCCCGTCAACTAATTCTCTTTCAGTGGCCGTATTCATGATCTCGACAAGGTTTTCAACCGCGCCAAGGGCCTTTTGAATGTTTGCGTATAATTCCGGCAGAGAACCGATACTCGCCCCCATCAAGATGGTAAATAGAATAAACTGATAAAAGCCTTCTTTTGGAAGCGTAGGATGAGCTCCTTGAGTCATAATCATTCCTTGCCAAATGATAAATACAATGGCTCCGAAAAGACAGAAAATGATAAAGGATACAAACACACCCCGCCATATGCCGCTCTTAACATTCAGGTCGCGCATTTTTTGAGTATTAATCCTAAAACGATTTAGGTTGAATACTTCATTCGTAAAGGCTTTAACATTGGCTATTCCACTTAGGGCTTCTTCAATGATTGAATTAGATTCGGCGGTGAAATCTTGTGCATTCTTGCTTAATTTACGAATATACCGACCAAAAATCACAGCGATAATTGCCATCACAGGAACTGTCCCCAGCATGATTAAGGAAAGTTTCCATGAGATGAATACTAAAAACGTGATACCACCAACAACAATAACCAATTGCCGAAAAAATTCTGCGATCGTCGTGCGCATGGTTTCTTGAATTTGTGTGATGTCCGAGGCTATGCGGCTTGTCAGTTCACCTACTTTGTGCGTATTGAAAAAATCCATCGGCATGTATATCATGCGCTCAAAGGCATCATTGCGCAAATCTCGTAAAGCGTTTTCAGTAACGTTGTTAAATAAGACTACTCTAAAAAAAGAGAAAAGCGATTGAATGCCGAATAGAATAAACAGCGCAAATGCTATTCCGTTGACTGAGTTTTTAGACAAGACTTGTCCAATCGTATCCACAGAACTTCCTCCAGAATCTGCACCCAATAATCCTCCCATCAAGTAGGGAAATACAAGTCCTGCCAAGGTGGATAGCACTAAAAATATCCATCCAATACTATATGAAAATAAGTAAGGTTTTAAATAAGAGAGTAAAAAGCGTAGTTTTTTTGAAGCACTAATCTTCTTGGTATTTGGTTGTTTGGATGACAAGGCGTTCAACTTTAATGGATTGCAATGCAAAAATACCTACTTTTAAGGGAGTGAGGAATAATTTCATTTTTTTTATCAAAACAATTTGAATTCCTGAAAAATATCTTATATTTGCACTCCGTTTTTCGGTAGATATTTAAAGACAAGACGATGAAAAGAACATTTCAACCTTCACAAAGAAAACGAAGAAACAAGCATGGTTTCCGAAGTAGAATGGCTACCAAAAATGGTCGTCGTGTATTAGCTGCACGTCGCAAAAAAGGAAGAAAGAAACTTACAGTTTCTGACGAGCCACTTCACAAAAGATAGGATTAAACTAATTATATCAAACCCTGACCTAGCGTCAGGGTTTTTTTTTGCAATTTTGTTTTAAAGGATTAAAAATGAGAAGATATTTATTATTTGTATTTCTGTTAAGTATTGTGTTCAAAGGGTTTTCACAAGGGCTTGAATTTCAGTCCCCAAGTAAAAAAACGATTTTTAAAATCACAGGGTTTGGAGATTTATATTTCGGTAAACATTGGGATAATTACAATAAAAAGGAGTCCTTTCTGTATAACCATAAAGTCAATAATAGACTCAGAACAAATTTACTTTTGGTAAAAGGTGAATTGAATCACAATAGATTTCGTGCAACTTTCGGTTTAATGACGGGAGATTATAGTCAATACAATTTAGCGGCGGAGCCTTCTTGGGCAAAGCCACTGAATGAAGCCTATGTGGGCTTTAAGCTTTCAAAAACAAGAAATATTTGGTGGGACGCTGGAGTTTATAGTTCCTATATTGGAATTGAATCTGCCGTGTCATCGGATTGTCCAACCTTAACCCGGAGTTTGGTTGCTGAAAACTCACCATATTATCTGAGTGGTACTCGTATACTATATAGTAGTGACAATAAAAAACATGAAGCAGGTGTCCATGTATTGAATGGATGGCAGCGTATTGGATGGGATCCGGCGATAATTAAACCAAGTGTTGGCGCGCACTACAAGTATAATTTTACTGATAATCTATCCTTAATGTATGGAGCCTTTTACGGATCAATATATCCAGATAGTTTATCCATAAATCGGTTTTATCAGCATGTTAATGTCGCATGGAAGAAAGGGAAATGGGAAACATGGGGAACACTTGACTTGGGTATCGAATCTGGTAAGATTTGGGGTGCTGCACAGGTGATGAATCGCTGTACCTTCAACGCGCATTGGAGTTTGGCACAACGCTTAGAGGTTTTTTATGACCCGGATAACCGTTGTGCAAGAATTGGTGAAGTAGATAAAACAATAATTGGTGGGTATACCCTGTGTCCTACCTATCAACTAACAGAACAGATAGCCCTTCGTTTGGATACTAAATTTATCCAAGCTACTGAAAACATTTTAAAGGGTAAATCCTGGGACGTACAGTTTAATCTCGGTCTCGGTATACGGTTTTGATGGGGCTTTCAAATTACTTCAAAAAATCAGCCTCAATGATCTGAAAGCGATTGGATTGAAGAGTTGGGAGTAGGGTGTTGTATATTTCACTGTGTTTTGACGTAGACCACCCACTTTTGTTGGTTTTAACTAATTCGTCATATTTCTTTTCATACTGAGAAATCATGTTACCGAAATTTCTTCGAATGGTTTGATAAATTAGCTTGAACATATAATCGTTTTTTAGCTCATTATAAAGCTCCGGGTGGTGAGATTTGGCATGGAGTAAGTATTCTTTTATAAAGAAATCGAACTCATAGAAAGCATCGGCATTACTCACAAATTTTGAAGGCCAAGACCAAGAAACGCCTGTTCCATAAGCTTCCTTGAACAAGGGATATAGATCGTACAACACCTTGCTGCCATGATAATAGGCGTTGAATTCATCCATCAAGCCAACAACTCCATCACATTGCGTGGACTGGGTAGGACCTGCATTTACATAGGTGTTGAACCGAAAAGTGCGTAAAGACTCGGGAATTACTCTCACGAGTTCATTGCTTGGGAAAAGTTTGCTTTTCGGAAATTCGACACAAACACTAGAAAACGGATCCAAATAAAAGCCTTCTGTATTGCTTAGGTTGGTGAATGTGCTACCTTGATTAGCCTTCATATAGGGTATTTGACTGTCATACGCATGGGCGGTTTCATGCACAGTGATGTCAATGGAACTCAAAAAGCTTTTCAGGTCGTCTAATTCACAATATTTCAAATGTTGCATAGAAGATGACCGCGTATACCCATCGTGTGAAATAGAGCTCCCATTCGATTTAAATCCATTAACAATCTCATACGAGGTATTGGAATACGAAAGCAATTGATTCATTGCCCATTCTTGGGTTAGTTGACTAAAAGCAAGGCTTATCCCACCGACCAAACTGAATGCAGTTGAAAGAAAACGAAGCATAGCGTAGCATTAAAAAGTTAGGTAGGGGTTTTGTCATTGATAACTAAATTGAAAATATAAGTTTGGTTACATGGAATTATTAGCTTTTTCTATAATTATTGTAGTTTTCACTTTTAAATATTGAATTCTTATTTAATATCTTAGCAAAAAAAAACATGTCGGAAACAACACTTATAGCGAACACAGGTGTCCAGTTTATTCGGATTAAGAAAAAGCTCGACAATGAACTTTTAAGGAAGTTAAAGTTCGTTTATTTTGAAGATGTTGATCTTAACCGTAAAAGGTTTTGGTTGGATGAGCTCATTTATGTACCTGAATTAGATGCCTATGCCAAAAAAGCTGAACTTAAGCATTTAGGTTTATTGAGTACTGATGGTAAATTTAGAATTGATTCAAATTATAGCCAAGTTAAATACTATCATGAAGGTCAACCACAAGTTTTTGAGGTTGGAAATGCTAGCCAAGTCTTGCGCAGATTTAATAATAAATGGCTTCCGTTGCCTTTTTTTAAAAATAATGCAATTAATCGGGATTTTTTTGGTCCAACTGATTGGGTCCGAATATTTATGAATGTTTTAGAAGATGGTCAATTAGAAGTTATCTTGGCAGTTGATACGACAGTTACGAATAACAGCACTATCAGTCCGGAAATTAATGATAACCCACAAGAGAATAAATTTAAACTTTGTGAAAGCGAGGATTTGATTCTTCATTATTTTGATGCATTAACCGGCTGTCAATGGGTTGAAGACAGCATTAAATCATATTTTGAGTTTGAGGACGGTGAATCACAAACCATTCATATAGCTTCTTATGTTTTTTTAATTCGTCTATTAAAATCGTTGGATGAATTTCCGAGTGTTCAGTTATTGTCGGATAATGCTGGGCTTGTGGACGTAGATTTAGCGATAGATATCGGTAATTCAAAGACTTGTGCATTGCTTTTCGAAAATCCTAACGATTTAAAATTCAACTTAAATAAAGTTAAACAGTTAAGTTTGGTTGATCTAACGGACCCAACGAAACTTTATTCGACCTCCTTTTCAACGCGTTTGGTGTTCAAAAGACCTGATTTTGGAAATAATATTTCGGAATTAAATCAATTCAAGAAGTTTAAATGGCCGAGTATGGTGAGGATTGGCGAGGAGGCAGAAAGAGTTATTAATAATTCAAATTTGGATCAGTGTATTCGTCTTGAAACAAAAGCTTATAATTCGAGCCCTAAAAGGTATTTATGGGACACGGAACCCTCAGAAGTCGATTGGAATTATATGGATTTTGATAATGAAATCCCTGAAAGTGTTTATTTAAATGGAATTTCAGAGCAGCTAAATAGCGATGGAACGCTTTGTACTGATGGTGTATTTGGAACCAATGCGAGATATTCTAGAAGGTCATTAATGACCTTCGTTTTTTTGGAAATTTTGTCGCAAGCAAATCGTCAAATAAATTCTTACGAATTTAGGTCTAGTCACGGTAATACAAATTCTAAGAGGAGAATAAAGCGAATTTTAATTAGCTGCCCAACTGCGATGATTAAAGAGGAGCAGAAAGCACTACGGCAATGCGCTAATGATGCTGTTGTATTATTTTTGAATTTCAATAAGGTGGTTGCTAATCAGTATAAGCTATTACACTTTGAAAACTCGTCGGTTGAAATAATCCCCTCTATAAAAGATTTATCAGTTGACGAGGACCGCTTAGAGTCAAAAACAGATTGGAATTATGATGAGGCTACCTCTGCACAAATTTTATATATGTTTGGGGCAATTAAATACAAGTTTGATGGAAATGCAGATTTGTTTTTTCGTTTGTACGGAAAGAATAAACTGAATTTTGGCGAAAAAAAGCACGTGATTGTAGGGTCTTTGGATATTGGTGCGGGCACATCGGATTTGATGATTTGTAAATATGAATACACTTATAATGATTCTACCATTTTGACACCTTCGCCATTGTATTGGGAAAGTTTTAATTATGCTGGTGACGAATTATTAAAGCAGGTTATTCAAGATGTAGTTATTGAGGGAAGAACCGATTTTCCAAATTGTCCCGGAGTTATAAAATCTAAAGGACAATTCTTGGGAGATAGAGAAATAACATCCAAAATCAATGCATTTTTTGGAAAAAACAATGCTAATATTGGTTATAAGGCGCGATTAATGCGTGTGAATTTTATCAACCAAATCGGTATTCCAATTGCAAATTATTGCCTGTCTATTGCCAATGATAAAACCAATGAATCAATCAATTCATCAAAAACATTCAAAGAGCTGTTTGGCAATTCCCAACCCAATAAAGAGTTGCTAAAGTATTTTGAAAAACACTTTGGATTCAAATTCGAAGACTTGGTTTGGGATTTCAGTCCAACGGTAATCAATGATATTATTGGAAATTGTTTCTCCAAGTTGATTGAACAAATTTCAAAGGTAATGCATCTGTATGAGTGCGATATTGTACTATTGTCCGGAAGGCCCTTTTCGCTGAGATCGCTCGAGGATTTATTATTGAAATTCCATCCTGTAAATAGTAACCGGGTTGTTAATTTGAACCGATATTGGATTGGAAAGTGGTTCCCGTTTTCGGACCATCATGGATACATAAATGACCCTAAAACCGTTGTCACTGTTGGAACCTTATTGTCAATGATGGGGGGGAAATTGTTTAAGTTGGATAATTTCAGAATAAACGATAAGAATTTGAGAACGGGCCTTACTTCAACTGCGAACTATATTGGTGAGTGGGATAATTTTATTATCCAAAAATCTGTAATGGGTAAAGAGGATGATGTTACAACCTTTACCGTAACCGACATTCCGCTAGAAATTGGTTTTAAAAATGTGGATTCAGCCAATTACCCTTCGCGACATTTATATACGTTTCAATTCAATAATAAGAGTATAAAAACTCAGTTGGGAATGCATCATCACATTGATTCCACGAGTATCGGTGATGCCTTGGAAACCAAAAAAAATAATCTTCGAAATAAATTACCATATCAAATTACGCTTCGAAGAGAAGTTGAAAGAAATAAGGAAAAACTAAAACTTGAATTGATTCAAAATAACGAAGGCGAGGATGTTACAAAGTCTAATTTTGAGTTGAAATTACAAACATTGGATAGTACAGAAGAATATTGGTTAGATTCTGGAGAATTTACACTTACAATTGAATAATATGAAAAATTTTGATAAAGGTGTACTAAAAACCTTAAAAACAGAGTCAGAGAAATTATACCAAGTACACGGAGAATCCAATCACTGGGTTAAATCGTATTTGAAGTTTGAAGAGCAAGAGGAGCTTTCTCTTTGTTTAAAAAAAACGAAAGCAGATATTCACAAAATTATGAATACCATTGAAGCAAAACCTGTTTTTGCAATTTTTGGTTTAAGTCAAGTGGGTAAATCTTATTTGGTTCAAAATGTTTTAAGTGTTGATGCCGAGCCTTTACAAATCCAAGTTGGCTCAAAGCAAATTGAGTTTTTAGGCAATATAAATCCCGTGGGAGGGCAGTCCGAAAGCACAGGGGTGGTTTCCAGGTTTACCATTGATAAAACGGAAGGTACAGAACAATTTCCTATTAAAGCAAAGATTTTTGATGCTAAGGATATCGTTACTATTCTCGCCGATGCTTACTTCTCTGATATCGGAAAAATTGAGGAATACACTTCAAAGGAAGTATTTAAAGAAAGGCTAAAAGAATTGAAAAATACGTACGCTAACAAGCCGAAAATTCAAGACGCTTTTACCGAAGACGATATATGGAATACAGCGAGGTATTTCAAACAGAATTTTAATACCTATATTCAACACGTTAAGGAAATTGAGCAATCAGGTTTTTGGTTAGAATTAGGTCAATTCATTCATGCAATACCTCCAAAACAATGGGGTAGTGTATTTGAATTAATATGGAATTCAGATCAGGAATTAACCAAGGTGTTTAATATGCTTATTTCTACGCTGGAAAATCTTAATTTTTCGGGGATCGTATATTTAAGCGAGGAGGCTATTCTTCGTGATAAGGGAGCTGTTTTAGACGTAGACACCCTCAATGGGTTAATTAACGTCTCTGAGGAATATGCGATTCAATTACCTAATGGAAATCTTGTACAAATTGAAATATCTAAACTGAGTGCTCTAATATCAGAGGTGACCTTGTGCATTCCAGAGGAAATCGCATCGGTAAAGACATTTTTAAGAAATACGGATTTATTAGATTTTCCTGGAGCAAGAAGTAGGTTGAACTTTGATGCAGAAGAAATACATGAATTGGTGGCGGTAAAAATGTTTTTAAGAGGTAAGGTATCGTTTCTTTTTAATAGTTACAGTGCAGGATTTGAAATTAATAATCTCTTATTTTGCGTGAAAGATGAAAAGATTGAGGTGAATACTATTTCTGATTTAATTCATGATTGGATTGTGCGCAATGTAGGAAGTAATAGTGAGGAAAGAGACAAGAATATCGGGATGCTCCCAACTTGCCCTTTATTCGTGGTTTTTACTTTTTTTAACAGGCAACTTTATTTTGATTCTGTTAATGATAACAAAGGCGTATCTTATAAATGGGATAATCGATTTCGTAAATTTTTTGAAGAACAAATAACGTTTAAATACGGGTGGCATAAAAACTGGACAACAACTCAGAAGAACTTTAATAATTTCTATTTATTGAGAGATTTTAAGTATTCTCAAGACACATTTATTTCAGTAAACGGTCAAGAGACCGAAATCCACCCACATAGAGAAGCCCATTGGAATAATTTAAAAATGAGTTTTCTCAATGATGCTTTTGTGCAACAACATTTCGAATCTCCTTCTCAATCTTGGGACAATGCATCTTTACCGGGCAAAGACGGAAGCGAAGAAATTATCAATGCATTGCTTCCAGCAGCTAATAATTTTGTCAAAACCTCCAACTTTTGTAATCTATTAGAGACTTATCGCACAGAGTTAGTTGAAAGGTTGAATGGTTATGTTATCTCAGATGATATTCAAAGTAAACGTGATCAGGCTTTTAAAAAAGCTACAGATATAGAATTTGAACTGCTAAGGTTATTTCAAGTTTCTGAATTTAGTTTTACGCAATTTATAAAAGACTTAAGTTTAAATGAGGTCAATGTTTACAATTTGATTCACCAGAATTATATTCAAACCCAACGAAGAAAAGAACCGGAAAATTATCTGATTTTTCGAGATATGTTCCCTGAAATTTCCGGGGAATTATCGTTAGAAGCGAACCTAAAAGTAATCGCCAACAGACTTATGCTAGACTCAACAAAAGAAGCTGAATTATATTTGGCCGATAAAGGAATCGACTTAACCTTGGCTTTGGAAAATCGAGTTCTAACAAGCGCTTCAAAATTAGTCGATATTGTTTTAGATGAATGGCAAAGTGTTTTGAATTTGAACAGATTGGCCCATTATATTGATTTAGGTTTAGATAAAAATGCATTAGACCAACTTATTACGAATCTTATCGAAACGTTTCAGCGATTAAATGTCCGAAATGAATTAATATCATTGTTCGAGCAGAAAACAAGGCTAATTCATGCTCCTAGTGACACTGAGGAGTACCTGGCATCCATAATTACGGAATATATTAATGATTTCGTATCGAATTTTGGATTTAACTTCATGAAAGACGATCGCTTGGAAGAACTCTTATCAATTGCGCAAATTTATAAGCAAGACATGAGGCTAATTACTAGAGATCCCATAGAAAATAAGGAGGATCAGTTGTTGTTAATTTACAATAAAATGGACAGTATTGATAATGTGTCGCCACCGTTAAGGGAAAATTTCAGATTATTTATTTTAAAAATGAAACTAGCGATGTTATCGAATTGTGGATTTGTCACGTATGATATGGAACAAAACGATTCCTTGAAAAGACTTATTAATCAATTAAATGAAATTCGTTTCAGCTTAAACTAATATGAAAACCATTTATACAACCGATTTTAACAACTTTAGCCCAAGGTCAGCAGATGGGAAGTATTTATACGATCAATACGAGCGAATAACTCAATTTTTAGCACCTAAATTCGGTGGATTAGATTTAAAGCGAATTTCAAAACCTGTTCTTGAAAGCAATCAAGTTATTTGGCAAGCTGATTTTTCAGCATCGATGTTGGATTTGAATACGTTTGATTTAGCTATTCAATCAAGGATTGAAAAGGAATTTGTTGATTGGTCGAAAAGAATTTTTCAGCAGGTTCGATTGCTGCAGTCAGGTCAAGATGAAAATAAAAAATGGGCTAATCTACTAAAAGAGGCTTTTAAGGAGGAAAATATTCGTATTGTCTCGGATGGTAACGATTGGGCATTGATTTGGGGTTGGGAATTTAGAAATAAATTGGCCACGGTTCAGTCAGGTTGGGAATCTGAGACACTGGTGGAAACACCGCAATC
>JACCDP010529101.1_pt1 | contig 10820 bp, 10 predicted proteins | sample 7445841 | NCBI WGS metagenome assembly JACCDP01 (sample SAMN15323441, study PRJNA562643) | freshwater metagenome | isolation source: river surface water | place: USA:Blue River Watershed | collected 2017-08-17
GCTCGGCAATCCAGCCAGTTGTCGCGGTGGTATGCTGGCTGAGGGCGAGGGCGATCTGTGCCTTCCACTGCGCTCCTTTGGCATCAGCAAGGATATCGGCCTGGTCTTTGCCGGCTGAGCTCAAGGCCGCATGCAGGAATTCATCACGATGCCGCTCATCGATGGCCCGTAGCTCGACTTGGGTGAGACCTGCCTCAAGCGGTGACGGCGCTGCTATGGTAAGTGCGGGGACCTCCGACAAATCCTGCATCGCGGTGCGCGAGAGGGCGCCGTCCGGGTCGTTGGCGAGAACCCGCATCAGTTTCCGCACATAGGCCTGATGCCCCTCAGGATCATCCCCATAGCCGGTGAACCGTCTTAGGCCGAGCTCGAGGGAGAAGGGCGACCGTTCGGAGGTCCGCCGCAGGAGGTAGAGGGAATTATCCCGGGAATCCTCAAGCGTCTGCAGGTCGCAGAGGCCCTTGCGGATATGGTTAAGGTGCACGTAGTCGAACATCCTGGCGGCGGACGTGAGCGTGGGAGCTACGACGTAGCGGTAGCGACCTTGGAAGACGTGCCCCGATTCCTTGCGGTACTGGTTGAACCGAGTGGCGAAAGTCGAAAGCAGCCATTGCATGCCGATGCTCAGGTTGCCCCGGGGCGTCCGAAGCAGCAGGTGGAAGTGGTTCGGCATGATGGCGTAGGCGTAGACTTCCCAGCCGCAACGGTTGATGGCCTGTTTCAATGTGATCAGGAATGCCTCCTTCGCCCCTTCGGTTGCGAAGATGGGCGCTTTATAGTTTCCACGGGAAAATACATGGATGATCGCGGCGGTACTTTCGCGGTGCGTTGGCCTAGGCATCACCGTATCATCCGCATCTGGTCAGCTCCATCGAGCCGACCTAACCCCTGGGTAAAGGGGCCTAAATCAGTATGGGGTCAGACCGCTTCCGAGCGATATCCGTCAGAAGCGGTCTGACCCCTTACTGTGGATGGGTTGACCCAAGGGGCCTACAGGGCCACCTTGGTTCAGTTAGCCCATTTAAACATGAGGCCAGCCGCAAAACGATTTCTTCGCCTGCCTATGAGCCACACCAAAACTTACCGCGCCCTCTTCGCCCTCGCGGTTTTCCTGTCGGCGACACGTTGTCCGGCGGAACTCGTGGCCCTCGCCCCGGAAAAGGTCAAGCAGGCCGAGGGCATCGATTATCTCTACGTCGCGCAGCGCATCATCAATGACCAGGTCACCCTGCTGCCGGATCACTGTTTCTTCTCGGGGGATTCGCAGAAACTCAGGTTGGTCGGGCCTACGAAGGCGCCAGCGGCAGACCCCCAGAACCTGAACTCCGGAAACTCCTACGCTTCGGTCGATGGCTTGCAGAGTCCCGCGCAAAGGGTGGTCTGGCCGCTCTGGTTTTCCGCGGACGCCGCCCTGCGCGGCCGGATCATCGCCAAAGGAAACGGCAGACTGAAAATCAGCCTTGGAGCCTTGACGCAGACGGTCGCCGTCACGGGCGGAGCAGCGGAATTCCAGTTCGCCAAGGCGCCCAAGGGCCAGTCCGAATTAAGCGTCGCGCCTGCGGGCTTTTCCGGATCGATTGCCCGGGTCGAACTCGAAGGGCCTGCCCTCAACGGAGCGAAGCTCCTGCGCGCACGTTGGCGCCCCGCGGCCATCCACAGCGCTTTCACCGCTACGAGCCTCGGCAAGGAGCCAAGCCGGCTGTGGATCATGGAAGTCCGTCCGCGCCGCCCAGAAAAGGGCTTCTACAGTCCTATCACGACTCCGTTCGGTTATTTTGGATCTACTTTCAATGCCGACGGAACCAGCGGCGGCATCAACTTTTCAATGTGGTCCTACGAGGCGGGTAAAGCCGAGCCGCCTCTGGCGCAGCTTTCGCACCTCCTGTCGGTCGGGAGTCCCAAGGCGAGCTTCGGTGGCTTTGGCCATGAGGGGACTGGCGTAAAGCTCCGTGACTGGAATCCCTACGAGGGACTCAAGGTGGCGAGCGGCGTGCTCGCCCTGCGACTCGAACCGGGGAAACCTTACGATACTTACACCGGCTACTTCTATGACCAGACCTCGGCATCTTGGCGCCTTTTTGCCTCGGGGAGAAAATGGGCGGAGCAAAGAAGCGTCAGCCATCTGCTGCCCGGATGCTTCGTCGAAGTGCCTGGGCCGCCCCATATAGAGCGGACTGGACACATCGAGCGAACCGCTGATTTCCGGGGCTGGTGCCGCGATGCGAAGGGGGTCTGGCGTGGCTTGGATAAGATGATCGGCGATAAGTCCGATGCCGCCCGGGAACAGGCCAACTGCCTCTGGGCCCGTTCGGAGGACAATTGGTTCCGGATGTCGATCGGCGGGCTTCTCCACTACCGCTACCCTAAGGGCGTGGACGTGGTCATTCCCGGTGCGGGAACCCTGCCTGACTTCATGAAGCCGGAAAAGCTGAAGGTGCTCGATGCGCTGCCGACCGAAATAGGCGTGCGCAAGGTCGCCCTCCAAGGCGATGTCTTGATGGTCGAGGTCGAGCTCGCTAGTCAGAGCCGGACGCTCACCAAACTGACGGCTTATTACGGCACGACCGACGCACTCAGCTTTGCGGTCCGCTGGGACAAAAAGGTCGAGTTGGGTGAAATGCCCGCAGGTAAGCGTCAGTTCAAAATTACCGGCGTCCCTCAGAAGGGCTTTATTCGTATTCAGGCCGAAAACGAAACGGGCACTTACTTCACGCCCGAACCGGCCATCTACTAGCCGACAGTAAGGGGTCAGACCGCTTCTGAGCGATACTTGTCAGAAGCGGTCTGACCCCTTACGGTACCCTTGTCCTATGTCGCTTCGTCTGATGACTGCTTGGTTCCTGTTCGCAGGTCTGCACGCCGCCGAGCCGGCGAAGGTGGTCTGGGCGACGCCCGATAAACCGGAGTGGGACGGCTGGGTGAAGGATGTCGCGAAGATGCGCGCCGCTCGGAAGCCGCAGCCGGCGGCCGGATACCTTCATGCCGAGACGGTCGTCTGGGATAGCTATCACGACGTGAACCAAAGCTATCTCGCCGATGGCCGCGTCCTGTCCTTGGAGTGGAAGGACAAGGAGTGGGACATCATCAACGCATGGAAAAAGGGCCAGAAGCTCTTGCTCTGCTATGACGAGAAGCATGGAGCCTCGCTGCTCGAGCCGAAATCCCAGAAGCGTTTCCTGGTGAGCGCGGTGTGGAAGAAGGGTGGCGGCTTCGCTCATCCGATCGACGACTATCTGGCCTCGCTCGGGGCGCTTTCCACTTATGACATGATGTCGGCCAACTACGAAGGCACGCGCTTGTGGCAGCTGGAGATCGACCGCGTCGTGAAGCGTGTCCTCGCCATGAAACATCTTCCCCCGAAAAAGCGCGACGACTTCATCGAGCTGACCGCGGCCCGGATCAGGTATTGCGAGCTCCAGGGGTCGTTCGGCGCGGCCGCCATTCATGCCGATATCACCGGCACGTCGGCTGGTCCGTTGGGGCTCAGCTATGTCGCGGGTATCTATCGTGACGCCTACGAGCACCTGGCCGACCTGGCCGATCATTTGCCCGCCTTCGACCGCGATCCGGGGAAGTGAGCCGAAGGTAGGGGCGCGACGGAGTCGCGAGGGGGCACGTTGACACGGGGGCACGTGGGCAAGGGGGGGACATAAGAGGCACAGAGGCTCGGAGGCTCAGTGGACCAGAACGATGCAGGTTTAGTTGACCAGTTGACCCGTTGGCTGGTTGGCCAGGGAGACAATGACCGTTTACACGAAGGCATCGTCCCCGTGTCACCGTTACTCGTGCCCACGTGTCCCCTGATTCTCAACCTCCCGCGTCGCGGTAGATCTCGCCGAGCTTGGTGAGGGCGCCGTCCTTGAGGAGCGCGGCCTTGCCTTCCTTGGGATTGAAGTAGGCGTAACGTTCGACGAAACGCTGCCGGTCCATGGCCTTGAGCGCGCCGCGGAGGAACTGGGCATGGCCGTTGTCATCGGCCTTGGTGAACATGGCGTTGAATTCGGTGACCCAGATCGGCCGGCGATACGTGGCGTAAAGTTCCTTGAGCCATTCTTCATAGGCCGCGGGGTCGGCGCTGCGATACCAATGGGCGGTGATGAAATCGACCTTCAGCTTCTTGCGCTGGGCCTGCTCCATGAACTCGCGCATCCAAGCCCCGCCGAGTCCGTCGGAAGAGACGCCAGGAGAGCCGAGGCGGAGTTTCTTCTCCATGGCGAACGCGGCCATCGCCGGCCAGGCCGCGACGGCCTCTTCGACGGTGAGGTTGCCCTGCGTGTCCCGTTCGGGTTCGTTCAGACCAAGGAGATGCTTGGCCGCCGGGTCCTTCATCAGCGCGAGCTCGGTGTCCGGCACGGGCCGACGATGGCCTTTCACCATCGGGACGAATTCATAACCCGGGGTGCTGGTTCCTTGGCAGGTCCACGTATACCACCATGTGCAGCCGAACTGCTTTTCGGACTCCGGACGATTACCCGCCCAGCCTTTCTTGGGGGAACGCTTCGCGGCACGATCGGCGGCCAGGCTCGCCAACGGCGCCCAGGCGGCGCCGGCGGCGAAGAGGCGGAGGACATCACGTCGGCTGAGGGGCATGCGGAGTAAGGTAGGGCAGGGGCGATGTATGCCAAAGGTAAAAAGCCGCGAGGGGGCGTAAACGAGGGGGCGTAAACCAGGGCGCGAGACTAGAGGGCACGAGGACCTGAGGAAGATGCAGTGCAAAGGTGCAACTGCGGCGGAGCCGCGTGCAAAAGTGCAAAGGTGAGATGAGGGGACAGGGTGGGGGCAGTAGGGGCGAGTGGGTGCGGAAACTGTATGAGAGTATCGAGTGTGGAGTATTGAGTATGGGGTGTCGCAGCACTTCACGTGGCAGGTGGCGGCTCCGGGTGGCAGGTGGCGGGACTATCCATTCAACCCGCTAATCGATTCAGCCCTCTGTCCTCTGTCATCGATTCAGCCATCCATTGCAGGTGGCTGGCTTTCAATTCAGTCCTCCACGCAGCCCTCCACGCAGCCCTCCACGCTGTCCTCCATTCAGTCCTCCATTCTTTCCGATTCATCCTTTACGACTCCACTGCGCCGTCTTTGGTTTACGGGCATGTCGAAGCGTCTTCCTGGTCTGGTGATCGAAGTCGAGGATCTGCCGGGTTTCCTCGCGAAGTCCGACGAGGACATCCTGCAGCATGTCCGCTCGGTGCTCCTGCTCCGCGCCTACGCCGTCCAGCGCGCCCAACTCGCCAAGTGCGATGGCGTTAAGTTCTCCCCGACCAAAGATTCCTGCGTCTTCTCGGCCAAAGGCCGGGCTCTTCTGCACGTTCGCTTCGCGCAGCTGAAGGGGTAGCGCGGCGGAGCCGCGAGGGGATGCGGCCTGATGGCCGCAGGGGGCACGTTGACACGGGGATGCGTGGGCATGGAATCCACACGTGCAAAGGTGCAAATGCGGCTAAGCCGCGTGCAAAAGTGCAAAGGTGACATGAAGGGGAAGTGGTCGCATGGTAGGGGCGCGACGGTGTCGCGTTGCGGTCGAGCGGGCCGCTCGACCCTACCTAGAGACAGCGGATGCGATGTCATCGCATCCCTACCTAGGGTTGACGAGAGGCATGGAACAGGCTCCTTCGACACATGAGCTCTTACCGCCATATCGTGATTTTCCAGTTCAAGGCCGATGCGCCGGCGGAGAAAGTCCGTGGGGTGGTCGAGGCGTTCAAGGCGCTTCCGGGCAAGCTGCCGGCGATCCAGGCCTTCGAGTGGGGCACGAACGTAAGCCCGGAAGGACTCGACCAAGGCTTCACCCACATCTTCACGCTGACTTTCGCTTCGAAGGAAGCCCTCGAGAAGCAGTATCTCCATGAGCCGGCGCACCGGGAGTTTGTCGCCATGCTGGGAGGTCTGCTCGAGAAGGCGCTCGTGGTGGATTACGTCGCGGCGTAAGCCGCGATGAGTGGGCACTGAATGTGCAAAGGTGCAAATGCGGCGAAGCCGCGTGCAAAAGTGGAGGCAGTCACTTAGGGGTGGCGGGTGGCGGGGTGGGGCGCGACGGGGCAGCTGGCCAGGCCGCTTGCAAAGGGGCGATCCTCCGTATGTTCACCTTATGCGCATGCTCTTGCAGTCGGGCGGAACGTGGTTGGCGGTTTGTCTGGCCACGGGCTGCGCGGATGGCTTCACGTCTCCGGAAGCGAGCCTGCCGGACCTGTCGGCTCAGCAATGGAGCCGCCGTGTCTTGGTCATCGATACGCCTTCACCGGAGTCCGCCGAGTATCGGCGACAAAGCGCGGCGTTGGCGGCGGCGTCAGCCGGCCTGCAGGAAAGGCACGTGGAGATCGTGACCCAGGTCGGGAAAGGGTTTCGGGTCCGTCTGGTCGGCAAGGATGGCGGGGTGAAGCTCGACCGAGGTTCACCGGTCGACGTTCCGACGCTCTTCGCGTTGATCGACGCCATGCCTATGCGTCGAGCGGAGTTGTCCGGCCGCTGAGGAGTTGATCAACGGGTCAGTGGTAATAGGGTCTGACCCTATTATGCCTAGCGGGTGAGGAATTCGCGCTCGGCGGCCTGGCACCAGAGGCGATAGATGTTGATGACGTTCTTGCGGATACCCGTGACGGGGATCTTCAAGAACCCCTGGCGCTTGGCCGCTTCGAAGAGGATCCGCTCCTTTTGGGTCAGCCGATGCCCTATTCCGCGGTGACCGATCCTGCCCCGGGTCGACTCGCCGCGACTGAGTCGCTCGATATCATTCTTGTCGGGCTTGGGCATGAGGAGAAATTAAGGTGGAAAGGGGAAAGGGCAAATGGACTTAAAGGGGCAGGGGTGGGGGTAGTGGTCGCAGGTGGCGGGATTATCCATTCACCCTCGGTGCTTCCAGCAGGAGTTCCCAACCGCCAACCGCTAACCGCTAATACCTAGGCTTCAGTATGCCACTCTATGACAACCGGGCCCCTAGACAGGCTGGATGGGTATAGTAGAATGTCTCTACTATGAGTTGCGACATCGGCCCCAACGGCTTCCACGACGGCGAGTTTCCGGATTACGACAGTTACGATGAGGACGCGGATCAGGACGCCCTCGGGAAGCTGTGCGACAACCCGGCCTACCTGGTGGTGGGCGCGGACGACGATCTGGTCGATAATCTGCCCGCCTGGGTCGACGACCTGATCACAGACCACGAATTCCTCGCAGGCCAGGCCGAGAAGATCGGGCTGGAGCCGTCCCTTTTCGTGACCGTCCCTGACCGGGGCAGCAACTCGGAGCTGCGGGACTTCCTGGACGAACTGGGTTTCACGGTCGACTCGAGTCACATCGAGCGCGGCCCGGGCTCTTCGGTCGACGGCGTGGTCTTCGTCCGCAAATCCAAGATCCCGTCCCTGGAGCGCAAAGCGGCGCGAAGGCTGGACCGCTCGCTGAAGGCCGTCGTCGCGGCGGCTCGTAAGCATCTCAAGCCTGGCCGCGTCAAGGCCGCCGACCTGTACGAGGAGCTGGGTCGCTTGGTCAGCGTCGCTCAGCTGGGTGATAAGGAGTTCCGCGATAAGCTCGCCAGTCTCCATGAGAAAGACGAAGAGATCGCCCACCTCAGCGAGCTCCTGAGCGATAGCAACGCCGGGCGCGCTCGCGCGGAAGCTGAGGCGGAGGGGGCGAAGTCGAAGCTCGTCGGCGAAAATCGCCGCATCCGCGACTGGGTCAGCAACGCGCAGGATCTCTCGGACCGTTATGCGACCTGGGCCTTGGCCGTGGCCGCCGAATTCGGCATCACGATCCAAGGCCCCTTGTTGAAGCTGCCAGACGGACGGACCTTCGTCGTCGGCCATATCTTTTCGGTGGACCTTGAACGTTCCGTTCCGGCCTTGGCCCAGGCCATCAAGACCCGCGAGCCCGCTGCCGTGTGGCTGAGGATCGAAAACCGGGTCCGTCGCGGCATGAGCAGCATCGGCGCCCTGACCTGGAATGAGGCGACGGAGCATTTCGCCCATCGGCTTACCTGGGGCCAGGTCTGGTGGATCATCCTCGGCCGCGAGTTCGCACGCTATCCTATCCGGCTATTCCGCTATGAGGGCTTGAAGAAACCTGACGGCAGCTTCGGAGGCTTCGCCGAGAAGAGCATCTTTGAGGACGAGAATCTCGGCCTAAGCGCCGAGCAGTTCGTCCGCTGGAAGCAGCTGCTCAAAGAGCATTGGGGCGCCGGTCTCGATCTCCGCGAACGCCCGCCAGGTCTTTAGCCGGCTGTAGGGTAGGGCAGACCATCCTTGGTCGGCCGCGGTCGAGCAGGGATGCTCGACCCGACCTATGTTAGGTGATGGCGGTTAGCGGTTGGCGGCCCCGGGTGGCAGTTGGCGCGGCGGGATTGACTCAAAGGGAAGCCGGAGGCCGGAGGGTTAGTTGGGGGATGTGTCCGAAGCATTCTTTCCGGTTTCCGGTCTCCCATTGTGACGGATTAGTCCGCACGCCGACCTCAATTGACATACCCGGGGAATCAGGATGATACGGGCATGCTCTCCCGCCTTCTGCCCCTTCTGTTCGCCGCTGCCGTTTTCGCCGAAGCACCTCGTCCTCGTCCGGGCTTTGAAGGCGTGGGCGTCCGATTCACTTCCGCTTCGGCTTCCGGTAGTGGTAAGGCCGAGGATAGCGCGACGGGTTTAGAGGTGACGGGTAATTTCCCGCTGCTGAAGTCGGGCTCTTGGCAGTACGACTGGGGCTTCCGCTACGCGCAGACCCGACATGATTGGACCGCCGCTCCGGTTAGCTTTGATCTGGTCCGTGGCGCGTCGCTCAACCTGAGCGGCTACGCCTCCACCGAAGCTGGTCGTTCGCGTTACGCGGTCTTGCAGGTCAACGGCGATGCCGCGGAAGGCGTCTCGCTCGGTGATGCCCTTACCGTGCAGGCCCTCTATGGTGCCGACTGGCGTCGCTCCGACACCTTCACGCTCGGTTACCTCTTTCTCGCCGAGACCCGCGCGGTCCGTTCGCCGATGGTCTTGGTCGTCCCGACCTTCCGCTGGCAGTTCGCTCCCGATTGGTCGCTGGGTACCGGCCGCAAGTCCCTCGTCCTCGAGCGTAAGCTCGACGAAGCCTGGCGGGCCTCGCTAACTCTCGCTTTCCAGCAGGAAGAAGCGCGCCTCGCCGATCTCGCGGGCCAGCGTCAGGATTATGAGAGCGAACGCGTCGCGGCGCTCTTCGGCCTGCGCCGCAACGCTGTTGGCCGCACCGATGAGCTCACTCTCGGTTGGGCTTTCCGTGCCCAGGCTCGGCGCGAAGTCGGTGGCGTCGAAAGCGAATACGACCTCGCCCCGGGACTCCTGATCAGCATCGGTTCGCGCTGGCGGTTTTGAGCGCGGCCAAAGGCCGCGAGGGGACACGTTGACACGGGGACACATGGGCAAGGGAGACAAAGACCTGGCTCAAAGGGAAACCGGAGACCGGATGATTGGCTGGGGTCCCACCCTCGAGCCTCAGGCTCCGCGGGAGACCCAGCGGTAAGCTTCGAGAGAATTGCGCCAGAAGAACCGTTCGCGGTCTTCGGTGGTGCGCTCGGCGTAATAGTCGGCCGCGAGTCCGAAGACGTCCGCATAGCGCGCGCCTTTATCGGAGACGGGCCAGTTGCTGCCATAGAACACGCGCGCTGGACCGAACGAGGCGGTGACGTGATCGAGTGTCGGACGATAATATGCCACGTTCGTCGGCGCTGCGCCGTGCGGCGTCTTCACGGGTTCGACGAGTCCGGAGAGCTTGCAGTAGACGTTCGGTTCGGCGCCGAGGCGACGCATGCCTTCGCGCCAGGCGAGGTCGGGCGCGGCGGGATCACGGACGTTGCCGACATGATCGACGACGATACGGAGGCCCGGGAAGTCGCGGGCGAGACGCACGGCTCCCGGGAAATCGCCGAGGCCATTGATGTCTACCGCTAGGCCGAAATCCGCCAGCAGGCCGAGGTGACGTGCGAAGACGGGATCAGAGAGGTCGGTGCTCAGCTTGCCCGCCGGGATCCGGATCCCGCGGAAGAGCGGGTGCGCGGCGAGGCGGCGGAGATGGCCGGCGAAGGTGCCCTCGGCCGGACGCAGGTTGCCGATGAAGCCCACGATGCACGGATGCTCGTCGGCGAGGCGCAGGATCCAGTCGTTGTCCTGGGCCCACGCGCTCGCTTCGACCACCACCGTCTCGCGGATGCCGTGCGGGGCGGCGACCCTTTGCCAATCAGGCGGGAGTACCGGCCGGTCGAGGAAGCTGCCCTTCTGCGGCCAGGGCACGCCTTGTCCGCGGGTCGGGTCATAGAAGTGCGTGTGCGTGTCGACGATGCGCGTCGCCGTCGGCCGGCTCGCACAACCAACGGAGAGGGCGGCGGCGCCCGTCGCGCCGGCGAGGGTGCGCAGGAAGGAGCGGCGATCGGTGGTTCTGTCCATGCGGGAAAAATGAGGTCAGGCCGAGAGAGAGCAACCGAGAGGTTGGGCGCGCTAAAGTCACCGAGGGATTCCGCTGACAGAGCCGGATACCCGCCCGGCCAAGCAAGGATGCTTGGCCCTACCTAAAGGCAGGCGGATGCGATGTCATCGCATCCCTACCTAGGAAGATCAGCTTTGGGCGGCAGAAGAGGCGTCGAGAACTAATATAAGAATTCTTCCCCCTTTAGGGGGAATGGGGCCGGGGTGGCTCCGGAGAGGGGGTGATTTCTAAAACCTCGGGTATACTGCCGACCTCATGCCCCGCTACACCCTGCAATCGACGCCCTTCCTTAATAACACCCGTCCGGTCATCTGGCTCGACGTCGAGAAGCGCAAAGCCGACCCGGAGCCGGCGCTGACGACGGTCGTCTGGGCCGAGGGTCTAAAGACTTACGCTCA
>JACCDP010711327.1_pt1 | contig 10820 bp, 7 predicted proteins | sample 7445841 | NCBI WGS metagenome assembly JACCDP01 (sample SAMN15323441, study PRJNA562643) | freshwater metagenome | isolation source: river surface water | place: USA:Blue River Watershed | collected 2017-08-17
ATGGTATATGAGTACGGTACCTAACTGGTAATGAGCGTCTATACCAACTATCTTATGCGTTCATTTCGACGATCTTGAGAACACAGGATGCTAGAAGGTCGAATTGTAATATCCTACGATTGCTCTCTAGCTAGACAGAAGGGCACAGAATAACAATGATGTACACGGATGAATCTAGATCCAACATTGCTTCTTTTGTTGCTGGGTTTCAACTGCCTCATCATCACATAGAAGGCCAGTGTTGCCGGATACCACACTTCTCCCTCGTATTAGATGAGAAAGATACACTACAAAGTGAATTCTTGGTTGCTTTAACTGAGTACAACACAACCGGTGTGAATCTACCGGTGAGAAACAAGAACTAGTACAATTGATGCATGTGTGAAATTGAACATTAGTCAAAATTAAATGAGAGAATGAGGGAAACATGTTGCGGATGGACTTATTTTGCTGGACCTTGTACCCCCTTCCCAACATATTGGAGTTTGTCGGTTGGGCGTCGCCGACGTGTACCTCGGCGCTGCGGCTGATCGTGTTCGGGTGCCTCGTTATCTTCGGGCTGCCACGGGGGAAGATTGTCAGCTTCTTGCCATCCATGAAAGCCATCTTCTTGTGTATTTTCCTCGTCGATCGGAGGAGCTGGGGCGTCCTCGATCGGAGTGGCTGGATCGTCGTCGTTTCCTCTTGTAGCAGCGTCCACAGCGTCGTCTTCCGGGTTGTCTCCTACCAAGCCGACTGGATCTCCAATGTTGAATGGTTTGAAGAATGAGCTGTTGCGTGTAACGTCTTTGGTGGGACCTCGGGCTGAAATCATGCTTCCCTTTTTTCGAATGATGGTTAATCGTTGGGGAAAGTAAGCAGGCGTCATCTTGTTGCGCAGTCCTGTCGAGTTTTTGAGCAGCACCACGTCACCGACTTTGAAGCTGGATTTTTTGCGCGTGGTTTTGTCGTTTGCGTGGTTGGCTATTTTTTGCTTAAGTTCAGCGTCTCGGCTCCTGGCAATCTCGTGGTGACCCCCTTGGATGACAGTGGTGTCGGATCGTAGCTCCGGGAGTAACGTTTTGACTTCTCTGTTGAAAAGTAGTCTGGCCGGAGAAAATCCCGTGACTGAATGTGGAGTTGCTCGGTAGCTGAGGAGAAAACGGTCCAGTCCGTGCTTCCAGTTAAGGCCGTCTAGTGTAGTCGTTTGGACCATTTTGTTAAGGGGTTGCATGAGCCTCTCGACCTCACCATTCGCTGGAGCCCAGACTGGAGTAACTTTGCGAAGGCGTATGTTCATCTTCTTCATGTAGGTCGCGAACTCCACTCCATTAAATGGTGGCCCGTTGTCTGCTCTGATCACCTCCGGGACTCCATGTTGGGCGAATATGTGTTCTAGGCGTGAAATGGTGCTTTTGGCCGATGTTGATGAGATCGGATGGACTTCAGGGAACCGAGAGTAGTCGTCAATAACCACGAAGAGCTTTTCTTCCGTCGGGAGTGAATAAAAATCCATGCTGAGTTGAATCCAGGGGCCCGGGGGCATCGGAGACATGATGACAGGCTCTTTCAGGTGGCTTTTCGTGCACGCCTGACACGGGAGGCATCGTTTGATCATTTGCTCAACACGGCTGTTGATCCCCGGGAACCAGACCTTGCTCCTGATTAGTGCTTTCGTCTTCGACTCTCCTTGGTGCCCTTGATGTGCTAAACGTACTGCTCGTTCCTGTAACTCTTGTGGGATGCACAGCTTGTTGCTTTTGAGGAGCACCATTTTTTCTCCTTCGACAGCCAATTGGTCGCGACATTTGTAGTACGGAGACAACTTCAATTCTTTCCAGTTGCCCGATTTGAGTGAAGCGATAACTTTGGGAATAACTGGATCCGTTTTCGATGCCTTGCTGACCTCTTCCAGGGATATTGATTGGGGAAGAGACGAAACACTGATGAAATTAACATGTTGCTCGGCTGCTTTGGTGGCCACGGCATCTCGGCTGCTGTTTAGCGGGTGGCGGGACATGTAGTCAGCTGGATTGGTTGCTCCTGGTGTGTGCTTGACCGTCACGTTGTAAGGCACTAGTTTAAGACTCCAGCGTTCAAGCCTCGTGTTCCGATGAGACATACTGTTGTTGAATATGGCCACCAGCGGTTTATGGTCAGTGTACACGGTTACCGGCTGGCCAAAAATATAGATGTGGAAGTGTTGGCAGCTCCATAGCACGGCCAGTGCTTCTCGCTCGAGTTGAGAGTATCGCTGCTCCGTTGGGGAGAGAGACTTGCTGGCAAACGCGATGACGTGGCTGTCGTCTATATTCCGGCGTTGGGTGAGAATAGCAGCCAAACCCAATGGGCTCGCGTCTACTACAATCTCCGATGGAATGTTGGTGTCAAAATAAGCAAGTATGGGCTCGTTGGCCAGCAATTCCTTGATCTTGTTGACCGAATCTTCGCAGTCGGCAGTCCAGTGGAAAGTTGCATCTCTTTTTGTTAGTTCCCTCAGTGGGGCCGTGATGTCTGAGAAGTTTGGTACAAAACGACGAACGTAATTGGCCATGCCCAAGAAGCTCCGAACGGCGTCACACGATTCTGGCGTAGCCAGAGAAACCACCGCTCGAATTTTGTCGGGGTCCGCCTGGATGCCGTCACTAGAGAAGATGAAGCCGTAGAACTTAATTCTGTCTTGGCGAAATCGACATTTACTCGCGTTCAGGGTGATTCCGAGTTCGTTTAGTCTGGTGAGTACTGCATTGAGCCGTCGGTCATGTTCGGATACAGATTTTCCCCACACCAGGATGTCGTCGCTGACATTAATGACTCCTTCGAGGCCGGCCAGTGCTAGACGAATCGCATTTTGAAATACTTCAGCTGCCGAGTTTACACCAAAGAATAGGCGTTTGTATCGCCAGACACCCACATGAGTGGAAAACGTCGTGATGAACCGACTGGATTCATCAAGTTCAAGTTGGTGATAGCCATGATTGAGATCCAGAGCAGAAAAAGTAGTTGCCCCACTCAGATCAGATAGGACATCATCGAGGGTAGGCGTGACATGGCGTTCTCGTTGTATTTCTTTATTTGCCTCCTTCATATCGACGCAGATCCGGATTTTTGTGGAGTCATGGGGTTTTGTGGTGACTACCACCGGCGACACCCACGGGGTTGGACCAACTACCGGTTCAATGATGTCCATGTCCACTAGATGTTGAAGTTCTGATTCCACCGCTTTTCTATGATGAAGGGGGATGCGACGATGAGTATTGGTAACCGGAGTGACGGACCTGTCAATGTGGAGGGTGACTGTAAAGTTCTTTAGCTTCCCAATTCCTTGGAATAATTTTGGAAATTTTGCCAGTTCTGGTGGTAGGTTTGGACTTCGTGTCGAGGTGGCCCGCACCATGTGTAAGAGGCCAAGTCGTGTGGCCAGGCTGCTGCTCAGTAGATTACCACAGTTGCCCCTGCAGATATAGGCTGTTTCTCTCACGTCTCGTCCTTGAAATGTTGCTGTAATTTCCAGCTTTCCTTGTAGAGACAGAGGCTGAGTGGATCCATAGGAAAAGATTTTGACTGAAGTGGGGAAAAGCGTTGGTCGACCCAATTTGCTGTACGCAACGTCATCGAGGAGTGTGACTGATGATCCAGAGTCGGCAATTACAGAAAGCAGAATATTGTTGATGACTATCTCGTACCGGGAATCCTTGATGCCTTCGGTCGACACCTGGTACGCCACCTCCACTTCATCTTCAGATTCTGAGTCAACCACGACATCGATATTCGCCACTTGCTTTTGTGCTGGCGCTTTCCACGATGAAGGATGGAATGCTTTTGACTGGGATTTGAGAATGCCTGGTTGGCTTGGTCTCTCTCTGCGAGGGGAGCGACAGCATTGTTCGAAATGATGTAAATTCAGACAATTTTGACATTGATGGAATCGAGCTGGGCAGTCAATCAGGCGTCTGTGGTATTTTCCCCCACAAAAGGAGCAGCTGCGACCTTCTGGAGGTGGAAAATGTTGTTTGTCTCTGACTTCCTGCTGTTTTGGTCCACTTTGTTTATTGCGAGTTGAATTTGTGTGCTGTACGGCAAGGGCTGCGTGTTCCATGTCCTTTTCCATTTTTTCTGCTTGTGCGAACGCCACTTCGAGAGCTCGGGCTTTGTTCAGTACCTGATCTAGCGTTAATGTTGGTTTTTCTAGAATCTTGCGTCGTAGTTCAGTAGAAGAACATCCGATGGTCAGTTGAGCTTTCACCTCCCTGTCTTTGTCTGGGAAGTTGCAGTTACGCGCCATTTGTTGCAAACGCGTATGGAAAGCGTCGATAGTTTCTCCTACATGTTGACGTGCTTGTCTGAAGCTGAACATTTCAAAATCGGTGTTAACTCGAGGAATAAAGTGGTTGTTCAGTGCCCGAAGAGCTGCTTCATATGGGGTTTCGTTTACTGCAGCTGCGTTGGCAGTGGCCGGTACACTCACACGAACGGCGAGTCAAGAGTCTCAAAAATGTCGAACACCCCCTCACCCGCGTAGTGTAAAAGAAGGGCCTTTTTCCTGGCATCATCGGTGATGTTCAAGGCTGAGAGAAAGTTGGTGAAACGGATGACCCATTTTGACCACCGAACGCCAAGAGAAGAGTGGTCCTCATCCACGTCGAACGAGGGAAACGAGGGCAAAGACGTCGCCATCTTGAAGCACCACGCGACCAGAATCTCTGGTACGTAACCGCACACACACAATGTCTAGTAAATGAAGCGACACTGAACACACTCAAACACACAAAAGTTCAAAAGATCCTCGTCGCCAATGTAATATCCTACGATCGCTCTCTAGCTAGACAGAAGGGCACAGAATAACAATGATGTACACGGATGAATCTAGAGCCAACCTTGCTTCTTTTATTGCTGGGTTTCAACTGCCTCATCATCACATATAAGGCCAGTGTTGCCGGATACCACAGGTAGTTATTCGATTTATTAACCCCTAGAAATACTACAACGTAGACAAGTTCGGGGACTGTGTCCAATTAGTAAAGTTATCACCCATCGCAGTGTGCCGGTCTAATAAATAATGTTTGTCAGTTTGAAGTTAGACATTACTTGATACGGTTTCGTTTTCGCTTAGCCGGTCGTTCTTGAACAAGTTGGCCTTGTCCTACTGCTCCTATATACTTTGCGATATAAAGTTAAGTTTCGGCGACCATAGAGCGCGCGGGCTAAACATGAGAGTTTTGTCCGGTTGTAAGATCTACGGGCTGGGCTTGCATTATAATAAGAAAAGACTGCAGCAGTCGCTTCTGATTCACGGGGACACTTCAAGGAAATGCTAGCCATTCGTCAAAGAAAGTCTTCTTGTACATACAGCCTGCCATCCAATAAGGCAGGTGACAACTGAGAAACCATCAATAGCAGAGCAAATCATTCTCATCTCGCTAATTATCGGCCAGCTTCCTTACAGCTGTTGCACGTTGTGATATAACAAGTAAACATCAGGTATGATATAGTCGTTCGTAATACACAGGTGCTGTGGGCAATTAGCCAAGCTTGGACCTAATTATTATAAGGGTCGTCTAGTACAAATAGTTTGCGAAGGGGTAAAAAATAGAGGTCTGTGTTGTTGCGGAAAGAAAGGCGGATGTAATGTGATTCCAACCGAATGCTGCTTCCCAAATAGGTAGTATAGTACCGGTATATAGAATACGCGCTGCTGTCTATAAGGAGATAAAAGCTGTTGTCTGCTGTTGCCCGTTCGTCTTCTCAAGGTTAAACGGCAGTCACGCACGTAGACCTCGCCAATATTAAAGAGGCAAGGGACCGGAATCTTTAGAACTCAATTAGAAGAGAACTGGCGGTATCCCAGTTTGATCGCCAGCTCGTGCGGAAGTTTCTGGAATCCCACGTCATGAAGATCATCAACAGCTGTAAGGGGTTTTAGTTCTAACCGAAAGCTAATCCAGCAAAACAGTGTACGTAGTAGTAAAAGTACAAATTCGGCCGGAATCAGACGCATAAATATGGAATCCGAAATTGCAGACATCACGAAACGAAACGAATTTTGCAAATTTCAATGCTCAATTAGAAGTTTTTTACTAAACCCGAATAATTAAACCGAAATTATTCACGAAGCCTTATACGCTACGAGCGTGGGAGGCAATAACAGTATTCAACATACTATGTAAGTCATGCCGTCTCGGAATTCTTGATATCCGGTGTCGTCTAGTCCTCTCAACTAGTCTCGATGGTTGACCTTGTGTTATTCGGCTTATTTTGATGGATCCAAAACACAAATATATCTGAGACAAAAAGTCAACGAACTTTAAAAACAGCAGCACTATGTCATGGGTATAATAAAGTATATATATACGTTTATTATCTTCGATGACGACCAAAAGCGACGACATCATCCGAACTATTTCCATCACATCACGGTCGTATTGATTTTGGCTGGCAGTTATACGTTCGTAGGAAGAAGAAGTCGTAGCCCACGGGGCGGATCGCGAAAATTCGTGCCGACGTTTTGGCTTCTGAGTATCACGAGATTGCGGAATTGCATCGCAACCGAAAGCGGGCTTTTATATACCTGCAGGAGCTATAGGATCAGAGAAGGATATGTAAAGAAAAACGCAGGAGCGAAATTGCTTGTTATTTCTTATCCCCGGCCTTTTTATGGATCTCGTCCGCTCTGTCGTCTTGTTTTATATTACTAAACATTCGATCCAAATTTGAAAGCCTTAGATATCGAGTTCTTGCCACCTTTTTTCCGCCCAGCGCTCGTCTTTTTTCGATGGCCAAAGTTGAAAGTCCGTTTGAGACGCATAAATATATTTATAGGCGACAGAGAGAGTGAGAGAGAGAGAGCCAGCTGCCAGAAAATTTACAGGAAAAAAAAGGTTGGCAAAAAAATCACCAAGTTTTTTGGCGATTTCAAGATGAAAGAAGACACTCCTAAAAGTTTGTGCGCGCTCAGCTGGACATTTAATATGCGCTCTGTTGGTGCTTCCCTGTTGCTGGACTGTTGGATGACTGGCACGCGTTACGGGCATGCTCTTTTTTCTTACAAAGTATCACATCCTCTAAGGAGGAGACGACAAAGTTTCCTAGTTGTGTTTTTTTTTCTTGATTTATTCAGCTGATGGTGGCCGCGTTTTTTTGGGGGGGAGATTCTTCCATTCTCTTTCCAGACTCCCGCACACGACGAACATTAAACATTAGCACGGCCGTGGGTATGGTATCATCCCGGTGTCCTATTGCGGAATTCTACAGTTACGTCGTAGCCTTAGTAAAACAATTGGCGTTGACATTGAAAAACTCGTCTGTCCACTAAATCGTCTTAGTCACCATCTTCTCCATTTCCGCGCTCGTCTTATAAACTGCTGTCGGCCGCCGTGTTTGCGGTTATCTATTACGCACGTTCCTCTTGGAGGGAACCTTCTTCTCTAGTCCTTGAATAATCTAAAAAGGAGAAAGAGGAAAAAAAAAACCAAAAAAACAACACTTTTGGTTCCCAACGCAGCGCGCGGGGCGATGGAAACGGGATGCGCGCGCGCGCGCGTTCCTGCTGGATATATACAAGCAGAGAGGGGTTAGTTTGAAGACCCTATAAAGGTTCTCGGCTGCCAACAAATGCCACGCACTTTCATCGCGTTCTCACTAGAAAGAATGCGCCGTTGTTCGTAGCAGACGCTTTTCTTGTGAACCCGTTGATCACCGGAGCAACTAAACATTTCGACCTATCGTGTTTACTTGAATCCTTTGTCGTAAAAGAAGGCAACGTCGCTTCCATTTCATTTTTGCTTGTGCTGCTCAAATAATAAACTAAAAAAAAGTGCCTCTGTCGAAACTTTTTGAAAAATAAAATAACGACTCGACGGCGTATGATTACACCGACTCGGACCTCCTTTGTATATTTCTTCCAAAGGTGCGTATACACATCCGAAAACTTTTATGACGCCCGTCTGGGTTTCCTCGAGGAAAGGCAATTGCCAAAATGTACCCACTACCTCCTCGGCAAACAATGTACCTAGTAGTCTAGGCCAAGTTTATGATAAGTTTTTCTAACCGCTAACTTCTAGGCAGCGGAAAACAAGCAGGCCCAGGATTCAATTTATCCTAGATCCTTTCTACGGAAGAACTTTGGTGTTTATGTATTCACGAAGCTTCCAGTTATATGTATCCGCGTCATCCCCTATTGTGTTATTCTTGGTTTGGTGTCTCTCGGTAACGATATATGGTATAGAGTGCTTCTACCAAACTTTTCCCAAATGTATACGGGGCCGTTCTCCGTTATTGCATCGGTTCTTTCGAATCACCAACTTGCCGAGCTATCAAGTTGCTGAAGAGAATTCCAATCTCCTGACGTCTGCCAACTCGTCGGCCTATATATTATTATTATTTTAATAGCAGTCGTCTACCCCCCGAAAAAGGAAGGAGGCCGAAAAAACAAACAATTGTGGATGAATAACCTTTTTGTTTCTTTTTTTAGATGGATGCGATCCGTATGAACATGAGCCAGCATTCGCCGGCCATCGGACACATCCGAAGAAATCTCTGAAAAAAAAAACTGAACAAAGCGTTTGGTGTTGCTGTCCGAAAGAGTTGTCCCGGCTGCACAAGCCCTAGCTAACTGACGCTGATGGATGGCGTCGTCGCAGTGGTCGATCGTCGTGATGAATCGGACCGGCTCTTTCTCTCGCTCTGCTCGCGATGGCAGCAACCTTGGCCTACAAGCAGTCGAGCGCCTAGAAACCAACGGCTCCTACATCGCCATTCCGGACTGGGACGAATGGGACGAGACTCTGTGGACACCGGAGCAAAGGCAATTGATCGAACAAGGCACCGTCCCGCGTCAAGTCTACGTTGCACTCGGCATCCTCCTCAGTCTCGTTGTCATTTTCGGCCTCGTTGCCAACGCGACCATTCTTTACGTCTTCTCCAGGTAACTATAATATCAATGATGCAATTCTAAAACCCAATGCCCTGTTGCGTATCTCATTGATTTATAATAGACTAACCGCCAACATCCACCAGGGCAAAGGGCATTCTGGGCGTAGTTGCGGTAACTGTTGCTAGAGCAAGCAATAATAGGCTAGCCAGCAAAAGTCTAATATTTAATGCATCTATAAATTAAATTCTAGGACTATGTTAACCTTACTGCTGTCTCGTGTCACTATGAATTGAAAAAGAGTTACTGTTAAGTTATGTATACTCTCCCTTCGTCGATGGATTTGTCGTTCCCTATGGAAAACCCTCCCAAAAGAGTTATATTTTTTTTAAGTATATTACAAGCAACAGCAACTATATCACTAAGGTTACAAAGGCAATATAAATTACTGTTTTTTTTCTTCAAATATTGCGTGAATAATACGGGAAAGAAACCTATTTTCAAGGTATCCCGGGGTTACGGAAAAACCTTCAGATCTTTAGAGCGAAGCGTTGGAGATCCGATTGATTGAAGATGGAAAATTGAAGGCAATCCTTTTTTTTCCATCGCCGGGCGTTACCCGGCAAGAGGGCTACTGTCTTCTATATTAATTGAAGTTGCTACGACCGATCCAGTTGCCTTGCCGATTAATAATAAGGCAGAAATGCCGGTTATTGCTGAATTTAATTGATCCGTCATGGGATATCTATAACCGTATATCATTTCGCGTTGAATGCCACAGATTCTCCGGGTCGTCAACCAGCAGAATGAATGAAAATCTAAGCGGGCCTGTATAATAAACACATAATAATAGTGGGCGGTTAGGCTGGGGAAAAAAAGAGAGTTGAGTATGTCTGTCGGAACAACTTGCATTGCTATTCCCCATTTGACGATGGGAGTCACGGCACAAAGTGGAATTACTTATTCTCTCTGCGAATGGTCGGCGATACGTTGCGCGACGCCCACGGATTTGTTTGTGCAAAGTCACGTGGATGGAAAAGAAAAACCCCTTGGGATTGAAAAAGAAGCGAGTCTGGGTAGCTAAACCTCTTAGATCTTGTCGTCGGGCGATGTCATTGCTGCACTTTGAAACAAATGCATTTAGCGAGACGGGGACGAACGTGGGACGGAGAGTGCACCCCGGACCCCACAGAGTAGACTATTAAGTATATCCTGATTTTCGATGCATCAGATGGACGAGAAGAAGAAGGAGCGAGTAAATAGTAGTAACTCGGCTTCTATACGCCAAAGGTAGAAGACAAAGTCACGTTGCTGCTCCAAGATAATTAACGAGAGAGCAATGATTGAAATGGCTTCCACTGCATTCGCGTCCTCTTGACTCGATAATAGGCTACAAAGAGCCCAGACTGTCCTCTCTATGCCAACTTTATGCGATTTGGCCTAATGGTGGTCAATTCAGCTGCTGCTCGCGGTATCTCGCCTATAAATCACGAACCCGATCGTCTCTAGGGAGTGTAAGGCGTCTCTATAAATAGCCTAGTCTCTTCTGGCTGTTTTATAGATGCAAATGGGCTCATTCAAAGCGATTTAGTGGATGTAGATGTGATAGAGTCTAAAGGCATCGCAGAGCGATCTAGTAGACGTCTCCCGCAGATCAATTGTCTCTTTCGATCGGCGGGGGAACGCGTCTAACGTAATCGTGTAGACTGCTATTGTCAACTAAAGTGGACTACATCCGGGGGGTGATGGCCTCGGCTGCTGCTGAAGGGTGCTGAGTGTGTTGCATTGGCTTGTTACTGATTGTGACGTCACTTTGTAATCCATTGCGCGACAGGTTTAAGCGGCTAAGGACGCCGGCCAATGTCTTCATTATTAACTTGACGGCCTGCGACTTTATCTCTTGTCTCATCCATCCCATGGCCGTCTACTCCGCATTCCGCGGCCGCTGGTCCTTCGGCAAAACAGGTAAACA
>JACCDP010983606.1_pt1 | contig 10819 bp, 22 predicted proteins | sample 7445841 | NCBI WGS metagenome assembly JACCDP01 (sample SAMN15323441, study PRJNA562643) | freshwater metagenome | isolation source: river surface water | place: USA:Blue River Watershed | collected 2017-08-17
CTGCCGGATTCGAACCAGCGTGTCCTTACGGATCCGCATTACAAGTGCGGCGCAATCGACCACTATGCGAAGAAGGCAAAAATGGGAGGGAACCGACCGTCGCCAGTTCCCAAAGTTTCTACTTACCCTGATTCCAGCACAGCCGATTTTTTAATCAATCGACTGTCGTTGCAACGGTTGCCCTAGTTCCCGATCTGTTCGGCGATCAGGAATGGAATTCCGATGGCTTTCGTCTGCTTCCCACTATTAATTCTGAAAAGATTCTACTTCCATGTTGGACATTTCCTCTTCCGTCATATCGTTAAGAGGGATGAACCTTCCGCTATTAAAACATTGGTACGGTTCGGGAGGGTTGACCTCGAAGAGGAGATAGTTACCCTTAGGAGTTTCTTCCATTACGGTGTATACTTCTCCCTCTTCGAGAATCCCTTCGTGACCTTGGATACAAAGAACCCTCATGTTTAGGATTACTTTACGCTATCCGTAGGAACTTGACCTTCTACACCAGGATTAACTGACTGGACGGTTACGGTGTCTGTTACGACAACTGTTGAATCGTTTGCTCCGGTGGTAGTAGAACCTCCGCAAGCTGCCACGATCAAAGCAAGAGCGATGATTGAAATGGTTTTTTTCATTGTTTTTATTTGTTTATATCTGAAATATATATCAGATCTTATTGAGACGTAGAGTTTATCTTTATAGTGTGTTACTTTTCTCTACTTTTAATGATCAATTCACCGAGAACTTCTATCTTTCCAACTAACTTTTGAAAGTTGGTTTGGGTTATTTCTACCTCGTTAGTGGCATCCACCAATTGATCTAGTAGTTCTTGGTATTCTTCCTTAGCTTTCTCTGGATCGAAGTTACCCTTCTTTGCTCGCTCGTAGTAAGGCAGTTTCACAATGAAGTGGTTGTAGGTGAGCATGGAAAATCCTCCCTTTTCTTTAGCAGTGTTGGCTATCTTCTCTGCACCTGATTGGCGTTTAGTAGAGAAGTCTTCGAAAGCCTCTGTCTCGATCTTCTCTTCTTTTAGTATGTCCTTTAGCTTTATCATTTCAATAACAGATCTGTTGCGTTAGGTTTTTTGAAGGATATCTTCCACATCACTCCGCCTCCCAAGAAAGGTTGTGCACCAGCGCCGTTATCGGCCACACCAATGTTTGCGATGTACACCCTATCCTTCTTTGTTTTGTACAGAAGGGCGCCTGAAACAGAAGATAGTATCTGCAGACTATTAACGTTAGCCATTGCACCTATGTAAACCTGCGCTTTTGGTTTCGGATGTATCGTTATCGTGTGTGTTACTGTTGGTATTCTATAGTTCCAAACTACGCTACGAGATTCGATAGCATTCTTAGATATGATGTCTGTGATTACGCCGTATCCGAATGTTTTTCCTACACTGTCTGGATAGGGTAGATTTAGGGTATCTACAGTCTTGTACTTCGCGTAGTAATCTGCGAGTATGGAAAGAGTGTCTATGGGTTGTGGAGGAATGGAATCGTGTACCTCCACGGTTTCAATCTTAGTCCTCCACTTGGGAACGTAAGTAGGCACTTCAACCTTTACCTCTTGAAATACAGTGTCTATCTCGTGGGTTACCTCAGGAGGCGTGGGATCGCTAGAGCAATCTTTTATGGAGTAGCCAGCAATGACTACGATCAGTACAGCGATCAATACGCTCTTTATGTTTTTCATAACTATAAATATGATCCTTATTCTGCTTGGTTTAGTTTCTTCAGCTGCTCATGGATCTTTTTGATCTGCGTATCGTGATACTGTAAGGTCCTCTTGTGTCGCTCATCCTGGTTCTTTATGTACTGCTCCAAAGCGCTGTCCTTCTTCTTAAGATGTATCTGCTCTTGCAGTATTAAGGAATCGAAGTACATGTCCTTCTTTATCACTTGAACCTCTTCGGCCCTCAGATAATAGTCAAACATGAATCCGGTAAACACGAGTACCGCAAGAGTTCCCGAAACAATTAAAACTATCTCTCTTATCTTCATTTTTTCTTTTCGGTTAGATCTTTGATACGTTGTTCTAAAGCCTGATTCTTCTTCTCAAGATCGCTGAGCATCTGAGCTGAATCATCATCTCCAGTGATCTTCTTAATGGATCCTGCCATGGCACCAAATAATACGGACACAAAAGCAATAAGCAATTCTCTGTTGCTAGCGGGCATCTCTGTGGTCATGAGCATAAAGAATATACTTATGGCAATTGCCATGACTAAAAGAGATCCCAAAAAACTGGTTACGTTTTTAGAGTTATTCATGAGTTTAAAAGCTTGTAGTATTCATCGAAGTGTTTCTGTCTGTCAGCCAATCCTATTGTACCACCGTTTACACATTTGGTAACAGCGGTAACTGCCTCTGGTGTTGCAGCTGTGCATTTGCCTAAGCAGTTCTTAGAGAAGAACCATGCAGCTGAAAGCAAGGGATATTGGGTAGAAACTTTATCTGGATTTGTAGTTATATCTTCGTTAATAGATTTCCCGAAGTCAGTATAGTTAGCTTTACCTGTCAACTGTATGTATCCACGACCTCTGAACTTCCAACCCTCTCCGCTGGCCTCGTCTCCGTTGGCCATCCGGTTAGCATACACCTTATTAGCAATCTTCTCAGGTTTACGCTCGTACTGTTTTGCTATGTCCTCTGTGGGGAAATACTTTTTAAATGTACCCATCAAACCCTTAGCAGAATAATTAAGATTCTCGTTTACCACTTTAAAACCACCGCTCTCATGGCCACACTGGGCCAAGAAATGGGCTAGTTTAAGAGGAGTATCGATCTTGAATTTCTCTGCAACGGCGGGTATTTGCGCGATGACAGAATCCGGCACATGGCCCTTCAGCTTTTCTAGGTTCATATTATTCTTCGGTTTCGTTTTTGCCCTTTCTGGCATTGATGAACTTATCTATCGATCCGATTCCAAAGGAACCCAGAACGATGACCATGAAACCGTCGAATATGAATTCGTTTATGACCAGCTCTTGACCAAGCCAACCTGTAATCAGGTCGACCAGAAGTGCGATCACCATACATACGAATGCTATGAAACCTACGAACGACTTCTCATTGATTTGATTGTCGTCATTGAACAGTTGTTTGAAGAAATCTTTCATGGTTATAAAGGTTTAAGTTGGGATCACAACCCTTATACAACCATGAATAAATATCTCGCCTATCTAAATCTGTTAAATGTTTCCTTCAATTGTTGTGCAGACATTGCTCCGCTGTGTTTCAACCAGACAGATCCGTCATGACCCGCTATGACTATAGTTGGCACGGAACTCACCGAATACTTTTGAGTAAGAGATGCATCGTAATCCACATTTATGTAATTGACTGCCACTCCCATTTCTTGAGAAACCTGTTGCATCACCGGTTTGAACATCTTACAAGGTCCACACCAATCTGCACTGAAATATAAAACGTTCATAGTTTAGTTGTTAATCATGTTGTAATGTCTTGGATAAATATGTAGATTCGTAACGAACCAGTGCATCTCTCCCACTTTGTAGCCAGTTTCTTTGGCCACGTATTCCATAAGCTTTGAGAATGTGTATTGATCGTTGCAGAATCCATAGACCAGATCTATGGACCTAGCGAACACAGTGAGATGTAACCTATTATCCTTTATATAAAAGTTTAGTACGTCATTACAAGGAGTATCGAACTGATATCGATCCAACTCGTTGATGTCGTAGTGCACAACTATGGCTCTACGAGTCTCTTTGTTCCTCTTAAGATCGTTTATTACTCGATCCAACTGATCGTTATAGTTCCAATAAAAGCCATAGCAAGAATTTACTTCTCCTCCTGTATCAGGTACCATCATTAGCTTCCAAATCTTGGCTCGTTCTGCTATTTCATTAGCATTGCGATCTCCTTTGAGGTACCACTCCCATTCGTAATCAGCATAGTCTTTATTAAACTTTCTCCACGGGGTTTGTATAATTTTATCTAAAGGATCTTCTATAGTAAAAGACTGGTTAAAGAAAGCCTTAGTGCCAGCAAAATCTTCTCCATCACCCATTATATCATGATAAAGCATCTCAAAGGCTTCTGTTGGATTTTTAAATATCATATTTTTCTACTGGTATGAATTGTTTCAAAAAGTTTGGTCCATCTAAGTTGCGATACGTTTCCAAATATACTACTCTCTTTATTCCAGACTGAAGAATTAACTTAGAGCAATCAAGGCATGGAGACAGTGTCAAGTACAGCGTGCTGCCGTCCACCGCTGCTCCGGTTCTGGCAGCTTTGAGAACTGCGTTCACTTCTGCGTGGATGGTGTGCGGTAGAGTCACATTATCTCTTTCGCAACAGTTGTCCATACCAGACGGGGTTCCATTATAACCAAACGAAACTATATTCCCCGACTTAACTAATACGGCACCCACTTTAGATCTAATACAATGCGATAAAGTTGCTACCTCTTTCGCCACATTCATGTATACCTTATCGAGCTTTTCTTGTTTGCTCACTTCTCTTTTACAAATGTGCCAGCTACCATTGTGCCTTTACGGTTCTTGATCTCTTCGTAAGCTGAGTTGATGCAGTCCTCGATCTTGATGCCTTTGATGGCTGCAAGGTTAGTGAGCACTACTACGCAGTCGCCTACCGCGTCGATGAACTCGTCTTCCTTTGCTTTTAGAATGGCTTGCGCCAGTTCTCCACACTCCTCTTGCAGTTTGATGTACTGTGTCTTAGCATCACCCTTCTGTATGAGACCACGCTCTTCTGCCCAGTCTCTAATGCTTTGAAATTCGTTTGTTAGATTCATATCTTATATTACGTAATTTAATTTGATAACTCTCCTTTAATTTTTGAGTGCGATTGGTAATTACTCAATTGAATATCCTCTTCCAATAAGCACTTGCAGAAAGCCGCATCTTTGAAAGAGTTAAATACGGCAATTGCGTCTAAAGGACCTTCTCCACATTCACCACCTTCGTAAGACCAAAATTCGGTATTAATGTTTAGTTTAGGTAATTCATAAGGTGTTCTATTGATCTGCTCTTTTGCCTGTTCAATGTGGTTAGAGTACAAATGTACATCCCCTAAATTACCAATTAATTCTTCGGGTACCATATTTACTGCCTTAGCTATTATTTCTAACAGTAATCCATAAGAAGCGATATTGAACGGCAAGCCAAGGAATGTATCTACACTTCTTTGATTCCACATCAGAGAAAGGTATTTACCATCTCTAACATAACATTGAAATCCGTAATGACAAGGCGGAAGAGTCATTTGATCTAACTCACCTACATTCCAAGCACTAACCATCAATCGTCTTGAATCTGGATTTATTTTGAGTTCAGAGATTAGGTTTGCAATTTGGTCTATACCATTTTTAAAGTTACCATAAATAAAATTATCTCCATTCCAATTTCTCCATTGTGCCCCGTAGATTGGTCCTAACTCACCCCACTGTTTAGCAAACTCATTATCGGTTTTGATTTTGTTAATGAATTCTTCTTTTGTAAGTTGTCCGCCTATATCCATTGATGTTTTAGCAGCGTAGTTCTTATAAGCGTCACCATCCCAAATGTGACAGTTGTTGTCAACAAGGTATCTAATGTTTGTATCACCGCGTAAGAACCACAACAATTCAGTTACGATTTGTTTCCATGCCATCTTCTTCGTGGTTAGCAGAGGAAACCCATCGCTCATCTTGTGGCGGATTTGCCTTCCAAATAGCGATAGAGTTTCTCCGTTTCTTGTGGTTTTTCTTGTACCGCTTTCCAACAATTCAGATAAAAGTGATTGATACTGTATATCTAAATCATTCATTTGAATTCTATGTTAAATTTGTTTTTGATCTCTTCTTTGGTCAGTATCTCTGTCTTACCTAGCACCATCTCGTACGCGTCTTCCCACACTACTAAGTATCGATCCCTAAATCCAGTCTGTATGATGTGGATCATTTCTGGTTCATCTCCCCACTGAAATGCTCCTTTGTATGGAGCATAGCCTTTTAATTGCCATGTCCATCGAGGTGTATTGTTTACATCGAAGTCTCCTTCTGTTTTGTTGATCTTAAAGTCTGACATCACTTCTTTGGTTTAGTTATCTTCTTCTTTTCGAACGCTTCGTCTAACGCAGCTAAGTATGCTACAGAATCCACAAAATTATCGCGTTTATAATTGTAAGAATGACGTGATAGCTTGAGTGCAACAAGAGCGAGGTACATGTCCTCAGCTGTGATGTCTTTACCTGTAGCACCTCGCATGATCATTGCTGCTCTTTCCATTCCATCATGGAACGGACCATATTGCCTTGCTTTTTCTTCAGACCGTTTGAACACGATCTCATTAGCTTCTTCAAGAATGTTTTTCATAACTGTAATATAATGTATGGTTGTTGTATACTCAAATAAATCTTACAAGTACTTGTCCATATCGGACTTATCTCCCCAAGCCCTCTCTGAATTCACATCACTTGGTTTTATGGTCGGCTTCGGCATGTTCCTTGCCACGTTCCAAAACCAGTCGCCTTCTTTACCGTACTTCTTCATGTACTCCCAACCCTTTGCGTCGTAGGTTTTGATGCAATCGAATGGCACATGGGCTTTCGATTCTCTTGTGAATGCCTTATCGTACGTATAGAACCTGGCTCTGCCCAGTTCGCCTGGTTGCACGTTCCTTGCCACAGCTACAGCATTGAACGCTGTATTGGGAAGAGCGATCTGAAGAGTTCTGGACAGCACACCGGTTGAGAACACTGTCCACATATCAGATATGTTCATGTCTTTGAATGCTTCGTAGAATATACGCACTCCACCTGCCACGACTTGCTCGTGTTTCAATCCGAATGGAAGGTACTTTGCTCCTATCTTCTGAGCGAACTGTTTGGCCCACGAGTTGATCGTTGGCATTGCGGCAGTTCTAAGGAATATCGGAGTGGCTCCATCTTCTATCACTCTGAGTTGGTGTTCAGATGCCTCTTTAGAAGCGGGCATGAAGAGCACCAGTTTCTTGTTGTATTTCTTTGCGAGGTAAGTTAGGGAGTACGGGGCATAACCTGTTCTGGGGGCTACGTAAACTAATGTATCCTCTTTGACTTGCGATATCATGAAGTCACCCATCCTTGCTTTAGTACCGTACTGGAATTCTCCGTCGTCGATGACGTTGAAACCCTCCAGCTGTTTTATCTTGAACTCCGCGTCCGACTTGTAGTCTTTGGTGATGTCAAGGTAATAGTTTAAATCTCTACCTCCCTCCAAATCCAAGTTGGATTGGTCTGTTGATTTGTTTTCGAACATGTTATTTGGTTCTCTTGTAATTTTTCTCTAAGAATGAATGTAACGATTTCCAAGAGTAGCATATCCGGTTTCCGTTCTCGTCTGATGCTTCCAGATCGTTTTTACCGAAATCGTTCTCGTAGCAGAACCACGACCACCAATCCATTCCTATTTCACCGTAGATCTCTTGCATTAGAAGCGATACGACTGTATCATAAGGCTCAGAGTAGTTTATGAGGTCTATGTTTAGATCGTAGAGTTTGCTGGTCCTCTTACTGACATCCTCCAAAAGTTTTCCTATCTCTCTGAATTTTTTGTACTCCATATTACTTCAGTTTGTTTGCGAAGTCGTAGTACTTCTCTTCTCCCCAAATACCCTTCAATACAGAGTTGTTGAGCATCCTTCTGCCGTCGTTCTTGATGATGTGATCGTCAGATTGGTATTCCTGAAAGTATCTCACAACGTCGCACGCTCTTGCGTCTTCACAGTCGATTGGATTCAAGTTGTATCTATTGGATAGGAACTGCAATACTTCGTTGAGGTACTCGAACTCATTAACCTTCCTCGATACTTTAGGGAATATGGCGTTGATGCACCGCACTGCGTTGGTTCCGCAGTACACGTATCCCTTAGGGTTCACGTACTGTGGCATGTACTCAGCGATGTCTGCTGCGAACGCCGTCAGCACGAAGTTCTGCTTCTTGAATCCCTGTTGCTTTAAGTACTCGTTGCCGTAGTCGGTTACTTGGTAAATCTCCATCCTCTCTTTGGTAACCTTATCGAAGATGTGTCTCACCAACCCTTCCGAATGTTCGAGTATGAACCTACGCAAGTGGTTTCCGCTGCGCTCTCCTTCGAATGTGAACTGTGGCAGCAGGTATCCTTTGTTGTCTGTGAAAGGTCTGATGCGGTTTCTAAGGTCCTCTCTCCACTCTTGCCAAGTGTATCGACCCTTCAATATAGAATCTATGATCCAGAAGTTACCGTAGCCGTGAGTACCGAGTATGTCGCTGAGGTTTTCTTTAGAGTAACGAGGCACGTAGTTGATGCCGCTGCCGCAGAGCCGGAACTGGTACCACAGCATGAACCAATCGAATTCGGTGGGAATTGTGTGGTTAACAAAATGTTTACCCATCTGGCGTGGATCCTCGTGTTTGTGCCAGATGGCTTCAGTGAATGAACAGAACGCTGCGAAGCGCCGTTGACAGGTATCGTAGATCGGTACGTGGTAGATCAGATCGTCGTTGACGTCTGCTTTGAGGTCTCCTTCGTAGGGAAGCCCCACGTTCGAGTGTTTCTCCATCAGGTTGCTCTTACGATCGTAATCGTCTAGCGCAGCAAGCAAATCAGAATTTGTTATGAACTTTTGCATATCCTTTAATCTATAAATAGCGAGCGATACATGTAAAACTTTGGCTTGATGTGCACCGACTGTTTCATCTCAAGTATGTCGAGCATCTTTGTACCGTCTTCGTCGATCCACTCCTGTGGCCACTCTAATACTTTTACTCCGCACCTTTTTAAAGTAGCGTGAGCAAGTTCTCTAAGTTCCATCCTCAATTCCCTGTTACCGAAGAACTTCTGACCTTTGTACAGTCCCGTTCCTGGAAGTTTACGGCTCTCATGTTCTACGGGCAACAGACCGATGACTGTGTTGTTCTTCAGCTTGTGACTGAACTCTGCATAGCGATTGAACAGGTCCACAGTTGCCACAGAAGAATCCTGTTGTCTAGCGAGGTGGAAACGCAGGTCGATATTGCCGAAGTATGTGATCGTCTCGTCGTACTCTTCGTTCAACTGTTCGGGAGTCACACGCTTCAGGAACCCGTGCAGAGTCCTACCAGCAGTGAAGTCCAGATTCCAACCCGGTTGCCACACGCTCAGAGCATGAGAGTCACCGATGACCAGCTTTCTGTTCTTTTTGTTGCATGTCTTGAAAGCATCTATGACCTCAGCTTTTGGAAACTCCAGTCCCTCCAGCTTGAGTCGCTTGTTGAAACCCTCGAAGTCGAACGGTACGTTGATGAACCTCACTGCACCTTTGAAAGTGCCGATCGCCTTCATCTTCTCGTAGTGTATCGGCTGCGGTCCACCAGGTATATTGAAGGAACCGGGTACAAAGTTGACTCCTTCGGCCACGAACAGAGCTTCGTACTCGTTCCACGTGGATGGATCGGGGTTCACGTCTACTTGGTGTTCTCCGGTTCCGCAGTCACGTATCATCTTGGTCACAATTAAACCAAATCCTCCGCCTTGTGAATTAGTAGTTGTACCAACATTTCCCATCATAGAAACTAAAGCTATCTTCATGTTATCCCTCTTTAATGATGGCTTTCAACCTTTTTATCTCTGCGATCACGTCGTCCCCGAGTTCTATCTTGGACATCGCTACCAAGTCCGTTACTTGATTCTCCAGCAGTTTGATCAGTTCGGTCTTTGCTTGTTCTTTGTTCATAGTTTTATTTGTTACAGCATAGGTTATTTTATCAGCATTTGGATGGCTAAAGTCTACTTGTTGTGTGTGTTTATTTTCCATAATTTATAGGTTTTCTATTTCTTTTTTTACTTCTTTCCAATAAGATGTATCGCCATATGGATAAAAGTTTCTTTTTTCATATATAATCTCATTAACTGCTATTAATGCACATTTTTTAGCAAATGGATTAGCAGTTGTTTGTAAATCTCTTATGTTAAGAGTATCTGTATAATTGCAGTAAATTTCTTTTGCTTTTTCTTTTGGTGTCATACTATAACCTGGTATATCAATTTTAATTTCGGTCTATAACCTGATATCCTGTCAGATTTAAGGTTGGGACGCATGGACAAACGCATAGACAAAATGTCCATGCCCAAAACTGTCTGTTTCATAGCTTTTCTATTTCTCGTGCTACTTCCAACCAATAACTTACCCATTTTGAATTTGCATTGGATGCCGTTTCAGTGTACTCATCGTCCATTCTCATGAACTCAAGTATCTCGTTTACTGCTACCAATGCACACTTCTTTGCTATATCATCCTTATGCTCACCCAATGGTGCATTAGGTATTGATAATGCATATCTATACGTACTAAATAAGTCTTCTGCTTTTTCTTTTTGTGTCATATGTTGTTTGTTTAGTAGCCGGGACAGGACTTGAACCTGTAACCTTGATGGTATAAGCATCCTGCGCTAACCAATTGCGCCACCCGGCCATACGACTACCACCTGAATTCAATAGCAAAGAACACAAGCGATATATCGAAAACCCAATTGTATTCCGGGTTATGCTTAGTTCTTTGAAGACTCAATCCAATGATAATCCACCACCATTCTTTTCCAACTCTGTTTGTGATAATACTAACCTTCATACTCTTTTTGATTTTATTAGTCAGGAAAAGCCAGTCTCTCCTGGCCGTCACCCTACGCCGCAGGTATTAGCCCGCATTGTGCTGGGTTAGCATTAGTACAAATCATCAACATCGATGCTGTGTGCCTCCAGGATGTTATGCAGTTCGTTTGAATACATCTCAAGTACCTGCTCTGGGGTCATAGGGTCTGATGCGGGCCTCACATCAATCGCATTATC
>JACCDP010584413.1_pt1 | contig 10818 bp, 7 predicted proteins | sample 7445841 | NCBI WGS metagenome assembly JACCDP01 (sample SAMN15323441, study PRJNA562643) | freshwater metagenome | isolation source: river surface water | place: USA:Blue River Watershed | collected 2017-08-17
ATCTGCATTGCGTTCAACCTGGTGCCGAGTGCTATCGGCACGAGCGCTGCCATCTGGCCTGGGGCATCACCGGTGCTCGACGTGGTAGGACCAGTGCCCCTGCCTAGCTGAAACAGCGCATTAGCGCCCCAGCATTTCACCGTATAGTCATCCAGAATGACACAGGTGTTCCCAAAATAAGAAGACCCTGCCATCGCGAGATTTGACGTCGTTATTGCCAGCGCCGTTCGCCCTTCCCCGAGAGAGATGGCGGGCAAATTATTGCCCATTTGATCTGCGTACGCTCCGATACTCGCCAACAAGCTGTTTTCGTTATTCTGCCCGAGTTGCCCCTTGAGGTTGTTGCCCCAACACTTCGCACTGCCGTCCGTCAAAATGACACACGAATGATCACCACGTGAACTTATGTGTGCTGCCGTGTGTGCGACTTCAGACTGATCTTTCCCCAGATTCACCGCAGTGGCACTCGGAGCATTCGTATTCGTGTTGTTTTCTAGCCCTAACTGACCATTTGCATTGTTGCCCCAGCAGCGCACCGAGGCGTCACTGAGGATGACGCATGTATGCGCAATCCCAGCGCTGACTGCACGGACCGTAAGCCCGTTCTCAAAAGAGACAGTTGCAGCACTCGGGGCGCTGAGTGCAACCGTATTTCCGTATCCCAGTTGCCCGCTTGTATTGCTTCCCCAACACTTCAGGGTGTCGTCGTTGAGGATTGCACAGGTGTGGGCTACCCCTGCGCTGACGAATTTGGCGGTTTTGCCGGCGCCAAGGTTGACGATGGGGAGATTATTCCCCATCTCATTGCGTGCGTCGCCTTTTGTCAGTAGATTACCGATCCCGAGCTGCCCCGACGCATTAAGCCCCCAGCACTTCAGCGAATCATCACTCAGAATCGCACAGGTATGCGAATCGCCGCCACTCAACGCTTTGGCAGTATATTTGACTCCGTTGCTCCCAGAGCCCAGATCAACGACAGGCAGGTTCGCACCCATATCATCTGCATCTGTTCCACGGGATACGGTATCGCCCAATCCCAGTTCACCGTTCGCGTTGTATCCCCAACACTTCACCATCCCATCGGTGAGGATCGCACAACTATGCGACAGGCCCGTGGTAATCTGCATGCCAGCCTGCGTACGGATTGCCATACGGCTCTGTGAATATCCCGGCATTGGCTGGTAGACAAGCAGTGCAGACAAAAAGACCACCAACAGGCTGCACATCGCTGAGGTAAAAATTCTGCGCATTTGTCAACCTTGCATATGTAAGTAATTAATTTTTCAAATTTAGTATATCAAATTTTACAATAGCACGTCTCCACTTGGGAAACACACACGTAGTGTCATCAGCGCACGCACGCAACACTATGAACCCCCGTCCGGCGAGGCCGAACGGGGGTTGAGCACCTGTGTCGGCGCGCTTACTTCGATACCTTGAGGTACAACCGGTTGACGTACTCTTTGAGCATACGGCGCGTGCTGAACTGCGGCGCGCAGGTTGCGATGGCCGCCTTCGAAATCGCCACCCAGCGGGCCGACACGCCGTCCGCGTTGCGGTCATAGTAAGCCGGGGCGACCTCGTTTTCGAGCAGGTGGTACAGATGCTGGGCATCGTTCCAATCTTGTTCGTCGAGGTTGTCGTAGTGACGCTCGTCACCAATCGCCCAGCCGTTGACACCGTTGTGTGCCTCGGGCCACCAACCATCGAGGATGCTCAAGTTGGGGATGCCGTTCAGGCTGGCTTTTTGGCCGCTGGTACCGCTGGCCTCGTACGGTCGGCGCGGCGTGTTCAACCAAACGTCAACGCCTTGGACCAATGCCCGCGCCACGCACATGTCGTACTCTTCCAGGAACACAATGCGCCCGGCAAAGCCCGGCTCTTGTGAGCGCCGATAGACATCTTGGATGAAGTGCTTGCCCGGCTCGTCGGCTGGGTGCGCTTTGCCGGCAAAGACCATCTGGATCGGTCGAGCTGGATTATTGAGGATAGCCTTGAGGCGCTCGGCATCCTTGAACAACAACGTCGCCCGCTTGTACGTCGCAAAGCGCCGTGCAAACCCGATGGTCAGCGTGTTGGTGTCGAAGATCGGCCATGCCACCGGCGGGAACCCCAGCCGCGTGTGCCGTTGCGCCAAGCGCTCACGCACAAACTGCACCAATACATGTTTGAGCTGCATGCGCGCCTGCCAGAAGGCAGCATCGTCGCTGGCGGTCAGACCCTCCCACAAGGCTGGCTCGTCGAGGTGGTCGTACCAATCCTTGCCCAACACGGACGTGTAGAGATCGTTCATTTTGGGGGCCAACCACGACGCCGAGTGGACACCGTTGGTCACCGAGGTGATTGGCACTTCGTCTTGCGTTGCGCCGGGATAGAGCCAGTGCCACATCGAGCGGGCCACCTCGCCGTGCAGTTTGCTGACGCCGTTGTGCATCTGCGACAAACGCAACGCGAGCACGGTCATTGCAAAGCTCGGGCCCCATGACTGCTGTTGCATGGCGATATTCATGAACTCGTCGCGGCTGATCCCCAATTGGTCCCAGTAGCGTGCGAAGTATTTGTCGATGAGATCGAGCGAGAACGCATCATTGCCGGCCGGTACGGGCGTGTGCGTCGTAAAGACCGCTTGGGCTTTGACCTTTTCGAATGCATCCATAAAAGGGACGCCCGAGGCGACCAGTTCACGAGCCAGTTCGAGTACCAAGAATGCCGAGTGGCCTTCGTTCATGTGCCAGACCGTCGGTGCGATACCCAATTGTCGCAACGCACGCACACCGCCCACACCCAGCACCAACTCTTGGGCCACACGCATATCGTGATCCCCACCGTACAGCCGGGCCGACAGTTCGCGGTCGCTCGGGCTGTTGGGGTGGATGTCGGTATCCATCAGGTACAGGGCGACGCGACCGATGTGGAGTTTGTAGACTTTGGCATAGATGGTGCGCCCGGGCAACTCCACCTCGACCACGACTTCGTCACCATTGGGGGTACGTGCGGGAAAGGCGGCGATATCGGCGAAGCTCATCTTGGTGTTGATGGCTTCTTGCCAGCCGCTGTGATCGAGGCGCTGCCGGAAGTAGCCCTGTGGGTAGATGAACCCCACCGCCACAAACGGCAAATCAAGGTCACTGGCTTCCTTCACATGGTCACCCGCCAAAATGCCCAGACCACCCGAGTAGATGGGCAATGATTCATGGATGCCGAACTCGGCCGAGAAGTAGGCTATCGAGGCTTTTTGGGTGGGGTAGGTGCGCTTGAACCAGGTCTGCGTATTGCCCATATATGCGTCAAAAGCAGCAATCACGGCATCGTAATCGGCGACCCATAGCGCGTCGGTGCTGGCGGCTACGAGATTCTTTTGACGGACATTGCGGAGGAACTGAATCGGGTTGTGATAGATTTCTTCCCACAGAGACGGGTCGATGCGCCGAAACAAGTCGGTCGCGTTGGGGTTCCATGCCCACCAATAATTGTAGGCAACGTCAACCAATCGCCCGATGCGCGTAGGGACCGGGGTAAACAAGACATCCGTACTCGATGCGCCCAAGGTTCACCTCTATTCAACAATAACAGAAGGAATTTGACACACGAGAAGCGACGGTGCTCCCCGCAAACACCGTCTACTATACACGGTACGAGAATTTCACGCAAAAACCTTGGTAATGCTGTGGTAATGCATGCCGGTCAGACTAGAGCCGGATTCGCAGACAGGAGGAACCCATGACCCACAGCAACTATGCCCACCAGCCGCTCCGCCCCCTCGCCGACACCCACGGGAGCCCCGGGGTCTACTTGGTCACACTGCAGACCGATGCGCTCCAAGAGCCCTTCACCAGTGCCACCCAGCCGCCCCTTACGATGACCACAGCGGGTGACATCGCCGCAGACGTATGGGATAACATCCATGCACTGTACGCCAACCAATTCTCCGAAGCCGCCGTCGTCACCGCCAACGGCATCAGCGCACTCATTCGGTTGTACGAACCGAGCGGCAATCAGGACCACGAACCGCTGGACGAATCGTTTTTTGTGGAGCACAGCGCCGAATGCCCCTGCTGCGCTGCCATGGCGGCGGGCGAATTCGGGGACGACCCCGCAGAAAGCCGCGTGTGGTACGAGTTCTACGGATCGGCCGCAGAATTCGTCATGGAAGTACGCACCGAGATCGCCCGGGCCGTCTGGAGCAGAACGGGACAGCGCGGGACACAGTTCTGGTCAAAGATCGAAATCGTACCCGTGGCAGACCTCCCAGCAGTCATTACTGCCCACACAGCCGCTATCGAACGGATGGGGATTGCAATCCACGACGCGCTTGATGGAGACCAAGACGACGACGGATCGGATGTTTCGCAAAACTAACCCAGATCTGCCCTGCCCCGGACCAGTACGCGCACGTGCTGGTCCGGTTTTCGCTGCATGCGCCTGATTGCTCGGCTAAAATACCATCAACATCACATCTACCCGAAAGAGCCGCTATGCTGCGCCGTCTGCCCATATATCTACTGAGTCTGTGTCTGGCCGCCGCGGTCATCCTGGTCCAGGTGCCCTTGTGGGTGTTGACCGTGGTCCGCCGGGTGGGCTATGCCTACCCGATCGACTACGGCGAGGGGCCGTTGTTGCGGCAACTGCAGTTCCTCATGCACGGTGGGTCGTTGGCGGGGCTGTACGGCGATTTGCAGGCGGCACCGTTTGTGGTGGCCAACTATCCGCCGCTCTATCTGACAGTGACCCGTATCGTCGCGCTCGTCCTGCCCGAACTAGCAGCCGGCCGCGTCGTTTCGATGCTGGCAGGGCTTGCGGTGGGGGCTGCGATTGTGCTCATCGCACTGCCACGGAGCGCTCCCCGAATGGTCATCGGTGCGACGGTTTTGGCGGCAATGAGCTGGTTCGCCATCCCCATTGTGCGCGAGTGGAGCGGCGTGATGCGCGTCGACATGCTCGGGGTTGCAGTGGGATTGGTGGGTCTGCTCCTTGCGCACCGCGGCCGCATCACGACCGGTACCGTAGTGGTCGCACTGGCGCTCTTGGCCAAACCGACCCTCATTGCTGCGCCGTTTGCGCTTTTGGTGTGGTTGGCCGTGCAGCCACGCGGGGTCGCCCTGCGCGCGGTGGGGAGTGCTGCAGCAGTGCTGGTGGGGATAGTGGCCGTCTTGGGGCTGTCTGGTGCCGATTTGTGGTTGCACCTCGTCCAATCGAATGTCAACGGCTGGGAGTATGCGTTGGCACGGGGATTTTGGAAGGAATTGCTGACCATCCATTGGCCGTTGCTGGTCATTGCCGCGGGGGGATGCGTTGTGCTCCTCCGCAGGTGGCGCACGGCGTTGCAACCGGACAAGATCGGGTTGACGATGGCGCTGGCGTATACCGTCGGTGGCGTGCTGGTAGGCGTCGGTATCGGCAAAGTCGGGGCATATGCAAACTACTTCCTCGAACTCTACGCTGGCCTCGTATGGGTGGCAGCAGTGCTGGCAGGCCGATGGGCCGGGCAGACAAATCACACACGCTGGTTATCGGTGGCAGTGGTGGCGGCGTGCAGCCTTGCGCTGGTGCGTTTTTATCCGTTGTGGAGCGAGACCTACCCCAAGCCCTACGGCATGATCGAACAACAACGGCCGGCGCGCATCGTGGTGGGCGGCTATGGGGTGCTTCAGGACTACCAGCGCGAGGGGCAGATTTTGGCGGCCAATGCCGTCACCAACGCGGATATGACGACGCTCATCCGGCAGGCTGGGACGCGTGTGTTCACCGATGTCCCGGCGATTGCCGCACAGGCCGACGTCAGTGCGCCGATGCAGGTCTTTGAGCATCGGCAGCTCCTCGATGCTGGATTGTGGGACCAAAAACCCCTGTTGCGCCAGCTGGCCAACGGCCAGATCCCCATCGTCGTGCTGGACTACCTAGGCAACTGGATGACGCCCGAGAGCATCGCACTGATTCGCACACGCTACGCGCAGAGCGGCTCGCGCGGGAGCTATGACGTCTACCATCCGATTGCGACCGGCGCGCCGACGCATATCGCTGTACCATTCGGGTACGCAACCATCGATCGTATTGCACTTGCTGCGCCGCTGCTGACCAATGCCTACGAGCCCGGCAGCATCGTCCCGGTGACCATCCGCCTCAGCGGTACCGGTGATACCATGCCGCACCGTGTCACCCTGTTGCTCCGTGATGGCACTGGAGCGGTCGTCGCCCGGAGCGAGCAGGCTTTGTTTGCCGGGGCACTCACGCTGGCAGATCTAGCAGCCGGCGCGCTCGAGCACCTGCAGCCGCTCCAAATCCCACGCCGCAGTGCCGACGGGGTCTATCAGCTCGCCGTCGCCATCGACGACGCTCCTGCGACAGATGTCGTGACCATCCCCGTGGCACGCGGCAGCGGCGTGATGCGTGGCGAGCCGGCCTACCTCATCCCCACGGCGTTTGCCGACTACATTGCAGAGCACGGTGGGGAAGAAGCATACGGAACCCCCCACATGCCGGCCCTGCCGTTCGCCACGATGACCCTGCAGTGCTATACCATGCGTTGTCTCATGCTCCCCACCGGCGCCACGACGGTCCAACCCGCACCGTTAGGGGAGTGGTTGCGCGGCGCGACAGCCCTCTTGCCGCGGGCAGACGATGATGATCGCTACCACTTCGAGCGCGTCGTATCGCAATCCGGCGCATATACCGACCCTGCCTATACCAGCGCCGATGTGCCACGCAACGACGGCGCAGCCACTGTCTGGCTGCGCCGTGATGTGTTGTTGCAGTATGTGGACGATACCGTCAGCGTCAGCAACGGCGGCGAACGCATCTTGCGCCTGCCGGGCATTCCCTATCGCTGGGGCACAGCGCCTTGATTATCGATTGAGTGCAGAACGGAAGATGCCGACTGCCTGATGGATTTGTGCGTCAGTGACCACCAAGGGTGGGATAAAGCGGACGACGTTGTCGTACGTGCCGCAGGTCAGCAGCAACAGGCCGAGCTCACGGCACGCCGCCAAGGTGCGACTGGCCAATGCGGCATCGGGTGCGCCGTGTGCGTCGACGAGTTCGACTCCGACCATCAAGCCCATGCCACGCACATCGCCGATGCGGGGATCGTTTTGCTGGAGCTCACTCAGTTCGCCTTTGAGGACCGCTCCCATGGCGGCGGAGTTTTGGACCAGTTGCTCGCCGATGATGACGTCGAGTGTCGCCACCGCAGCGGCACAGGCCAGTGCGTTGCCGCCGTAGGTACCGCCGTGGGTGCCGGGGTGCCATTTGTCCATGATTTCTTTGCGGGTCATCACGGCCGACAGCGGTAAGCCCGAGGCGATGCCCTTGGCCGCGACGATGATGTCGGCGGTGACGCCGTAGTGTTCCATCGCAAAGAACGTGCCCGTCCGGCCGAAGCCTGTCTGGACCTCGTCGGCAATCAGCATGATGCCGTATCTGTCGCAGATAGCACGCAGACCCTGCAAAAACGACGCTGGTGGCACGACATAGCCGCCTTCACCGAGCACCGGCTCGATCAGGATGGCCGCCACGTCGTGGGGCGTCGTGTTGGCATGCAGGATGTGCTCGACCCGTTCGAGCGGATTGCCACAACAGCCCGCCTCGTGAGGCGCTGCGGCAGACATGCCGGCACGGTCTTTGCCGACCGCCTTGGCAATGGCACAGCCATAACAGCTGGCGTACGGTGCGACATGCACACCCGACGGCAGCGGTGCATAGCCACTGCGGTATTTGCCCTTGCTGGTGGTCAGTGCCATGGCACCCGCAGTACGACCATGGAAGCCGCCGTCGAACACGATCACGTCGGTCCGGCCGGTGGCGTGGCGTGCCAATTTGAGGGCCGCTTCGACTGCTTCGGCGCCCGAGTTGCTAAAAAAGAACGAATCGATCCCGGCCGGAACGACCTGGCGCAACCCTTCGACCAGTCGCAACATCGGTTTGTGATAGATGATGTTGGCTTGTCCATGGAGCAACAGCCCCGCTTGTTCGCGGATGGCTGCGACGACCCGTGGGTGACAGTGTCCGGTGTTGGTCACGCCGATACCGCAGGTGAAGTCCATGTACGCGCGACCATCGTCGCCATACAGCATGACACCCTCGGCACGGTCGGCAATGATCTTGCTGTAGCGTGCCCAGACGGGCGACAGGTGGGTTGTTTGTTCATGCAGACTCATGAGTGCGCCTCCATATCCAATACGACTTTCATCGCGCCACGACTGGCGCCAAATGCGGCCATTGCAGCGTCCATCGGGTAGGTTGCATGCATCAGCGGTGCCGTCTCGATGAGGCCACGCGCGAGCAGACGCAGGGCTGCATCGAACGGACCGCAGCGCGAGCCGAGGAGCTGGATTTCGTCGACGACGAGCATGGTCAAATCGAGTTGCGTCTCGGCAGCAACGGTGCTCTTCATGACCAAGCGGCCACGTGGACGCACCAGTTTGCGTGAGGTATGCAACCCCTCGGGGTTGCCAGTGACATCGACCACGACGTCGAACCAGCCACTCGCCTCGGTCGATTTGACGGTCTTGATACCCTGGCGGTGGAGCAGGTCCCACCGCTCGGGGTGCCGGCCGACGACCGTGATGTCGCTCCCCGGCAGGCGCAACACCTGGGCGATGAGCAACCCCAACTTGCCGTCGCCGACCAGGGCGACGCGGTCTGTGGGTTTGAGATGGGTCTGTTCGAGGATTTCGAGCGCCGCAGCGAGTGGCTCGGTAAAGACCGCCTGGGCATCGCTGACACGGTCGGGGACGAGGTGCAAGCAGTCAATGGGCAGACTAAAGACATCGGCCATACAGCCGGCACGGTTGTAGATGCCCAAGGTAGTGCGGTTGGGGCAGTGTGGGTCGTCGCCGCGCAGACAGGTGGGGCAGCGCCGGCAGGCGGCGTTTATTTCGCCGACAACCCGCTTGCCCACCCAGGAAGGATCGGCGCAGGCCTGCACCGTGCCGACGAATTCGTGGCCGAGGATCCCGTTGAAGCCCTTGTAGCCCCGGGTGATCTCGATGTCGGTATTGCATATCCCTGCCAACGAGACCTTGATGAGGGCTTCGCCGTCCCGCAATACCGGATCGGGATAGTTTTTCTCCAGATGGAGCGTTCCGTCAAAAACCACTGCGCGCATGGTTGTTCCTTGTGTGGTCCTACAGGTGTAGGATGCGTTCGGCGTTCCGGTAATAAATCTTGGCCAGGACATCGTCGGGCAAATACAACCCATAAATGCGCCAGCGGCCTTGCGGCGGGGCATCGTCGGTGTGGTGGTAGGCGAAGTATTCGTCGTCGCTCTCGAGAAAACGGTAGTGCAACTGGTACATCGCCAGGTCCACTGGCAAATCAGTGCCAAACAGGATGCGATCGGCGTATTGGATGAAAAACTTGCGGGCGCTATACGGCTGGCGACCCAACTCGGCAATGCGTGCCGAAAAGTCGATGACGACATTGGGGCATTCGTCCAACCATTGTGCCACCCACCCGAGATTTTCGGCATAACAGCCCACGTGCGCGATGATAAATGTCGTTTGGGAGTGCCGCTTGGTGACCCGCTTGAAGGCCTCGAGGATCGACAACACGGGCGGGAACGGCGGTGACGGGAAGTGCCAATCGGGGTGCGCGTGCAGTTCTTCGTAGCGCTCGTTGTACTGGTCGATCGGGTCAAAAAACGCAATCGGATCACCGACATGCACCAATACCGGGACACCCAACGTACCTGCCATCGCCCATATCGGGTCGAGGCGGACGTCGTCGACATGCCCCACCACACCTTCGGGGTTGCGGATGTGCAATCCGAACGGTTTCCAGATTTTGAGACCGACGGCGCCTTCGGCCACTTGTTGTTTGAATGCTTCGGCTGCCCAGCTGGCGAATTCGGCGCCACGGACCTGCCACTGGTCCCACTCGACCCCACCAAAGAGCTTAACGCGGTCGGGGATATGCAGGGCGTAGTGCTGCCGGTGCGTCTGACGGAGCGCATCGCCCCACCCGCCGTCGAGATCGACGATCATACGCACATCGGCACGGTCGAGGACGTCGATGAACTCCGCGATGGGTCGTCGGTTCCAATACCCGCCAAACACTTGACACAGGTGATTGTGGGCATCGATGACGGGGAAGCGCGGCTTGGCAATCGTCGTTGTCTTGGTAACCAACTGTTGCCGCGGCAGATACTGTTCGATTTGCATGGGTACCTCTGTTAGGGGGTCAATTAGCCAAGAAGCTGCGCCTGGATTGTCATTCGATCGTATGTCACCCGCACCGGCTGATGGATCATCGGCAGCCCGGCGTCCCGCAGGACGTCGTCCACCAGCGCATCTGCTGGGTATGTGATGCATTGTCGAGTTCGATGACCAGTACCGGCACCATGTCGGCCATACGGACGACCACCGAGTCGAGCGACTTCTGGGCGATCCGTGACCAGCGCGGATCGCGCCAATGGTGTGTTTTGGGCAGCCGTTGCACCACGACCAGGCGATTGCGTGCGACTTGCACCATTATCGTATATTCGGCAGGGAGCGCTGCACGCAACACCGCACAATACGTCTGCTCCGCTGTGATCAGCAGACTGGAGACCACGAGGTAGTCGTTGGCAATCCGCCGCTGCGTCAGGCTCGGGCTGCTCGTCGCGGCTGCAGTGCCCCTGCGTAGACGCGCGCCGGAGTACTCGCAGTACGACCACGGCCACCAGGCCAATCGCATGGAGGAGCAATGTATTCGACCAAAAATGCACTACATCTGACATGCTATCGCTCACGCATACAAGGGGGTTGCAGACACTATACCGCCAAAATCAGCAGGGGCGTTCTCTGTATCCGGCACATGCACGACGTCACCGATGGATGGACG
>JACCDP011488202.1_pt1 | contig 10815 bp, 18 predicted proteins | sample 7445841 | NCBI WGS metagenome assembly JACCDP01 (sample SAMN15323441, study PRJNA562643) | freshwater metagenome | isolation source: river surface water | place: USA:Blue River Watershed | collected 2017-08-17
CTGGCCTTTTGCTGTATAATCTCTTTGCATATCCACTGCGGGCTAATATGCAAATATACTTATTTGATTCAGCGTAAGATGACGCGACCCGGACGAAAAAACTTTTTAACGTCAAAGTTCGTTTTTTCCTTCTTAACTGTCGAACCCTGAGCCGCCAACAGCGCTAATCCACTTGAGATTGACAAGTCAAATGCAGTACGGTCGTCAACTTTGAAGTTAATCCAATCCTCCAGCGTCCTGTCAAAATACATCTTTCCAAACTGCAGCGTTTCTTCGTTGAGCCCCACGTGTGCGTGGATGTAGGCTTCAATTGCCTGAGCGTGTGCCTGTATAATGTCCTGAGAGTTAGACGGTATTCCCTTTGTCTTTGTCGTGCTGCCATAGCCTGAGCTTAGGTGCTCAGGCCTACCCATCAGATAGTGGTCGTACCCTCGCTGCTCGAAGTATCGAGCGATGCCGTATTTGTTGTTCTCGATAAGAAGGCTGTATCCGTAGAACTTTGCAGCCATCAAAACATCCTCGTAGAAGATTTTAGCGAGCGGAGGACGTGATGCGTACTCAGCCACAAACATATTGGCAGGGTACTGCAGGTTGAACTTGTTGTAAATATGGCAGGCACCCTTTGAGCTCCTTGCGTCAACAGTTACGTCGATGTCGTAGGAGTCAACGCCTCCTACTCCCAGCCAATCGTTCTGCGGGCCTTGCTTGTTGCGCAGCTCAAACGGAGGCATCCATGCCACACGCCACCTTCCGTTGGGGTCGGGCTTGAAGTATACCTCGGTATCCTGCTGTCCATCCTTCCACACGAAGTTTCCAACCAAGATTGGATTCGGGTACAGTTCTTGATTGTGCTGGATTTGCTCGTATATCTTCTGTACGTTGAAGAGCGACGCTTTAGAGCTGTCGCGAAACGCCTCTGATGTGGTGAATGGGAACTGACGAATGACTTCGTTGAGTTCGTAGCTGTCGTTTACCAGGGCCTTGCGTTCATTCTTCAAGAACGTCTTGGCTCCAATGGTAATCTTCTCCCCATCTATACCAAAAACTGGTACACCTGGGTCTTCAATGATGGGACACCCGTACTTATCAAAGAACCCTTCAAGTGCATCGTAGGCTGGCACGAAAATTGAATACAGGCCGCTCTTCGTGCGTCCGTTCTCGTTTCGCTCTTTGGGATTGCTGGCCTCATAGAGGTCCCTAAACTGGCGACCACCTCTATCAAGCGGGTTTACCGTGGAACCAACCAGCGCCTTTCCCACAATCTTGCGACCAACCAGCAAACAGGTGCGGTGGATGCGCCACGATTCACGGATGTCTGTAGGCTTTTCCCACTTTCCTGCCTCATCCAAGTAGAGAATGTGCAGCTTTTCACCGTCATAGGCGTTGTTGGTGGTGTTCTTCCAGTTGATTACCGTGTTCAGGGCCTCACCGCGCTGCGATGTCTTGTTGGTCTTGGTGATTCGCTTCGATGGCTCGCGGAAGGCGAGCTCCATACGTGGGTTGGTGGTACCGTCCTGGATTGGCTTGAAGAAAAAAGGCAGCGATTTGTAGATGGGCACCACCTTTTTCATGAAGATGTTCTCCTGTGCGTCCGAACCTGTCTTTGACATGATACCCAACAGCCTCTCTTTAACCTGAGTGGCCTCGTTGATGAGCGTGGATGCGCTCATGTTGGTATATCCAGAACGACGGCACTTGACGTATACCTGACCCAGCGAGCGTGGGTCTACGTTGCAGGCCTCTAGGTGTATGAATAGCTGACGTTGAAACTCAAGGTAGGATGGGTAACCCACGTCAATTTTGGCCCACTGGAGAAAAAAGTAATGGTTTCCGGTGATGTAAGTAGGTACTCCGTTGTTGAAGAACCATAGGCCTTTGCGTCGTCGTTCATATTCTTGCTGGATGTAGGGTGTGTACTTCTTTCTAAATGTTTCCGGCATGGTCATCCACTCCTCCATGGAGTTGACCTTTCTGAGCTCCTCTGGGAGCTCTGTGCGCTCCCATCGTTGCTCTTGAGTTGGCCTGTTGTGGAACAGGATGTCCTGCTTCTTTGGCTGCTTTGGTAGCTGAATAGATAGGTCTCCATAGACAACAATGTCCCCAGATGTTCCCTGGGGACAAATGTTGACGATTACATCGTCTTCTATTTCGACTAGTCCAGCCATCAGCTATCCCAATAAATGAAAACCCACTCGCTATTTTGAGAATTGTTCTGCGAATCCTCCTGAGTAGTCTCGTTCTTCTTTGATTTCTCCACTTTCGTTAAGCTGCCTTATGAGAAGCTGTAGCTTCTCTCGTTCAACAATTAGTTCTTTTGCGTCAATTGCAGTTTGCTTAATTGCTTGCAGCTCAGCCTTTCGCTGGGAACCCGAGAGCTCCTGGTCGACAGGCTTCTGTATCTCCTGAATCATGTTCTCAATGGCTATCTCCATGGCAGCCATCAGACGACCGGCAGTGCCTATGTTGTCGAAGCTACTCTTGGACTTGCGCATAGATGTGTGATAACAGGACGCGATACAGCTTCTCGCCGTTAATCTCCATTTCGTAGTCGGCGTTCTTTTGAATGAACACCTTGTCGCCCGGCTTGAGGCCGAGCTCCTCCAGACGGTCTGAGCCGTAGCGGACATAGCCATACTGGTTGTATGGCTTCTTGGTTTGCACAAGCTCTAAGACTTTGCTCGACAGCTCGTCTTCCTGCTTTGCAGGTACCAAGAATATCCAGTGACCAAGCAGTCGCACCTCACCAGTCTCCTTGCTTTTGTAGGCGTAGGCCTGACAGCTGTGCGGGTCGTATCCACCATCCCATCCGACATAGTACAGGTCTTTGTCTTCGAAGATGAACTGACCTCGCTTGTGCTTTGCTTCGTTTAGCTGTTGGTTACCGTATACCATGTGGTTGCCTCCCAGCAGCACGTGGTGGTGGAAGTACAGCGTGTCCCCTACGGACACGCCTGTCTTGTATCTTTCAGGCACGCCCACCACCTCACCTGAAAAGGCGCGGTGAGCAAACTCGTTGAAGCGAGTGTCCAGATACATTTCTTTGCCGGCAATCTCAATGGTGTCGTTGACGGCTTTGGGTACTTTTACAACAAAGAATCTAATCGGTTTCATTAGAAGTCGCAATCGTGTTCAATTAAACAAGGCATATCGTCTATGGTCTTCCAGAGCATGGTGCCCTTTTCGGAATTGTAAATGTAGACCAGATAGCGGCGAATGCCATACAAAGCTAAGGCTCGCTCGTCTTGAATAATTGAATCGACTACAGAATCTCCTGTCTTTTGCCCGACAAAGTATGCCATGGCGTCTTTGGGGTTTTGCCCCACGATAATTTTTCTAATAAGTTCCATTTGAATTTCATTATTTATTTAACCAGTATTCAATTGAGTTGGTTGGTAAGTCGTCGTCGTCATCGTCGTCCTTCTTCTCTGACACGTAGCTGTGCGCCATTACGTTGAACATGATGTTCAGCTCCTCGGTTCCGTCGACACTGTATCCTGCAAGGAACTCGTAGCTGTCGGGGCCGTCATCTGGCCCCTCTTCGCAAGCGAGACCGAAGCAGTATGTCGCCATGAATTCCGGTCCGGCGTTGTGTTCTTTTACAATGTCGGCAATCTCGTCCATCTTCTCTCTAACGAGGATGAACATTTCGATTCGCTGCTCTCTAGTCACTTTATGCGGGTAATGATAACACCCCTAAGTTAGTAACTGTTACCGTTGTGCTTTTGGTCAAAGTGACCGTCGAAGTTGCCGAGCATCTGAGCGCTATGTCCACTGGAACGTTCGCGTTCTCAGCATAATAGAAGTACCGCATTGTCACAAAGAACTTACCGGTCTTCACAGTTTCAATATCTTCTGCAAGCACTACGCTGCTTGCTCCGTCATTGATGTATATCTGAGTTGTGATGTCTGGAGTACCTGCTGCGATGCTGTATTCCACGCAAGCGGTAATCTCGTACATTGACTCAGAGCTGAGGCGGATGTTGTTGCGCACGCCAGATGCGTCAACAAGTGAGATGCTTGAGGTTGCAGAGCCGTAGGCGACTGAAGACGTGGCTGGAGATACTGCGCCTGTTGCGTTTTCACTGAACAACTCTGCGAAGCCAATCATCGTAAACTCACCAACTGAGGTAGTTGCTTGAGGCTTGGCCACAAACATATTTGGAACAGCAGTAGCTCCTGAGTTCACCACATAGTCAGATACGTCGAGTATGCTGATGTACTTGTATGAACTTGCTGATTCGTCCCAGATGAGGAACTTATCAGAGTTTGCTACCGTGGTGTCCGTAAGTGGAGAAAGAGAGCTTGCTGGAAGAACACCGATGGTGCTTCCGGTGGCAGACAATGGAGAGTTGGCTGTTACCGATGCGGTGCCGATGGGGTTGGTGCTGAGGTTGCGCTTTACAAACACACCCGTTGAGCTGAGCATCAACGCCTCCACGTCCGTGGTGGACGTAGTGACGGCTCCAGTGCACTTGAAGTCACCTGTAGATTCTACCGTGTCTGTGGAGAGCTTCAATGCCGTATTGGTTCCCTCACCATCTTGTACGACCTGCTCAGACGCAGACACCGCAGAGTTGGCCAGCTTCAACAGCAGTCCAAAGGTGTCTTTAATTTTAGTTCCGCTAAGACTTCCCATATTAGTACTTTTGAAACAAAGATACTGATATGCCGAAAAGTAGGGTAAGCCGAAAGAAGCTTTTCAGAGAATTCTCTAAAATTGACCCCAAGTTCATTCAGAGAAACGACCTGAAGAACATCACATTCCTGTATATGGACGCTGAGCGCAACTTTGGGCTCAACTCCACCGATATAGAGTTCCTGTTCTTTGTCTACGACCTTGAGTTCTGGACAATGGACTACGTAGCCAAGACCATGATGCGCAGCAAGGAACAGTTGCGTAAAAAGCAACTGTACAAACTCAAAGAGCTTGGGTTGGTGTACAAGCACTTCGATAAGCTGTCCCCCAGCAACGAAGAGCAGGATATGTTCTTCCGCGAGGAGAACAAATACAACTACCGTGTGCGCTATGCGCTATCGCAGAAAGGGCGACTTTTGGTCGCCCGCTTCTACAGAAAGATGAATGGAGAGGAGCCGTTTAGGCTTTCTTCGCCCGCACCAGAGCACCAATAGCCATCTTCTCTTTAGCTGTTGAGGCTTTGTCGTGGGTAACTAGGCGGAACGGTGCCTCAAGGCTTGCGCCCGGGTGCTTGACGAACTTACCCGAATGCTTCATCAGGTAGAAGCGTCCGCTTCCGTCGTTCATCCAGTGGTGGCCCTCTGGGGCTTTCACCATGATGTTCTTATCGAGCTTCTTGAGTTTCATTTCTTTGTCACTTCAAAAATCATATCGTCGGAACGATTCTTGTTTTTGCGGAAGTCAAATCTACGGAATTCGGCAGGTATGCCAGAAAGCTCAACTTCCTTCTCGAGCTTTTCAAACCAGTCGTACGATTGGATGTCTTCGATGACTAGCTTTCCTCCTGGCTTAACCTTTGGTAGCCATTTATGGATTGCTGTTATCATGCTCTCTAAGCTATGCGGCCCGTCGTCGATAACGTAGTCGTAGAAGTTGTCTTGATGCTCTGCAATGACTTGCTCGGAGTATCCGTCTTGGATTCGTATTTCCACATTTGGAAACTCACGGTCTCCTCGCATCTCGTCGTACTTTGGAAGTACTCCTTCGTAAATGTCTAGTCCGACGACCTTGGCGATGTGAAACCACGAGCTCCATAACATGAGGCTTCCTCCCCACTGCACTCCAAGTTCGAGTACGTTGGTTACGGAATCCTGCTTGCCTTCAAACTCAACGGCATAGTATGATTCGATGTAGTCGTGGGAATCACCTTTGTCTGAGGTATAGAATCCAGGCCTTCCTGGATACGCACATACCGAGCGATACATCGCTCCAAATTTGCTGTTAGCTGCCACAAGCCTCGCAGTCTTCGGGGTTCTCGATGTTGCAGGTTGGCTGCTTTGCGTCTTCTAGCTCGTTGAGCCAATCCTCGAATTCTCCTCCAGTCATTTGCTTAGTTTGTTTAGTAGTTCGTAGTTGGTTTTTCCTTGTGCTGCACGCTCTTTGCTGACCTTCTTCTGGCCAGCAACAGCTCCTGCTCGCTTCTTCGTGCTCTTTGCCATTACTTCTTTGCTCTGTTGCGAGAGGCCGGTATCATCCGTCGCTCGTCGTGGTCGTAGTCCTTACCGTCGCCGTTACCGTAGGTTCCGGCATCACGGTTCTTCTTATTTAGGAACGCGCGGTATTTCTTGCGCTCTTTGGTTGAGTGATACTCGGTATCGTACTCAGCCTTCTTAGCGCGAGCCTTTGCGTTGCTGGCGTAGTACTTACTAGTCTTCACTTTCTTCTGAGTAGTAGCAAGCTTTGATTTTGTAGTGTGCGGGAGCCATACCTGCTGCCTTAACGGCTGCCTGTACTTGCTTGACGGCCATCATCAGGTCGGGGTTCATGACCTCGATTTCCTGCTCTGACTCCATTTCGCCTCCTTCGTTGTAGGACTTAACTCGATACTTTTTCATGTCTGTAGACGTTGAATAGCAAAGTTACCATATTGGACTTTTGCATGGTGATGTGAAAAAATTTTTGCTTGCACTTGCACAATTCAAAACTTTATCTACATTTGTACTACAATTAACTAAAAATTGATACCAACTATGAAAACCAACATCCTTCTTATCGCTGCCGCTGGCACCACTGTTCTTGCCTTTGGCCTGTACCTTTCTCTTAGCCGTCCTTTCTCTGAGGAGAAGCCTTCTCAAATCGAGAACATCGAGTGCAAGGAGTACCAGTTCAGCTGGTACGACGCTGAAATCGGCGACTCTGTTGTCTCAACAGCATGGGAGTTCAAGCCTTCTCAGCTTTCTTCTTTGGACGGCATCATCAGCGACAGCGACACTACGTGGTCGTTCACTGACGAGGACGGAAAGAGCAACGTATACTGGAGCAAGGACATCACTGTGCAGGCTCTATACAAGGCTGATACCTTAAACAAGGTTATGGTCTACTGGTCAGAGCAGTTCTAGTAGGAACGTCTATAAACAAGAATAGGGGGCTTATGGCCCCCTTTTTCTTTTGGTAGTGGTTGATTAGCGCAGTGAACGCTTCAGGGCTCCGTAGAGCTCCTTGGGTACTCCGGCAACAGCTTCGCCTACTTGCTTGGCCGCTCCAACGTAGTCACCTTTCTTGAGGGCAAGTCCAAGGCGCTCGCCTTCGGTCATGTATTTACCGGTTGGCTTCTTGGCAGCTGTTGCTTTAGCTGCGGGCTTGGTGCCGGGCTTGGTGGGAGTGGTCTTGCCTCCGTTTTGGTACTTCTTGGTAGTGCGGTACTTTTTCATCGTTTTGGTTTTGTGTTACAAATATATAGTTGTTGTTACTTGTTTTTTGGGCTTACGCCGGTGAAGTACATCATGGCTTGGCGCAGGGCTTCCATTTGCTTCTTCGTTGACGGGCTCATATCAACAGCGTTTGAGATGAAGCTGTTGTTGTCTTTGGTGTTCTTCATCACACCGCCTTGGGCCATCTTCTTGACGGGCTTCTGGACGACTTTGTATCCTCGAGCCTTTAGGTCTTTGTCGAACTTAGCCAACTCTGCTGGTCCTTCTGACTTGAGTGCGTTGCGCATCTCGGTAAGGTTGCGGGCTTCTGCGGCGCGTGCGTTGCGGTTGAAGGTCTGCTCGGTGCGCATGGCTTGAGCTCGCTCGAGCTTGGCGGCCATTGGAGACACTTGCTTTTTCTTTGGGTCTGGAACGATAGGAGCTTTTCCTCCTTTTTGATACTTCTTAACTTTTGTATTCCTCATGTTGTTTTCAAAGTCTTTGTCCTTATTCATGCGATTAAGTATTCCAGGAACTACCTGCCGTGGAATGTCTCTCTTTATGACGAAATCAGTTCCTCCAGTAACCTTAACACCTTCCTCGTAAGGCAATTCAGATTTACCCTTTGAGTATCCAGCTGTATCAATCCTTTCGTAGAAACGATTATCAACAACAGCAGGGTTGCTGTATGTGCGAGTGAGTGCGCCGCTCTTTTCAACGGTCAAGTCCCCACCAGACTTCTTGGGTTGTACTCCGGCTGGGCTCTTTGTCGTGCTCTTCATGTGCGCAGGAACCTCTTTCTTCTTTGTGCCTGGAACAATGGGAGTTTTACCACCGTTCTTGTACATCATGCCCAGCTTACCGCCGCCCATCATGTATCCCATTTTGTTACGCACTTCCGTGGGAAGTTTAGACAGTCCAGACTGTCCTGGCTGTACTGGTTTCAGCGAGCCTCCTTTGGCGTAGCTGGGTTTCTTTGGGGTTTTCATAAGTCTTTTAGCGTTTTCAAACCTAAGTAGCTGAGACAAAGTTAGTATTTTTACAACTGAATCTAACAAGTGAACGATGGCTGGTAAAAGCAGTAAAGTTGTAGCTGTTGCAAAGTTTATAAGCAAGAGCAAGAAGCGCGGGAAGCATTCCAAGAAGGCTTCCAATAACAAGTCATCGAAGAACTATTCCAAACCCTATAACGCACAAGGACGATGAGCTTAAAGTCACTACAGGAAAAGATTGGTGTAGCAGCTGACGGGGCCTTTGGTCCTGGCACCATCAAGGCAGCTGCAAAGCATTACGGATTGAGTCCTGAGCGCGCAGCACACTTCTTCGGTCAAACAGCTCACGAGACGGGCGGCTTCAAGGCCTTCTCGGAAAACCTAAACTACTCGGCCAAGGGACTGCTGGGCATCTTCAAGAAGTACTTCTCTGATTCAGCTGTTGCTGCCAAGTACGAGCGCAAGCCTGAGAAGATTGCCAACCGCGTCTATGCTTCACGCATGGGCAACGGTGATGAGGCATCAGGAGACGGATGGAAGTACCGTGGTCGTGGTGCGTTGCAACTCACGGGTAAGTCAAACTACGAGGCCTTTGCCAAGTGGTTGGGTAAGCCTGAGCTGTTGGAGTCGCCAGATGCTGTTGCTACTGAGTTTGCTTTTGAGAGTGCTAAGTTCTTCTTTGAGCGCAACAAGTTGTGGGACATCTGCGACAAGGGCGTTACGGACGAAACCATCCTTGCATTGACCAAGCGGGTGAATGGCGGCACGCACGGTCTTGAGGACCGCGCTAGCCGCACCAAGCAGTACTACAGCTGGTTGAAATAAGAAAAGGGGAGCTTTGGGGCTCCCCTATCTAAGAATTTGTCACAATCCTGTTGGGCTGGCTATTTGCCTTCCTTATGCAAATATAGGGTTTTTCATATTCAGCATATCTGATGCTTTCAGACGGGCCCATCGGTGTGTTATCCATAGGTATTTTGGCTTCTCCCTGAAGTTTGGGTTCTTGTTGTTTTCGTAGTATTCCATTAGGCCTTTTGAGTTTCCTCCTACGTTGACCCATCTGTTGAATGCTTCCACTCCAACGCCTGCTGCTTTTGCTGCTGACTTAACGCCTACGTAGATGAGTTTCGTCTGCAGGTCCACGTAGATGTACTTAGACCCACCGTTTCCTCCGTTGTTGAGGTTGTACATCTTCTGTCCCTTGTGTGCATCAATCCATAGAGTCTCGAGCTCGTTGAGCTTCTCCATGGTCTCTGCCCAGCATACAAGCTCGGTGATGAAGTTGTCCCAGCCGTGCTCCTCTAGTGCTTGCCTGAATATGGTACCTGAGCCGCGGTACTTGCGGTCAAAGAAACTGCATTGATGCTGTCCGATGTAGACAAAGCCGTTTACCTTATTGGTAGTCTTGTAGATGTAACCAACCATTGGATGTAGAATTGTGACAGGACAAATATAGTGAAGCTGTTGAACTGATACCGTCAACTTATCTACAATCTTATTTTCAGAAAACTTAGTTCGGTTTTTGTGCACTATCTTCGCTTAGTCGAAGGACTCTGTGGTAGCACATACGACATAGCCGACGCACTAGCGTCGCCCCTGTCTCAAAACAGGGGCAGAGCAACGGAGAGAATTGCAACGAAGGTCACCGGTACAACCAAAGTACCACTGCATCAGCGACCAACTACCGCAGCCCCAGCAAAGCACCACAATTCAGGCGCACTATGCTCTGACGTGAGCAACGTTATATTTTCCGCATTACACGCCTAAATGCGGTCAATGACAGCTATATTCACTCCATGAAACGCTGTTCAGGCTGCGCTACCCTAAAGCCACTAGCCGACTTCTCAAAGAACAAACGCAAAGCAGACGGCCTACAGTCGTACTGTAAAAGCTGTGCCGCACACAACTCCGCAACATGGTATGCCTTCAACAGCCATACCCGAGTAGCACAAAACAAATCACAGCGAGACCGCAACAAAGCATTCGTAGACCGATACAAACGCCTCTACGGTAAATGCAAAGACTGCGGAACAACAGACCACCGCGTCCTCCAGTTCGACCACCTGTCCGACAAAAAGAACGACGTCTCCAACATGATTTACAACGGCAACTCCCTCTCGGTAATCAAAACCGAAATACGCAAATGCGAAATCCGTTGTGCCAACTGCCATACAATCATAACAGCTGAACGCAGGTCCAAATAGAACCGTTCTAAACAACGCAAAATCTCACAGCCGGAAAAGACCGATGAGAAATGCTTTTGGGGGTACGTAAAACCGATTGAGAAATGTTTTTTGGGGGGATACTACCCACCCCACAGCCACACCAACCGCAACCCGAAGTGATTTCCATTTTGGCACGGGGTCCTTCCGTTTTGGTTTTTCGTTTTGACTTTTGGCGTTTTGGGTTTCGGGCGTTCAGTGGTGCGACAGGTCGCGGCACTTGCCCTTTGTGCCTGTTCGGTCGGGCACAACACACACCCCAAAAAACCTTAAAC
>JACCDP010378315.1_pt1 | contig 10814 bp, 14 predicted proteins | sample 7445841 | NCBI WGS metagenome assembly JACCDP01 (sample SAMN15323441, study PRJNA562643) | freshwater metagenome | isolation source: river surface water | place: USA:Blue River Watershed | collected 2017-08-17
CCCTCTGTAGATACCTTATCCCATTGACCACGAGATGCGTACTCTAGGTCTTTAGTTGATACTTTGGATAAGTCCATTATTTCTTCCTCCGCTGAAGCTCCTGACGGATTGCCTCTGCTGGATCAAGCTGAGGAACAGCAGCAGGAGCAGCACGACCAGCCTTGATTTGAGCCGCTTGGAGCAATTGCTGAAGGCGCTTTGCCTTGTCTGAAACAGTAGCTGGCTTATCACCCAACTGAGGGAAATAAGACTTACGGTAGTTTTCTAGCTGTTCTCTGGTATATGCAGCACCAGTACCCAACGTCAGAGCAGAGTCAAGCAGTTCAAGCTGTGCAGCCTCAACTTGCTGACGAGTCTCAGGATTAACCAAGTTCTTCAAATAATCAGAACCTGTCAATAGACGCACAGCCTCTGCGCCAATGTTAGGAGATGCAGCCGATGGAGTCTGACCTGTTACAGCCTGAAGCTGAGTCAATGCGCCTTGAAGTCTTGTCGTTAAGAAACCAGCAGTACGCTCGGATTCGCTAGGCAAGTTGATTTTAGGAGCCATTGCTTCACGACGACGAATCTCAAACGCAAGAATCGTCGGATCCATGTTCTCAAGAATCTTTGCATCCTCTTGCATAATATTATTGTACTCAGAAGTAATTTGCTCCTGAGTCATATTCTTTGCACGAGAAGCAAGAGAATCCATACGTTTTTTCAGCGTAGGATAAACAGAGTCTTTCTGAGAAGAAATCTGGTCAACTAAGGATTCAGTACGCAACTGTCCACGAAGATTGTTAGCTATGTCCTGAGACTGTTTAGCCTTGTCCAACATGCCTGAGTTTGAGTAAAACTCTGCATCGGTTTCAGCTTCTTCTAACTTTTCTTGCAGGTTTGAAATCTTAGGACTGATCTGCTGTTGAATTTGAGGCTGAGCACGAGTTTCAGCACCTTGAGGTGGCAACGGCTGACCTTGCGGAGTAACATCAAGACCCTCAGTAGGAACTGGGAATGCTGTTGCTACCTCTTGAGGTTGTTGACGCTTCATCCTGTCACGACGGAAAGCCTCTAGTGAGCTACGTTGAGCCACCATCTCAAGTGCTTTGTCTGGGTTATTCCGCAGATAAGCAATCAAAGCAGGGTTTTGACTGACATTAGGATCATTAGCAATCAAATCTTCTACAGACTGCAATGCTTGCTGCTGAGTCTGAAGATCACGCATAGTTTTCATGCGTTGAAGTTGCTGACCTGCAATTTGTTGTTGCATTGCAAAGTTTTGCAATCCTTGTTGTCCAACAGCACCAGCCGTACCATAGCCAGCACCTAAAGCTCCCAATACATTTTGAACCGCAGAGCGTCGTGGGCCTTGTGAACCCATTCCTTGAGCCAATGCAGCAGCAGCGCCAAGCAACCCAGCAATGTTAGAACGCTGACTTAATTGTCTAGCCTGTTGTTCACCTAACAAACCTTCCATTCCAGACACAGCGCCGCCAAAGACGTTAGGAATGTAATCCATCAATCCAGACGATTGATACGGCTTGCCCGTCATCTGTGCCCAAGCTGCTTGTTCTTCAGGAGTCATACATCACCTATATAAGCGAAGGGGTTGCAGGACGGATAACCGTTTGCTGTTGTGGGTTTAATAGACTCATGTAATCAACCGGTTGAACCTGACCGCCTTGACGCACAGAAACGCCAATAGGTTGCATCCGCTGTTCAGGCTGATTAAACATTTGATTAAACTGATTGTAAGCACCTGCTGCTTGTCCAACATTTGACAAAATACCGCTTTGCCCAAATATTGGAGTGCTAAACAATGAGCCACCGCCGCCGCCAACCCCACTAGAACCAGCCAATGCAGCAGCATTTAGCATTGCACCAGTAATTGGATTCCCACCAGCAACGATATTAGTACCAATACCGTTAAGAACTGAACCTGCACTTAAAATTTCAGCACCGCCACCCATTATTTACCCCCTTGTGGTGTCGCAGTCTGGGTCACAATCTGACCTTGAGGCGCACCATAAATAAGATTTGCATAGTTCTGCAGCTTCATTGCAGGCAGATTTTGCTCAAAGTTATAACGGTTCATCGCATCCTGAAGCACTGCCGCTTGCTGCTGCTCTCTAGCACCGCCAACAGTCAACAGACGCTGAATGTCAGCATAGTCAGCTTGTGCCATTTGAGGCGCAGCACCAACAGCCGCCATCTGACGCGCACGCTCAGCTTCAGCAGCGTTATAAGCCAGTTGACCACCTTGTTCCGCTAACGCACGAGCAAAAATGTCCTGAGCCTGACCTGCTTGCTGACCCATAGCCGAAGATCCGTAACGACCAGCAGAGGAAGCTTGAGACTGAAGATTCTGGATATTACGGGTGTACTGCTCACCAGCCAAACGATTAGTCTGCTCCAGAGCGCCAGCTAGGAAAGGATTAACGCCACGACCTTGAATCGTAGCCAGAGTTTCAGCTTGTGCTGCTTGAGTCAGGGGAGAACCAGACATAGCCCGCTGCTCTGCCATACGCAAAGCCTGCTGCGTAGTCTCAGAGGGCGTTACATACGTTTGACCGGGAAAGAATGAAGGAGTCGTACCTTCGTAAAGACGTTTAGCTTCACCAAGGCCAAATTCAACATACGGCTTCAGAGTTGGGTCAATCTCAGCCCTTGCCGTTTGAGTTTGAGAACCGCCGCCACCACCGCCCATATTACACCTCACATATCCATTTATTCGGACGGAACCCGTATTTAGCCGCCCTTCTATCCCATCCCCGCCTATGACTAGAAAATGTTATGTTTTTTACATTAGCCGCAGATGCCATATTCTTAATATATTTTAAGGCATTTTCGACAATTTCATAACTATTTTCTAACGAATAAGCAGCCCATAAGTGCAGAGTCTCGCCTAGAGGTTGAAGGATAAAGAAGCCTCGGTAATGGTTATTCTCTATCAGTACAAACAGCAAAGACCTTTGATTAAAGCAATCCGTGTAAACGTCCTCGATGATCCAATTTTCAGGACTCTTGGACTTAATCTTTTCTAAACCGGGCTTAACAGAAGCCCACCAATTTCTCAGCTCTTGCGGGTCAATGTATTTGTATTCCATTAACCAATTATCACATAACCATAGGTTTTGTCAGCAGTATTATTTGCCCAATGTGAAACAGTAGCTTGACCACGTTGCTGTGCGGAAACATATATATTTGTAGCAGCAGCCGGAGCAATGTATTGCATGGTCACAATTGCAGCCGGGATTACCGGTCTAGCTGGCGTTGTTGATGCCGCATAAGACTGAAGCGTTACCGTAGTAGCAGATACCAACCCTGCAACCTCAACATAATCGCCAGCGTTCAGATCAACAAAAATATTAACCGTCCCGATAACATGACTTGGATCACCAGCAGACTTTCTAATCGGCAAGTCAAAACGACTAGCAGACCGGGCTATATCTGTGCCATTCTTCCTAAACCATACATCAGCATATTGCAGCGCATTATCATCACTAGCCAACTGGATAGAGAATTGCACATTGTAAACACCAGCGTTTCTAACATTTAAGCGGCTGTTGTTAGAAAGGTAAATTCCGTTAGATTCTTCTGTTGTATCGTATTGAATCGCAGCCGGAGTATTAGCAGATGGCGCTGTTTGGCTTGTGTTACGCGTAAACTCTCCATAAGGCGCTGAGTCATCATATGCAGCCGCAGACATAGGGGCGAACAAAATAACGCTCTCAGTGCCTATACGCTCGTCGTAGAGGGTGGTTGTCGTGGCATTGCCGGTTGCCAGAGTCAGGAGCCCGGTATTGTTCGTTTTCCCGTCCATAATCCCACGAACAACCTCTGAAACCTCACGTTCTGAGGCTCCAAATACCGGTAAAGTCCTAAACTGTACGCTACGACTCATCGATCACCCTGCTTAACAATTTCTACCTCTACGCCTACCAGAGTTTTCCAGTTACTTGAGGTCGGTGACACTTTAATGCGATGGTATTCACCGTTAGAACGCAAAGAACACCGGTTTTCAGCATCAGCAGCCACCGCCGTACCAAATTCCACCGTTTCAGTAAGCAAATCACGACTAGCAACCGCTACAGTTCCAGTTCCATTGTCAATAATTGGTTTCGCCAGAGTAACAGTTGACCGGCCAATGTCTATATCACCAGAAACCACATAAGCAGACTTAAATGCGCCTGAGATAGCAACGATCTTTTGTTCCCTAACACCCATTGCCAATAGCTGACCACCTGCCCAAACACGTGAATCCAGCGGAATATCTAGCGAATCAAGGCTTGCGCTGTAGTTATCTAATTCCTCAAGGGTTGCCGATGGGGTAAAACCATAAGCCAGATAAGAAACATCTGTTGTTCCGTAGCTCCATTTACCCAAATCAATAGAGAAAACAAGCAAATACCGACCGCCAAATGTATTTTTAAAGTTCCAAATTACTAACTTTCTAACCGGGTCAATAGTGCAATTCATGTTTGTACTAATTTCACCCGGAATCGCGTTTTCAAAGAACCAGCGATTAACTTTCTCTAAACCAATGTTCTTGACCGTTTGACCATCGCAAACATAAAAACCATCATCAGCTAAGAAATAGGTAAGACCACCGAATTGAGCAATAGAGCCATTGGAAATGCAGCCCAAAGTTCGGCTAATAGCGTCAAGCTGGAAAAAATAAGGGCTACCGGAGTAACTCATCCGATAAACAGCTCTTTCCAAAAAGATAAGGCCGTATTCTCCACCAGCCAAACCCGTAATATCTCCACCGTCCGGGATTACCTGAGTATCAGCCTGAGAAGCAGCGCCCGGAGTCCAGTCTGTTTCATCGTTAATGTCAGACCAGTAAACCTTACTTTCTTCACCGCCTACGTTAGCAGCCACCACAAAGTCACGAACAACAGTTACGAACTTAGCCGTAGGAGCAGCCGCAGACAAGTCATTTACCGTGGTAGAGCCGCCCAAATCCCAGTATTGAAGCTTGTCAGCACCATTAGCCAAAATAAGCTTAGAACCAAACTGAGTAACGTCCCATGACTCAATAGCAGAATAAGATGTCTTTACAGGGTCAAGACTGGCATCTGTAGAGTCGAACTTATAAATCGAAGTAGCACTAGCAGCAAATAAAGAGGAAGCGCCAGCAGACTTACCTGCAAAAGCAATGAGCAAAGTTTCTCCAGCAGCATCAGAATAGTCAGCAGCATCTCGTAATGGGGAATAACCGTTAGTAACAGGATAACAATTTACCGCTTCCATTACGGAGCCAGTAATTCCGGGTTGATCCGGCAACCACTCGCCAAATACAATCTTTTGCCTCATTGCCTTGCCCAATTAGTTGATTGAGGTTGAGTAATGTTCCAAATTCCAGCACTTGTAGGATCTTGATAATCATTTATTGCATAACCAGCAACCCAATAATCATAAGTAACATACGGCTGTATTAGTGAATTCCAATTTGTTGACGTACCAGAAACATCAACCCATTCATAGCCTATTATATTTCCAATAACATCAATATTTGCAAAAGAATTAACAGAGGCATTACCTGATGCAGTTACAAATGGCGAAATATTAACATTTGCATTTGCAGCAACATTCGCAACCCCAGTTGTTATCTTAGTTACATTTACCGTAGAACTGGCCGTTGCATTAACCGCAGCAGAGAAATCTTTTAATCGATCACCAGAAGCAGTTACAGTCGCATTAGCAGTAATTCCTGCGCTAAATTCAATAATAAAAATAGCAGCAACATTAGCTGAGCAAGTAATTGAACCACTTGCTTCAATGACAAAACTGCCAACAGCAGTAACATTTGCATTAGCAAAAACATTTGCTACAGCTGTTCTAACTTTAATTGCATTGCTAGTAACAGCGGCATTCGCAGATACAGAGCCAACAGCCGGAATTACACGGACTGCATTAGCTGAAACTGTTGCATTAGCCGTAACAGAGGCATTCCCTTCAATGGGAATAGCTTCATATTGAGCATATCCATTATCCCAATATCCGGCTACGACATAGCGATCAGGCTGGCTTAAGTCTCCTTCGCCATATCCCTCAAGCCAATAGTCGTAATCAACGTAATTAGCCATTCTGAGCCATTACATTCCATGTTTGATTATCTTCATTCCAAGCATACATTTGACCATCTGTAGGCATTGCAACAGGCGCTTTCCACTTAGCATTAGTATCAAGATTCCAGCTTGCATAAGGCTTAGGAGGAACAAAAGCATCAAGAACTGAGTCATAGGTATAACCAATTCCAGCGTAATTCTTACGGAAATTACCGTTATAACTTGTTTGCTTCCAAGTACCGCCAAACAATCTTTCACAGAAAGCAGCGCCAATATGCTCTTTCTCTACGCCTGACGCATCGCTTGTATCTTTGTTGTCAACCACAATAACTCGAAGAACAACATTATTGCTATCAATTTCGGCAAAATGCGCCATGTTAAGCCTCCAATTTCAAACCAGTAAGCGCCATTTCATCCCCAACAATTCCAACAGGGAAAGTATTAAATGACAAGCTTATTCTTACATCATCACCCTGAACCGTAGGAACATTGTGCTCAAGCGACGAAGGAAACAGTATCAAACGACCTTTAATTGCTTCAAACCACCATGATTCTGAATTGTACGAATTCCAATTGTCAGTAGGGAATTTAATTTGTTGCCATCCAGATTTATAAAAATAAATTCTATCGTCTGAATTAGTATTTAAATAAAAAACACCAGAAACAAAACTGTTCGGGTGCGCGTGTCTGTGATGCCATTGACCTTGCTCAGAATAATTAAACCAGCTCTGAGTAATCCTTAAATGAACGTCATGCTTAGGATCACTTGTTGCCTTAAAGTATTCTGCTACGCAACTTTCAATCCAATCCCGCAATGAAGTCATGTCGCGCAATACAAAATTATTAACGCTTGTTAAATTACCTTCATTAGCTCTTGTTTCTTGATTCCTAACAAATAAAAGCTCTTCGTCAGTAATGTCGCGATCAAGATCAAACATCCCGATGGGAATAGGAAAAAGATTATGAATCATGCCAATGAATCCTCAATTTCTTTAACCTGTGCTGTAAATTCCTCTAGTTGCTCAGGAAGCCATATTGTAGGAATAGCGTCTTCAAACTCTTTGATTTTTTCCATTACATAATTTACTTCATCCATACTAGGACAAGGTCTTGGATCATCCCAACGAGTAAATACATTATTGCTTATTTCCCATTTAGCACCGGGACGCAATAATTCCATTGCAGTATTAATTCCAAAATATCGATAGACATTGCTTTGCATGAATATCCTTATTGATTAATTCTAATGATGACGATGCCAGAACCGCCTGAAGCGCCATTGCCATTAGTAGATGGCGAGAGAAATGCAGCACCTCCGCCACCGCCTCCAGTGTTTGCAGTGCCAGCGGTTCCGTTTACTTGACTTGTTACTCCATTGCCTCCAGCACCTCCACCACCAGACCCTCCTGATCCACCGCTTGTCCCTCCTGCCGCACGACTATCACCACCGCCACCACCGCCGCCAGCATAGGTAACTGAAGAACCCGATATGCTCGATGCTGTACCAGCACCACCGTCTGCGCCCTTTGTTACTGTTGCCGCAGAAACTCCGGCAGCACTTGCACCACCACCACCACCACCAACACCGTAGCCAAAACCTGGCGGCAAATATCCAGCGCCACCATTACTGCCCTGCGCTGGAGTTGTACTTGGTGTGTTTCCAGTGCCGCCTGTTGCGTTAGATAAAGGGCTTGATGTTCCGGCTCCACCGCCACCGCCAGATCCACCATTAGCTCCATTGCCTCCGTTTGGATAGTTGGCTCCACCGCCACCACCACCGCCTGTAGAAGTAATGCTAGAAAAACCGCTATCAGAACCATTTGAACCTGCTGTTCCTGATACGGTTGAACCATTTCCACCGCTACCAACTGTTACGGTGTATTCAGTTCCAGCGGTAACAGACAAACCTGTACCAGTTCTGAAACCGCCAGCACCACCACCACCGCCCTGAGCTCTTCCGCCACCACCACCGCCAGCGACAACCAAATAGTCAACGCTGGTTACACCTGTCGGAGCAGTCCATTTAGTTGAAGATTTAAATGTAAATACAGTTTGTGATGGAACAATATAAGACAAAATTACAATACCAGAACCACCAGCGCCAGAACCATTTCCACTTCCACCACCACCGCCAGTATTTGCAGTTCCAGCAGAACCAGCAGCAGGAGTTACTGCGCCATTTCCGCCGCCACCAGAACCACCAGTGCCAGCAGTTCCACCGCTAAAAGTTGCTCCACCACCACCGCCAGCGTAAGTTACAGAAGATCCAGATATTGTTGATGCTGTACCAGCGCCGCCATTGCCGCCTGTTGTTGATGTTCCAGATGATCCAACTGCTGACGCACCACCACCGCCGCCCCCGCCATAATTAGGGGCAGCACCACTGCTACTACCGCCGTTATTGCCCTGACTTGGAGATGTTGACGGTGTATTACCAGATCCACCAATACCACCCCTTCCACCACCACCGCCAGAACCACCAGAACCACCAGCAGTAGAAGTATCTGACCTTGCCCCAACACCACCGCCGTTTGAAGTAATAGTGCTGAATATAGAATTATTCCCTGCGTTACCATTTGTGCCGGTTGGAGAACCTGCAACAGATGCGCCGCCCCCGCCAACAGTAATAGAGTAATCGGTTCCAGCCGTAACACTTAACCCGGTTCCAGTACGAAATCCACCAGCTCCTCCGCCACCACCATGATTTACACCACCACTAGCCCCACCAGCAACAACAAGATAATCAACCTCAGTCACGCCAGTTGGAGCAGTCCAAGTACCGGAAGCAGTAAATGTTTGAATTACTGTGTAATTGCCGCCAGCCAACCTTCCTAGCAGCATTGCCATAATTCCACTCATATCAATTCCTTACGATACATTGCCAGTTACTACACAAACAGTACCGCTAATAAATAGAATAGTCGCAACGCCACGAGTTGCCAATGTCATTGTATCTTTATCTGTGTTTGTTCCTGCAATGTAAGCTGTTGTAATAGAACAAGTAATTGTGACATTGCCAGAAGTATTATTAAATATTGAAACAATATCACCAGCAGCAAAAGTTGAATTTGGAATAGTAATAGATCCACCAGTTCCAACGCCAACAAATTCACCGATATCAGTAGTTGCTAATTGATATGAACTAGTTTTATCAGATCCAGATTGCGGAACATTACGATAACCCAATGTTGCAGTATCAGGAGGAAGCGTATAAGTATTAGTGCCAGCAACAGCCGGAGCATTTAATGTGGCAGAGCCGCTAGACGAACCAGCAAGCTTCATATTTCCAGAATTAAACGTCTGTGCAGCCGTCCATGTTTGAGCAGTCCCCGGAGCAGCGTAATCTGTGCCAGCAACAGCATTAGCAAGAGCACCACCTGAATTAGCTTTCAAAATAGCAGTGCCAGATGGAGGCGCAAGATAATCAGTTCCAGCAGTAGCAGCAGAAGCTACACCGGAAGTTGCCTTAACAATACCACTAATAGTTGCTCTTTTAAGAACCTTACCTGTAGTACTACTCCAAAGAGCTAGTTCACTATCAACGCTAGAGGAAATACCTTCAATCTTATCGGTATTAAGATTAGTAAAGTTTCCATCAACTTCGGCAAAACTAAGGGCTGAACCCTTGCCAGAACGAGTAACAATCGTAGTCATTTCTTACCCCTTAGGCCAAGGTAACCGTCAAATTAGTTGCCGAAATACGGAAAATATCCCCACTACCAATAGCCTTAGAAGAATCTAATGCAGTGTGATACAGCAAATTACCAGCAGTTACAGCATCACGAATACCAATATAAGCAATTGTTCCCCATGATGCCGTAGCAGTCGGGAACTCAATCGCAGCACTATTACTTGTAGCACCATTAGAGGGTGACGAAAACGTAATTGCCTGACGCGCATACGATCCACCTGATACCTCAGTACCAGTATCAGCATCAGTAGGATCAGTGGTATACAACGCCAGATAAGTCGTTGTAGGGCTTGTATAGCTCGTATTGCGCAAAGTTGCGTTAATCAGAGCATTTTCTAAAAAGTTACTCATTTCGGCCATGATTTACCTCGTATAAGACATTGACATAGACTGACCGCCATATTCGCTAGACTGGTCAGAAACAGATATTGCATTTATGGAACGGTCATACAAAGCAGCCCATGTCTGGAGCCTTGCATCATTCATCAGATACGGTTCAGCCTCACCCAATGAAGCATAAAGCAAAGCATCAGGATAATTAGCTAAGAACACATTTGATGAAACAGTGTCGCTCAAAGCTGTCGGCTTAGCGTAATACAGCATTTGAAGCGTGTAATTTGTATCTGGAATAGGGGCTAATTGAAGATCAGACCCTAGAACAGTGTAGTCATTTGGCTTACCTGAATCTGTGGTTCTAGCGCCAGCATAAAAAGCACTAGGAGACAAATAAGTCAAAGCAGTCGCTGGAGTGGTGCTAATGTGAATATCACGCATCTCCAAAAAATCGGGAGGCAAACCCACAGTACTAGTGCCGCCAACCGTAGGAGCAGTAGCTACAACTAGCATTTGGCGCGTTCTGAGATCCCTCTGTAAGCGAATCTCAGCCAGTCTAATAAAGTCAGGAATCTGTGTTGTCAAATCACTACGAGCTAGATAGTTTGCTACCGTAGTCTTTAGTTCACTATAGCTCGTAAATGCCATGACTATTTCCCGTTGTTATAATCCTCGATGGCGGTTTCACCTACATCCGTCCACCAATTCTCATTAGTTCCTATATGCCCAATGTA
>JACCDP010034110.1_pt1 | contig 10813 bp, 8 predicted proteins | sample 7445841 | NCBI WGS metagenome assembly JACCDP01 (sample SAMN15323441, study PRJNA562643) | freshwater metagenome | isolation source: river surface water | place: USA:Blue River Watershed | collected 2017-08-17
CGGTGTTGTCCTGTCCGTCCCTGATCTTTTGCGTGAAATTGACAAGCTCGAAGCCTCCGGCATTCAAGTCGCCAATCGACTGAAAATTTCCGAAGCGTGCCCCATCATCCTCCCGTATCACACGGCACTGGATGCGGCTCGCGAGGCGGCACGCGGTGACGCCAAAATCGGTACTACGGGCAAAGGCATTGGCCCTGCGTATGAAGACAAGGTCGCCCGTCGCGCCATTCGTGTTGCCGATCTTCTGAATCAAAAGCGCTTTGAAGAAAAGCTGCGCGAGAACCTCGACTATCACAACTTCGTGCTGGTGAATTACCTCAAGGCGCAAGCAGTTGACTACCAAAAAATCTTTGATGACGCGTCAGCAACGGTCGATCGCATTCGCCCCATGGTGACCGATGTCTCCAGCGCGCTGCATGCGGCGCACAAGGCCGGTGCCAATCTCTTGTTTGAAGGTGCGCAAGGCAGTCTGCTGGACGTCGATCACGGGACCTATCCCTATGTCACCTCCAGCAATTGCGTGGCGGGTAATGCTGCTGCCGGTTCGGGCGTGGGTCCCAATATGCTTCACTACGTGCTCGGTATTACCAAGGCCTACACTACGCGTGTCGGTTCGGGGCCTTTCCCTTCCGAGTTATCGACAGACAATGGTGTCGGCAAACATTTGTCGGCCGTAGGTCATGAATTCGGTACCGTCACAGGACGTGCGCGTCGCTGTGGCTGGTTTGACGCTGCCTTGCTCAAGCGTTCAGTGCAAATCAACGGTGTCTCAGGCATGTGCCTGACCAAACTGGATGTACTGGACGGTATCGATTCCCTGAAAATCTGCACGGGCTATCGCCTCAATGGCAAGCACGTCGACATCTTCCCGTCGGGTGCAGAAGAGGCAGCGGCTTGCGAACCGATTTATGAGGATATGCCGGGCTGGAAAGAACCCACCGTCGGCGCCAAATCCATGAAAGATTTGCCTGCGGCGGCACGAGCGTATGTCGAGCGCATCGAAGCGCTGGTGGGTGTACCTATCGATATGGTGTCCACCGGCCCGGATCGCGAGGAGACGATCGTCTTGCGTCATCCGTTTGAGTAATTGATTTTCCGCTCATGCCCGCGCATCAAGCCGGACATCAGTGGGTATCGTGGGATGACTATCATCGCGCGATAGAGTCGCTGGTCAAGATCGTTCATCAATCAGGATGGCAATTCGATCAGGCCCTCTGTCTTGCTAGAGGCGGTCTGCGTCCTGGCGATGTATTCTCGCGCCTCTTCAAGGTTCCACTGGCCATTCTCTCCACCAGTTCTTACCGCGAGGCTGCCGGCACCCAACGTGGTGACCTGGATATCGCCAATGGCATCACCTCTACCGCTGGTCCGCTCGCCGGACGTATTTTGCTCATTGATGATTTGGTTGATTCCGGTGTGACCTTGCAGCGTGTGCAGGAACATCTGCGCAGTGGCTTTCCTGATGTGACCGAGGTACGTTCGGCTGTTATTTGGTACAAGGCCTGTTCGGTCATGCGGCCAGATTATTTTGTCGAATACCTTCCTGACAATCCCTGGATACATCAGCCTTTCGAGATTTACGACGACATGAGTGTCGAGCGGCTCTAGGCGGCAAGCCGACGCAAAGATTGCGTCGCGTAGGTGAGTCAGCGGCGGATTGGCAACTGACTTTGCTTCAGGCGGCGCAGCACGAAGCTTGATTTGCTGTGACGGATGCCGGGAATCTTGTACAAGCGCTCTCTCAGAAAACGCTCGTAGCCGCGTGTGCCTTCTACCGCCACGCGAATGTAGTAATCGTAATCCCCCGAGACCAGATAAGCCTCCAGTACCTCCGGGATTTCCTCCAGGGTTTTGCCGAATTCAAACAGCGCCTCATCCGAATGGCTGTCCAGCGTCACATGCAGAATCACCGTTTCGCTCAGACCGACTTTTTCGGGGTTGACCCGCACTGCATAGCCCTCAATCACGCCGGCGTCTTCCATGCGTCTGATCCGCGTCCAGCAGGGGGATGCCGTCAGGCCGACCTGCTTGCCCAGTTCTTGCAGGCTCAGGCGCGCATCCTTTTGCAGGGCCTCCAGGATCGCGATATCGAATTTATCCAGTTCCATTCTGAGAAAATTTGAATTCACAAAAGAATCTTCTGAATTATAGGCAGTCGCATCGATAATCAAAAGCATTTTCTGCATTATGCAGACTATATTGATGCCATGAACACCGTACAAGCCCCGCCATTTCTGAACCCTTCGCTGGCAGATGCCGTCGATAGCCTCGTGCAAGCCCCGGCGCCCAATGGCGCTGCGGTGCTGATCCGCACCTTGCTCGATCTGGGTGCCGATACCGTGTTCGGCTATCCCGGGGGCGCCGTCCTGCCCTTGTACGACGCGCTGTATGCAGAGCCGCGTCTGAGACATGTACTGGTCCGCCATGAGCAGGCCGCCGTACATGCGGCACAGGGCTATGCGCGTACCACTGGCCGGCCGGGGATCGTCTTTGTGACCTCTGGCCCCGGCATGAGCAACACCACAACCGGCTTGCTGGATGCCATGTCTGATTCCGTGCCCGTGATTTGCATCAGCGGTCAGGTGGCAACCGCCGTGATTGGTACGGACGCCTTTCAGGAATGCGATGCGCTGGGCATTTCGCGCACCATCACCAAATGGAATGTTCAGGTCAGGGATGCCGCCGCGATGGAGGCTACGGTTCGCAAGGCCTGGGGGATTGCTACTGAAGGCAGACCAGGCCCCGTGCTGATTGATGTACCCAAGGATATTCAATTAACGCCAGTGACCTCCAATGCGGCTTTGCCGGAGCGTTCCGCGCCTTCTCACATGAAGGCCAAAGGGCGCCTCGCCGATGCTGCCGAAGCGATTCGCACTGCACGACGTCCGATTTTTTATGGTGGTGGCGGTCTGATCAATTCGGGCGTCGATGCCTGCAGCCTGTTTCGACAGTTGGTGGAGAGGTCCGGTGCGCCGTGTACGCTGACACTAATGGGGCTGGGCGCGTTTCCCGCTTCAAGTCCTCAGTGGCTAGGCATGCTGGGTATGCATGGCACGCTGGAGGCCAATCTCGCCATGCATCACGCGGATCTGGTGATTTGCGTAGGTGCCCGCTTTGATGATCGGGTCACCAGCCGGCTGGATGATTTCTGCCCTGAGGCGAAGATCATTCATATCGATATTGACCCCGCTTCCATTCATAAAATAGTGCAGGCTGACATACCCATCGTGGGCGATTGTGCTGACGTCTTGGCGCAGTTGCTGGAACACTTCGATCGCACACCAGTCGATCCTGTGCGCCTTTCCGGATGGTGGTCACGTATTGAAGCCTGGCGTGAGCAACAATCTCTGGCATTTGAAGACACCGCCGAATCGATCGCACCGCAGGCGCTCATGCGCAGTCTGCAGCAACAGATCGAAGGACGTGATGCGATCGTATCGACCGATGTAGGTCAGCACCAGATGTGGGCGGCACAGCATTTGAAATTCGAGAAGCCCATGCGCTGGCTGACATCAGGTGGCGCAGGCACCATGGGATATGGTTTGCCCGCTGCCATAGGCGCGCAGATTGCGCATCCGGATAAAACGGTTGTTTGCGTCACGGGCGATGCCTCCATACTGATGAATATTCAGGAGTTATCGACGGCCATGCAGCATCGTACGCCGGTCAAAGTCATCCTGAGCAACAATGGCTATATGGGCATGGTGCGTCAATGGCAAGAGCTGATTCACGGTGGCCGTTACAGTCACAGCTATACTGAAGCATTGCCGGATTTCGTTGCCGTGGCGCGGGGTTTTGGTTGGCAAGCACGCACGGTCAGTCGACGTGAAGATCTTGATGCCGCAATCGCCGAGTGTCTTGCGAGTCCGGGGCCTTTTTTCCTTGATGTGCACGTCAGCGCAGAAGCGAATTGTTTTCCCATGATTCCAGCGGGTGCTGGGCATCATGAAGTCAATCTCGGTCCGCGTTAATGAAAGACGGTAAACGTAAATGAATCTGCAACGCCGCTTTTGTGTAAAAAATTTTATCGAGTCTTCGATTTTCAAGATTCCCGTATCTTGTACAGTATCTTCCTTGCATAGAAAATTAAAATGAAAAAAATACCAAAGCTCACACTAGAGAGTGTCAACATTCGCGCGGTATCCATACCATTGCGTCGTCCTATCGTCGCCAAGGTGGGGCAGTTCAATGAATGGCCTTTCATTCTGATTGATGTAAAAACCACCGAGGGCATCATCGGACGCAGTTATCTTGAGCCCTATCTGCGAAACGCCATTCGTTACATCGGCCCCGCGATTGAGGATATCGTCGAGTCATTCAAGGGCAAGCCTCTGGCGCCACTGGACATGTACCGCGATGCGATGAGCACACTGCATTTGATCGGTCGCCAGGGTGTTTCTCTCATTGCGATGGCGGGCCTTGATATGGCGATCTGGGATGCGTTGGCAAAGGCGGTGGACTTACCACTTGCCGAGTTGCTGGGCGGTTCGACCGGCAAGATTCGTACTTACAACACGAATGGCTGCTGGTTGCTGCCAACCGAGAAGTTGGCCAAAGAAGCTGAAGAGCTGGTCAAGGAAGGTAATTTCAGCGCAATCAAAATCCGACTTGGCCGCGCCAAGCTCGCAGATGACTTGAAAGCGATTGCGAATGTTCGAAGCGCCATTGGTGATGACATCGAGCTGATGTGCGATTTCAATCAGGGACAGACATTGCAAGAGGCCATTTCGCGTTGTCATGCGCTTGATGATCAGGGTTTGTATTGGTTCGAAGAGCCTATCGTGTATGACAACTATGCCCAAAGCGCGCAACTCACCCGAGAGCTGAAAACCCCCGTTCAGATCGGTGAAAACATTTACGGCCCACGCTCTTTCTTCGACGCTGTGCAGGCGAAAGCAGCCGATCTCTACATGCCGGACCTGATGCGTATTGGCGGTGTCACTGGCTGGATGCGTGCCGCTGCGATTGCCGGCGCTGCTGGTCATCCTCTGTCCAGTCATTTGTACCCCGAGGTGTCAGCCCACTTGTTGCGTGCATCCGAGTCGGCAGACTGGCTGGAGTGGCGCGATTGGGGTAATCCCATCATCGCCGAACCCTTCGAAGTGAAGGACGGTTACGCGACTATTCCTTCGCGGCCGGGTAATGGTATTGAGTGGGATGAGGCAGCGGTGAGCAAGTACGCTTACTGAAAGGGAGAGGGACTCGGTCACGTTCCGCGACCCCGGCCACGCTTGCAAGCGTGGCCTTTCGAGTCCCGCGCGCAAAGCACGCAGGTGCTTTGCTCATGGGCGACAAGAAAAAAGGGAGCTTGCTTTCGCAAACTCCCTTTTGTATCTGGTGCCCACGGAGGGACTCGAACCCCCACACCTTGCGGCACATGGACCTGAACCATGCGCGTCTACCAATTCCGCCACGTGGGCCTAAAGAAGGCGAGATTATAGCGGAATAATCTCCTGCGTCAACGAAGGAAAGCCTGCTTTTCCTCTAGAGTCATGGTCTTTTTGAGCACAGGCCTCGCCCGTCCGTTACACTATCCGTGTTTTTCCTTCCAACCGAGACACACATCTTTTGAGCCAGCCCCCGTACAGCATCCCCAGCCGGGAAGAAATTCTGGGTATTTTGCGCACATCCGCAGACCCGCAGACACTTGCCTCCATCGCCAAGGCGCTTTCTGTGAAGGACGTCGAACTTGACGGCCTTACACGCCGACTGGCCGCCATGGAGCGTGACGGTCAAATCAAGCCTGACCGCAAAGGCCGTATTCAGCTCGCCAATACGGCGAGTTTCATCGAGGGCAGGGTATCTGCGCATCGGGATGGCTATGGTTTCCTGATTCCGGACGATGGCGAAGATATTTTTCTTCCTGAAAAGGAAATGCAGAAAGTTTTGCATGGTGATCGGGTGCAGGTTCGTATCACTGGTCTGGATCGCCGCGGTCGCCCCGAGGGCACCATCGTCGAAGTCATCGCGCGGGCGAACACGCATGTGATTGGACGGCTGGTCAATGAAAATGGCGTTTGGCTGGTTGTGCCAGAGGACAAGCGCATCAGTCATGACATGCTGCTGTCCGCCGCGCCGGGCAAGGCGCGCGCCGGGCAGGGGGTGAGCGTGGAACTGACCGAGCAACCCTCACGTTACGCACAGCCAGTGGGCATTATTTCCGAAGTGCTTGGCGACATTGACGATCCCGGCATGGAAATCGAAATCGCCGTGCGCAAGTATGGTGTGCCGCATGAGTTTTCCGAGGCGGCAAAAGCGCTGGCCGCAAAATTGCCATCGGAAGTTCGTCCTGCCGATCTGGAAAATCGGGTCGATCTGCGTGACATACCACTGGTTACTATCGATGGTGAGGACGCACGCGACTTTGACGATGCGGTTTATTGCGAGCCAGTCAAAATTGGTCGCGGCCAGGGTTTCCGACTCATCGTTGCGATTGCCGATGTCAGTCACTACGTCAAGCCCAACGACGCATTGGATGTCGACGCGCTCGAACGCAGTACCTCGGTGTATTTCCCTCGTCGTGTGATTCCGATGCTGCCCGAAAAGCTGTCCAACGGCCTGTGCTCGCTCAATCCCGCTGTCGATCGATTGACCATGGTGTGCGATGCCGTGATCACTGCCAAAGGCGATATTCATGCCTACCAGTTTTATCCAGCCGTGATTCACTCCGCTGCACGACTCACGTACACCGAAGTCGCCGCTATTCTGGGTAACACGCGCGGTCCCGAGGCGGCGCGGCGCGCGGGTCTCTTGCCGCATTTGCAGAATCTCTACGAACTGTTTCAGGCCTTGCTGCAATCACGTCGTGAACGCGGTGCCATGGATTTCGAAACGACCGAAACCTACATCGTCTGTAACGCCGCCGGCAAGATTGAGCAGATTCTGCCTCGCACTCGCAATGATGCACATCGCCTGATTGAAGAATGCATGCTGGCCGCAAATGTCTGCGCTGCTGATTTCATGGAGCGCCACAAGCATCACGGCATGTATCGCATCCATGCTGGTCCGACTGAAGAAAAGCTCAATCAACTCAGGACATTCCTGAAGCAACTCAGTCTCAGTCTGGGTGGTGGCACGTCGCCGACGGCATCGGATTACGCAGCGCTGATGGAAAAAATCAAGGGCCGCCCTGATGCACTGCTCTTGCAGACCATGCTGCTGCGGTCCATGCAACAAGCTGTTTACAGTCCTGACAATATCGGACACTTCGGCTTGTCGTATGACGCTTATGCGCATTTCACGAGCCCTATACGGCGCTATCCCGATCTGCTCACGCATCGGGTCATCAAAGCGATCTTGCAGAGCAAGCAGTACCACCCCAAGGGTATTCTTACCGAGAATCTGAATACCAATCTTTCGCCTGCCGCCAGAAAAATGCAGGCCAAGGACAGGGCAGCGGGCAAAAAGCGCGCCGAAGGTGATCTGGCTATCTGGGAATCGCTGGGGATACACTGCTCTGCCAATGAGCGTCGCGCGGATGAGGCTTCACGTGACGTCGAGGCCTGGCTCAAATGCTACTTCGTGCGCGACAAGCTTGGCGAAGAATTCACTGGCACCATATCCGGCGTTGCCGCATTCGGTATTTTTGTGCAGCTCGATGCGCTCTTCATCGAAGGCATGGTGCACGTGACTGATCTCGGCGCCGATTATTTTCAGTACGACGATGCGCGACATGAATTGCGTGGTGAACGCACCGGAATACGCTACCAGCTCACCGATCGTGTGACGGTGCAGGTCAGTCGGGTTGATCTCGATGCACGTCGCATTGACTTGCGGCTGGTGAGCCAGCCTGGCATACGTACACAGCTGAAAAACGAATCACGCCGAGCCGACAACGCCCACGCGCCCAAATCTGCGAGCAAGAAAACATCTGCCAAGCGTCCACCATCGACGAAACCTGACAAGAAAAATGCCGGTGCAGCCAAAAAATCCACGGCTCGTAACGGCAAAAAGAAACGTAAATAAGCACGTAAATAAGCACCGATCATGAAAACCCGATTGATTTTTGGCTTTCACGCAGTCACGGCCCGCATACGGCATGATGCATCGACGATAGAGGAAGTCTACGTGGACGCCTCGCGCCATGATCGCCGCATGGGAGATCTGCTGCGGGCTGCCAAAGCCGCCAATCTCAGGATTATTCAGGCAGATGATCAAAGGCTTGATGCGATGGTGGGCACGCGCCGTCATCAGGGGGTGGTCGCGCGTGCCGGAGAGCTATCGCTCGCGCGTAATCTCAGCGAATTGCTGGACGCTATTCAGGGACCACCGCTGCTATTGCTGCTCGATGGCGTGACGGATCCGCATAACCTCGGTGCCTGCCTGCGGGTCGCTGATGGTGCCGGTGCGCACGCCGTGATCGCACCCAAGGACCGGGCAGTGGGTTTGAACGCCACTGCCTCCAAGGTCGCCAGTGGCGCTGCGGATACCATGCCCTACATCACAGTCACGAATCTCTCGCGCGCGATGCGCGAATTACAGGAGCATGATATCTGGCTCACGGGCACCACCGAAGATGCGGAGCAGACCTTGTATGACATTGATTACACCGGTGGCACTGCCTTTGTGATGGGTTCTGAGGGCGAGGGTTTGCGTCGCCTGACACGCGAGAATTGCGATCGACTGGTGTCACTGCCCATGCAGGGATCGGTGGAAAGTTTGAATGTGTCCGTCGCTTCCGGCATTTGTCTCTACGAAGCTCGCCGGCAGCGTATGCTCCCTGCCAAATAAATCCAATAAAATTCACTCTCGGCCTATTTGCACAGCACCCCATGTTCAGTCGACTTCAGGAAGATATCGCCAGCATTATCGAACGCGACCCCGCCGCCCGCAGTCGCTGGGAGGTGCTGACCTGCTACCCCGGCCTGCATGCGGTAGTCATGCATCGCTGGGCCAACGCTTGCTGGCGTGCGGGTTTCAAATGGTTGGGTCGGTTCATTTCACACCTGGCGCGCGGTCTGACGGGCATCGAAATTCATCCCGGAGCGACCATTGGTCGGCGGGTATTCATCGACCATGGCTTTGGCGTGGTGATCGGTGAAACCGCAGAGATCGGCGACGATTGCACGATTTACCAAGGCGTCACTCTAGGCGGTACCTCGCTTTCCAAAGGCACCAAGCGCCATCCCACGCTGGGTCGTGGTGCGATCATTGGTGCCGGTGCCAAGGTACTCGGCGCATTCACGGTGGGTGAGGGTGCCAAGGTCGGATCCAATGCGGTCGTGGTCAAAGAAGTGCCGCCCGGCGCCACGGCGGTGGGCAATCCCGCACGCATCATCGAAAAAGAAGCGCTGAGTGCGCGCGAAGACGCGGCGGCACGCATGTTTGCCGCGTATGGTTTAACACCCAATGGTGATGATCCCTTATCGAAAGCCATGCATGGTCTGATCGACAATGCGGCATCGCAAGAGCTGCAGCTCGTGAAGATTGTGGAAGCGCTGAAGGCAGCGGGGATTCACTGCGAGACCGTGCCGGAGCTGGATAAATTTAATCCAGAGCAGTTGAACAAATTAGTTGAGTGAGGTTGATCGCACACAAAAGTCGTTAGTGGGGATCAGCCAGATTGACCCGCAAAACCTCGCCCGCAGCATCCATCGCAATCCATCCGCCTCGAACCACATCAGCATCACAATCCCAGTCAGGCAGTACATGCCGAATGCGCCCATTGTGCTCATGAACCTGTGGGCGGTGCGTGTGTCCATGAATCATCAGCGTTAACCCATAGGCATCAAACAGGCGCTCAATCTCTCCGGCATTGACATCCATGATGGCCATGGGCTTTTCGCGCTGTGCCTGACGACTGCCTTCGCGCATGCCGCTGATGATGGCTTTTCGTTCGGCCAGTGGGCGGGCGAGAAAGACACGTTGCCATTCCGGGTCGCGCACTTGAGATCGAAACGCCATGTACGCCGTATCGTCCGTGCATTGCGCATCGCCGTGCAGCAGCAGTACCCGCTTGCCTGCAATCTCGGCGACATGAGGCTCGCCGAGCAGTTGCATGCCACACGCATTGGCAAAACTTTCACCTACCAGAAAATCCCGATTGCCCGCGATCCAATACACGGAAACGCCATGATCGCTCACGCTGCGCAGCGCATGGATTACCTTGCGGTGAAAAGGATCTTCAAGATCATCATCGCCAGCCCAATACTCGAAAATATCACCCAGTAAATACAGCGCCTTGGTCTTCAGCGCGTGATCACGCAGAAAATCGAAAAAGCGCTGGGTGGTTTTGGGCAGGTCTGAACTGAGATGCAAGTCGGAGATGAACAGCGCCAGTGTTTCAGATGGCGCTGACCGTGTCGTTCTTGCGACTGATGCGCTCATTGTCTGGCGCTGGCTTTTCAGACGATTTCCGCTTTTTCGATCACCACATCCTCGGTAGGTACATCGGAGAACATGCTGCGACGACCTGTGTCGACCTTGCCAATTTCGTCGACCACTTCAGTGCCTGAGGTGACTTTGCCAAACACGCAATATCCCCAGCCATCAGAGCCGGGATAATTTAAAAAGTCATTGTCATTTACATTGATGAAAAACTGCGCGCTGGCGGAGTGTGGATCCGATGTGCGGGCCATCGCAATCGTGTAGCGATCATTGGTCAGGCCGTTGTTCGCTTCGTTTTCCACTGGGTCTTCGGTGGGCTTTTGTCGCATGTCGGGTGAAAAACCACCACCCTGAATCATGAAGCCATCAATGACCCGATGAAAAATCGTGCCATCGTAATGGCCAGACTTCACATAGCTCAAAAAATTTTCCACGGTTTTTGGTGCCTTCTCGGCATTAAGTTCCAGTGTGATCTGGCCGTGATTAG
>JACCDP010110696.1_pt1 | contig 10813 bp, 11 predicted proteins | sample 7445841 | NCBI WGS metagenome assembly JACCDP01 (sample SAMN15323441, study PRJNA562643) | freshwater metagenome | isolation source: river surface water | place: USA:Blue River Watershed | collected 2017-08-17
GATGCGCGAGTGAATTTCGCGTACCGCTGCGAAGTCCAGACCGAAGACAGGGTTCATCGCGATCAACACCTGGATCTCCCCGGCCAGTTCGCGCGCGAGCACCGCACGTTGCACATTACCGCCAGAGAGGCTGGAGATGGGCGCGCCCTCCCCCTGCGTCTTGATTCCGTACTCGGAAATCCACTCCCGGGCACGCTGCCGCCAAAGACCCGGCCGCAGCCAGCCGCCGCGACTCAGGGGAGCCACATCAAAGTCGCGCAAGGCCATGTTGTCCGACACGCTCATCGCGCCCACGCAGCCATTGCGCAGCGGCTCCTCCGGCAGACTCCGCAATTTGAGCTGCCGGTTCTGGGCGCGCGAACCTTGGTAGGGAACACCGAGCACTCGAACGGCCCCGGACAGGCGGGCGCGCTGACCGACGATTGCCTCCATCAGTTCGCGCTGGCCGTTGCCGGACACGCCCGCCACACCCAAAATTTCTCCGGAACGTACCGCAAAACTCACCCGCTCCACGGCCACCGTGCCGCGGTCTCCCAGCACACAGAGGTCACGCACCGCAAGCCCGGCCTGCGAATCCCCAGCGTCTGCAACGACGGCGTCCGCACGAGTAACCGTCTCCGCCGGCGCGCGAAGGACATCGGGCGTGGCGTCGCTTGCCTGTACGTCCTCGTGCCCAATCATCACCTGCGCCAGCAGCGCAGGCGTCACCTCGGACACCGCACTGTGGTGGAGAGCTTTGCCGCGCCGAAGCACCGTCACATCGTCGGCATAAGCCATCACCTCCCGGAACTTGTGGGTAATGAGCAGGACGGTGCACTGACCGCTGCGGGCGAACTCGCGCACATGGCCTAGAACTTCATCCGCTTCCTGAGGGGTCAACACCGAAGTGGGTTCATCCAGAATCAGCAAACGCGGCTTCAGGTACAGCTGCTTCAACAGTTCGAGCTTTTGCTTTTGACCGGCCGCCATCGCTCCGGGGTAAGCGTCCAGATCCATGCGAAATGGCGTTGTCTGCAAGAACGCCGCCAGACGCTCACGCTCGCGGCGCCAGTCAATCCAGGCGGGCACTTGCCCACCGGCCAGCAACAGGTTTTCGGCCACTGTCATGCCAGGCGCCAGTGTGAAGTGCTGGTAGACCATGCCAATTCCCAGCGAGCGGGCCATCACAGGGTTGGCAATTTGTTGCTCGCGGTCATCACAGAGGATGGCGCCCTCCTCGGCTGTGTGAAAGCCTGCGATGCACTTGACCAGCGTGCTCTTGCCTGCGCCGTTCTCCCCCAGAAGCGCATGAACCGTACCGGGTCGGACATTGATCGACACCTGGTCCAGCGCGGTAAAACTTCCGAACCGCTTCGTGAGCAAAAAGGTCTGAAGCGCCATCGCGCCCTCAGGAGCCACCGGCGGGTTAATGCGAACAACGCTCATATCAGGCCTCTAGCCCAGGGCGGACAGCAAGGACGCCGAATCCGCATGAGCGCCGAACACGCCGTGCTGCATCGTGATCATCTTCAAAGCCGCCAGGTGGTTGCCATGGTCGGTGGCAGCGGTGCCGTCCGACAGCATGAGGCATTCAAAGCCGCGGTCATTGGCCTCGCGCATGGTGGTGTGCACGCACACGTCAGTGGTAATGCCGCACAGCACCAAGTTGTCAATGCCACGGGTACGCAAGACGAGTTCAAGGTCGGTTGCGCAAAACGACCCTTTGCCGGGCTTATCGATGATCACCTCACCGGCTTGGGGCGCGAGTTCGGGGATGATTTCCCAGCCAGCCTCGCCGCGCACCAGAATCTTTCCGCAGGGCCCTGGGTCGCCAATTCCCGCGCCGATCTGCCGGGAGCGCCAACGCTTGTTGGCCGGCAGGTCGGACAGGTCGGGGCGGTGGCCTTCCCGGGTGTGAATGATGTGAAACCCCAGCTCACGCATCCGCGCCATCACGCGCTGAATCGGCTCGATGGGCGCCCGGGTGAGCGAGATGTCGTAGCCCATGGCATCGACATAGCCGCCCGCACCGCAGAAGTCGGTTTGCATGTCAATCACGACGAGTGCGGTGTTCTCGGGCCGCAAGTCGCCGTTCCAAGGCCAGGCATACGGGTTGGCCTGCACAAATCGCTGGTTCATGGTCAGGCTGCCTTCTTGGGAAAAGTGGCCTCTGTAACCGCCATTGCGTCGGGCACCAGCGGATGCGGCTCAGGGCCGCGGTAGTGGCGTGTCGGCACCGCAAACCCGCAGCTTGTGCCGTCAGTCACCTGAACCTCCCAAGGCAGTTGGTAACGCCCGGCCGCCATGTCCTGCATGAAGGTGTAGGGGCAATCCTGCGCACCACCCTTCACCGCCACATAACCGCGGTGATAGAGCTGATAGATATTGTTCTCTACACCCCAGCCGCTACGGGCTTCACGCACAAGGTCCGGGCGCAGTTCGGCGGTGACGATCTCGTCCGGACGCCCACCCCCCTCGACCAGCACGGTACCGTCGAAATTGCAAAACATGCCCTCCCCCATCGAATCGAAGGTGCCATCGCTGCCACACATGCACACGCTGGCGGTGTAGGCGAGGTTCTGGAAGGCATTGGCCTGGTTGGTGATTTTCCAGGCATGGCGAATCGGCGCGGTGTAGCCGGCGGTGCGAATGATGATCTCGGCGCCCTTATAGGCCGCCTCGCGCGCCATTTCCGGGAACATGCCGTCGTGGCAAATGATCAAAGACAGCTTGCTGCCCTTGGGGCCTTCACAGACAGGAATACCCAGATTACCCGGCTCCCACGGCTCCACCGGAACCCACGGATGCAGCTTGCGGTAGTAAAGCCTGATTTCACCTTGGTCATCGATGATCAACCCGCTGTTGTAGGGATTGCCATGCGGGTTGGCCTCCATGATCGAGAAGCAGCCCCAGATCTTGTTTTGCTGGCAGGCTTTTTTGAAGGCAGCCACCTCCGGACCATCCAGGCTCACCATCAACTCTGGCGCCGTGCTCATACTCAGCCCGTGCAGCGAGTACTCGGGAAACACCACCAGGTCCATGGTGGACTGGTTGCGGCGTGCCTTGGCCACCATTTGCACGATGCGCTGAACCTGAGCCGCCAGTTGGACAGGGGTGTCCACCACGGGCAGCTGGAGCTGTACCAGCCCCATCACCACTCCGTTGACCGATTTATTCAAGCCTCCAAGACCGCTCATCGCTCTTCTCCTTTATTTTGGGTTGGCTGTCAGCTCGCCAGGGCTACCGGCCGACACAGTGCCGGGCCTGCAAGTACTCACCAAAATCAACAGGGTGAGCACATAAGGAACCGTGTTGAACAAGTGATAGCCCCACCCGATGCCGATCGATTGCAGCGCAGGGCCGATGGCACCAGCACCACCAAACAGGGCCGCTGCGGCAATGCAGCGCAGCGGGCTCCAGCGGGCGAAGATGACCAGCGCCACCGCAATCAGGCCCTGCCCGCTGGAAATACCCTCATTCCAGCTGCCGGGATAGAACAGGGTGAGCGAAGCGCCCCCCAAACCGGCAATGGCCCCGCCGGCCATGGTTGCCCCCATCCGAATCCGTTTGACCGAGTAGCCCAGGGCACGGGCTGCGTTGGCCGAATCTCCGGCCATGCGTAACACCAGCCCGGCGCGGGTCCGGCGCAGAACCCAGGCCATTGCCACCGCCAGCAAGAGGCCGATGGGGAGCAAGGCGTTGATCTGCAGCGCGGCGCGGACCGACGAGATGTCGCTCCAATCCCCCAATGGCAGGGCCGGAATCTGGGGTGCCTGAGGCTGGATAAGGGGCTTGCCGAGAAAAAATGCCAGGCCCATTCCGAGCAGCATCAGCGCAATGCCCGTGGCCACATCATTCACGCGGGGCAGCGAGCACAGCGCCGCATGAAGACAAGCCAACGCGGCCCCGGCGGCCGCAGCCACCAGCACACCGACCCAGGCGGAGCCGCTGAGATAAGCGCCCCCAAAGGCCGCCATCGCCGAGAGCACCAGAACACCCTCGAGACCGAGGTTGATTCGCCCAGACTTTTCAGTCAAGCACTCACCCAGACTCACAAACAGAAAAGGCACTCCCACGCGCAGGGCGCCACCTGCAAGGGCAGCAACAAGGGCGATCCACTGGTCAGAAGTCATGGCCGGTTCCTGGGGTCTACTGCTCACGCGCATTGGCGCTGGCACGGTCGGGACCCGCAGGCTGCGAGAGCCTGCGCCAGACAGATCGCCACTGGACATCCCGCAGTGCCTCGCTGGCGAGAATGAGGACAAAAGCAATGCCTTGCAGCACCAGCACCGAGGCGTCTGGCAAGCCCAGACGCCGCTGCAGCAAGCTGCCTGCGGCGCCGAAGCCACCGAACAAGATCGCCACCGGAATGACAGCGATCGGGTTGTGTCGTGCAATGAAGGAGACCAGAATTCCCGCGTAGCCGTAGCCAGCGATCAACGATGCGTTGGCAGCGTTATGAACCGCCACCACCTCCACCGCGCCGGCCAGGCCCGCACACCCCCCGCCCAGTAAACAGGCCAGAAGCACCAGGCGGGAGGCAGGCATTCCCACAAGCTGCGCCGCCCGCGGGTTGCCGCCCACCACACGGATCGAAAAGCCCCAGACGGTGAAACGCAGGCCAAGACCCAGAAAGACACACAAGACCACACCAAGGGCCAGGCCCCAATGCACCTCGGAGCCGAAAATTCCGCCCATGCGGAGGGTCTCTTCCAGAGGGAGGGTTGACGGCTTGTTCAGACTGGCCGGGTCCCGCAGCGGGCCCTCCACCAAGTGCTTGAAGAGGCCAATTGCCACATAGGCCAGCAGCAGGCTGCTGATGGTCTCATTGATGCCCCGGTACTCGCGCAGAGCGCCAGTCAGGGCAATCCACAGCGCGCCCGCAAGGATGCCGGCAATACAAACCAAGGAGAGGCCAGCCAGCCCCGAGGGGACGGGCATGACCATGGGAAGCGCCGCGCCTGCCAAGCCCCCGAGCACCAACGCCCCCTCACCACCAATGACCACCAGGCCGGCGCGCGCCGGCAGCGCGACACACAGCGCGGTGAGCATCAGCGGCGCGGCCCGCTGGAGGGTGTTTTGCCATGAGAACCAGTCCCCGAAGGCGCCCCTGAACAGGAGTGTCCAGAGCTCCAGGGGATTGACGCCCCCCATAGCGACAAAGCCGCCGAAGATCAGCAGGGCTGCGAGCAGTGCGAGCACCGGCAGTCCGACGTCGATCAGCGTTTGTCGCATGGCAAAAGGCTCCAGCGTCCGCGCTTGCCGATCAGATGGAACCGATCACGCCTTCGACCAGGTAGTTCATCTTTTCGAGCTCGAGGTCGGTCTGCTTCAGCGTCTTGCCACCGGCAATCACCACGTTGCCCTTGTTGTCCTTCAGGCCGCCCGTGCCGCCCTTGAAGATGTCGAAGCTGCCGGCAATCATCCTGCTCTTGATGTCGTCGGCGTTCTTCTTGGCGGCGTCGGTGACCATCGAGCCGTAGGCCGAGGTTTTCACATAACCTTCCTTCAGACCACCACGCAGGAAGTTGGGGTGCGGCTTGCCGTCCCGCGCTGCGTCGATGATCGTCTTGTAGGCGGTGAGCCAGTTCCACTCCGCACCGGTGAGGTACGCGTTCGGGGCCAGCTTGGCCTGGCTGGCGTGGTGGCCGCACACCATCTTGCCGCGCTTCGCAGCGGTCTCCACCACCACTTTGGGGCCATCCACGTGCATGGTGAAAACGTCCACGCCCTGATCGGCCAGGCTGTTGGTGGCCTCGGCCTCCTTGACCGGCATGGACCAGTCACCCGTGAAGATCACGCTACAGGTGATGCCCGGCTTGACCGAACGTGCGCCCAGCAAAAACGCGTTGATGTTACGCAGCACCTGCGGAATCGGCTTGGCGGCCACGAAGCCGATCTTGTTGCTCTTGGTCATGTGACCGGCAACCACGCCATTGAGGTACTGACATTCGTCGATGTAGCCGAAGAAGCTGCTCACGTTCTTGGGGTGCTTGCCCTCCGTCCACAGGCCGCCGCAGTGCGAGAAGCGCACCGCATTGTTCTTGGGGGCCAGCGCCAGGATGTGCGGGTCAAAGTAACCGAAGGAGGTGGGAAACAGCAGCGTCGCACCATCTTGGGAGATCATGCCGGTCATGCTCTTTTGAACGGCAGCCGTCTCGGGCACGTTCTCCTCTTCGACCACTTTCACACCGGGCATCTTCTTGAGTTCAGCTGCGGCCTGAGCGTGGGCCTGGTTGTAGCCGAAGTCATCTCGCGGGCCGACGTAGATCACGCCGACAGTCAGCGGCTTTTGCGCCCAGGCAAGCGAGCTCAGCCCGCCAAGGGTGCCTGCTGCGCCCAGGGCGGCCAGTGATTTCAGCGATGCGCGGCGATTCATGGAATGGTCAGTCATGAGGAACTCTCCAGGTAGGTTGAGGGACATTGAAAAAGTGAGCGAGATTCATGCCAGCGGTCTGCACAAGCAACACAAGTCACGCATCCAGCAGGCTCACATGGGCGGAGACCACACGCCAGCCGGCAGGTGTTCGCATCCATGTCTGGGACTGCCGGCCGGTGCGCACGCTGCCGACGCGGCGGAATTCGGTGTTCGCGGTCGCGAAGTCGCGGCCATAGGTAGTGATGACGGTGTTGAAAATCTCACGCGCCAACCCTTGAGACGGGCGCGCAGCCCGGAAAGCCTCAATAGCGGCGTACCCGTACAGGTTCTCCGTGGCGCCATAGCGGATGGTGCTCGGGTCATTCCAGAACAACTCGTCCAGAACGACCACATCGTTGCTCACCAGCGCCTGCTCGTAGCGCATGAATACCGTGGTCATTTCACGCACCACTTCGGGCAGGTTGATGTCCAATTTCGGGGAATTCATAGGTCAGCCTCCTTCAGTCCAGCCACACCGGCCTGCTGCAGATGCCAGGCAGCACGCAATGCGATGTCCTCACGCCAGGGGGCGGCGATCAGCTGCACTCCCATGGGAAGACCGTCCGTCGCGTCTGGCCACATCGGTGCGGCGACCACCGGGCAGCCGGCAGCCGATATCGGTTGGGTGAGCAGTCCCATCGAGGGACGGCAAGGGAGTTGCGCACCATGGATGTCGATCCACTCGGTGCCGATGCGAGGTGCTACAACAGGCGTTGCCGGAGCCACTAGCAAATCCCATTGCTCGAACAATGCGTTGACGCGGTCCCGGTAGCTGCGGCGAAAGCGCTGGGCGCGCAGATACCAGTGGGCAGGTTGCAAGGCGCCCGCGATGAACCGGTCCACCGACAGGGGCTCAAAGTCATCCGCGCGGTGGCGCAAGTCCTCGAGATGCAAGCTGCCGCCCTCGGACGCAGTGATGACAAATGCACAGGCCCGCCCCTGCGCTGCGTCGGGCCAGATCACTTCGGCCTGCGCACCCAATGCAGTGGCAGCGGCCCTAGCGGCGGCGCGCGCCGCTGAACCGGCGTTGTCATGGAATTAGCCGCCGAGAAGGCCGATACGCAAGCCCTCTACGCCGCGCCCCAGTGTGGGGCTGACAGGCTGCACCCGTGTGGCGTAGCAGCCCGGATCGAGCGGATCGGGGACCTGCATCACGTCGTAGGACGCAGCCAAGGTCTCCACGCAGTCGGCGAAGGGGCCGAGGTGGTCGATGCTGTGGACAAAGGGATAGCTGCCGCGGCGAGACAAGCGCCCGAAAGTGGGCTTGAGCCCCCAGATGCCGCAGAGCGATGCGGGCACCCGGATCGACCCGTTGGTGTCGGACCCCAGCGTCAGCGGCACCTGGCCAGCCGCCACGGCAGCCGCCGAGCCACCCGAGGAGCCACCCGCCAGGAAGCCCAGGCGGTGTGGGTTGTGCGTCGGGCCCTCATGCGAGTTCTCGGTGGTAAATCCGTAGGCGTATTCGTCCATGTTGGTGGCGCCCACCAACACGGCACCCGCGTCCCGCAAGCGCTGCACCAACACGGCATCGGCCTTGGCGGCGGCATGGTCACGATTGACCTTGGAGCCCGCCAGCGTCACCACACCTTCGATGTCAAAAAGGTTTTTGACGGCAAACGGCATTCCCGCAAGAGACCCCAAAACCTCACCGCGCGCGCGCCGGGCGTCTACAGACTCGGCCTCGCGCCGTGCACGATCGCGGGTCAGGTGGGTAAACGCATTGATTCGGCTGTCGGTCTGGTCGATCCGTGCCAGCGCCTCCTCCAGCCGCGAGCACGCCGACTGACCGCGGCCGGCCCAGGAACTGGCGCGCGTCATGACTGCCTCTCCCCTGTCGCTGGGTCAGCGCTGGGGAAAGGCGCCGGGCAGAACACCTCGGCAGGCTCCAGTTCAGGGCCCATCGCAACCGCCTCCAGCAGGCCCGCGAAATTCCCGGAAAGCCGCAGATAGCCCGCCACCCGTAGCGCCCGCGCCGCGTCCATCGGAATGCCGAGCGCGTCGGCGCTGGCATTCGCATAGGCAAGAAGCTGCTGGTCGGTCATGGGTGTCTTTGGCGAGGGTGTGGCTTCAGGCTGCGGACGTGACAGAGGTCGCAGGCGTGACTGAGGCTGCGGACGCTGAAGCAATGGCCTGCATGTAGGCGCGCCACCCGCCCAGGTGGGTGATGTCTCGTGCGCCCCGCAGCGCCTCGCCCTCGCAAATGAAGCACTGCACTTGTGCGCCGTCCGACAGGCGCACCGTTCCGATTCCCAGCGGCGCGGGGATCAATGCGACGAAGGACCCGTACTGCGCTGTCGGCATGTCCCACACCTCCAATTCGATCGGAGCACCCGTTCCCTCTGGCACCCGCACCAGGCCGGGCTTGGGCGGAACGGTGCCGGGCAAGGCATACAGGCGGTAGTCGGGTGCGGTGTGGGTGAGACGCATCAGGCGCGCGCCACGCTCGGTGAGCTGCCAATTCAGCGGCATCCCCGAAAGGTGCGCGCCAACCACCGCCACCTGCACGCGCGGCTCGATCGGGTCGACAGGAACAGAGACCAGGGCCTCGGCTGCGGGCAGGGCCTGACCCGTGGCACCCAAGGTGAGCCCCGAGGCCTGGTGATAGCGCTGGCCGAGTTCCGCCAAGGCCCAGTCGCTGCCGCAGGCACCAATCAGCGTGATACCGAAAGGCAGGCCGTCGGGCCGGATGCTGCTGGGAACCGACAGCGCCGCGTAGTCGAGCAAGTTGACGAAGTTGGTGTAGGCGCCGAGGTTGCGATTGAGCACCACAGGGTCAGCCTGCATCTGCGCAATCGTGTAGTGCGTCGGTGCCGTTGGGACCAGCATGCAGTCGATTCGCTCCCAGAGAGGGGCCACCTCCTGAGCGATCAGGCGCAGCTCGCGTTGGGCGTCAAAGACGTCGGCAGCGCTGTACTTTTGGCCCTGGGCGATGATGCTGCGCACAGGCTCCATCACCGAATCGGGGTGTTCATTAAAGAATGACCGGATCGCCGCATAGCGCTCAGCGACCAGAGCGCTTTCGTACAGCAATGCGGCCGCGCGCGCAAAGGGTTGGTAGTCAAAGGCAACGGCCGTGCCGCCCAGCGCCTCCATGCGACCGACCGCAGCCAGGAACTCCGCCTCAGCAAGCGCATCACCGAAAAATTCGGGTGTGCTTGGGACACCAAAGCGAAACGCCTTCCCGAACGGTGCGGTGCGCAGATGCAGCGAGCGCGAATAGGCGTCCTGCGGGTCTGGCGCCATGGCTGTGGCCAACACCCGCAGCGCCATCGGGACCGTGCGAGCGAAGATGGAGACCACATCCACACTCTGGGCGGCAGGCAGCACGCCGCGGGTGCTGATCAAACCGCGCGAAGGCTTGAGCCCCACGATATTGTTCAGGCCGGCCGGCACTCGCCCGGAGCCCGCGGTGTCGGTGCCGAGCGCGAAGTCAACCTGGCCGGTAGCCACCGCATAGGCCGAACCGGCGCTGGATCCGCCACTCACATACCTGGCGTCAAATGAATTGGGAACGGCACCGTACGCGCTGCGGGTGCCATTCAATCTGCATGCGAACTGGTCAAGGTTGGTCTTGCCGCGCAAGGATGCACCAGCACGGAGCAGACGCTCCACCACCACCGCCGTCGTTGTGGGCGTATGCGCGAAATCCGGGCAGGCCGCCGTGGTGGGCAAGCCAGCGACATCGATGTTGTCTTTGACGGCGAATGACAGCGCCGCAAGAGGCTGAACCGCCCCGGCGTCAGCCCCCTGTTCAAGCGGGGCGGCGGACAGCCGGCGGATCCAGGCGGCGTCGGGATCGCCCAACATGGGGACATCAGGAGCAACCGAACCAGTAACTTGCACCACTTTGAAGCATCCAATCTTGTGTACAAGACTGGTTGCAAAAGCTGTGCCAGGCGGCCCTGGGATCCAGTGCCCCGGAAAAAGCGCGCCGCACTCAACGCGGAAAGTTGCCAGCGTGGCCCGCCGGGGCGAGCTGGCGGCGCCCAGTCCCCCGAGCGCGCCGGCTCGTCACGTCACCCCGACTTGGCCGCCAGGCAATACGCAACGATGGCATTGGCGTACCCATGGCCCAGGCCGTGCTCGGTCTTGAGCCATTGGACGATCTCCATGTGCTTCATGCCTTTTTGCTTCTGGACCAAGGCTATCCAGTGCGCAATGGGCTGCCCGTACTTTTTTTCAATGGACGGAAAGTACGAGGCGGGGCCTGTGACCTTTTTGACTTCACTCATGGCATTGCCCTCCTTGGAGCCCGTGGGGGTTGATACCTTTTCTTGAGACGTCCGTGATGACGGCCCCACCCGAAGACCGCAAGACCAAAGGGGCCCGCGTCACTCTGCAAGCTGATTTCAGGGATTTCGAAGCACCACAAAAAAAAGCACTCGGCATTTTGTGCAAAGTGCTTTTTTCTTTACC
>JACCDP010333969.1_pt1 | contig 10813 bp, 10 predicted proteins | sample 7445841 | NCBI WGS metagenome assembly JACCDP01 (sample SAMN15323441, study PRJNA562643) | freshwater metagenome | isolation source: river surface water | place: USA:Blue River Watershed | collected 2017-08-17
CGGCGGCGCTGCCCCAGCCGCCGCCGCCGCTGCCCCCTCCAGTTGCTGCGGCCGCTCCTGCCCCCGCCGCGCCGACGCCGTCGGCCCTGCTCATTCCGGCGGCCGGCGAAGCGGCGCAGGCCCCCGCGAGCGTTCCCGCCGCGGCGCTCGCTGCGGAGCCCGTCCCATCGGCCTTGGCCGTCGACGGCGCGCCGGCTTCGTCGCGCAAATGGTGGATCATCGGCGGCGCCGGTGCGGCGCTGCTCGCGGGCGGCGTCACGGCAGCGCTGCTCCTGTTCTGGCCGGCGGAGCCCCAGACCACTTACCGCGGCGTCACGTCGGCGACCCTCACCCGGCCGGCGGCGCCCTGATTCCATTCGACGGTGTGGTAGCCTTTCTTCCTTCCCTCACCCTCCGAGGAGGCGACGATGCTCAAGAGCGACCTCGTCACCCTGCTGATCGAACAGCGGAAGCTGACACAGCGTCAGGCCGAGGAGACCGTCGACGTCATCTTCGACTCGATGAAGGCGGCGCTCGTGCAGGGAGAGAACATCGAGATTCGCGGCCTCGGGGCGTTCCACGTGAAGCACTACGACGGCTATACGGGCCGCAACCCCAAGACCAGCGAGGCCATCGCGGTGCATCCGAAGCGCGGGGTGCTGTTCCGGGCGGGCAAGGAGCTGCGGGACCGTGTGAACCGGGGGGGCGGGGCCGGGCCGGAGGGTGAGCCGCCCGCGTCTGAAGACGACGCCGAAGACGCCGCCTGAGGGTCGGTGACGGGCCGATGATGGACGGTCGCAGCTACCTCAGGCGCCTGTCGGACGAGCTGGTCCACGCCCAGCGGCCCATCCGCATCCTGAAGGCGCTCAACTGGGAGCCGTCGGTCCACAAGCGATTCTTTCGCAAGAAGGCGCGCGAGCTGCCGCAGGTGGCCTATCCGGCGCTGGGCTACGACCCTGCCGAGAAGATCCGCGAGCTGAAGGCGCTGCGCCAGCGCATCCGCGGCAAGAACCCCGTGGAGGCCGCGCTTCGGCGCAAGTGCGACGAGTTCGTCGACGTCGTGCGGATGTTGAAGGCGCGCGGGACGCGGCGCTTCTTCGACTTCTCGGTGCGCATTTACGGCCATCCCCGCCAGCCGTTCGCCGACAGCTCCGTCGACAACCTGGATGTGGCGAAGCTGTGGGCGTCGCGGCCCATGCGCCCGGGTGGCCCGCCGGAGCGGACGCTGACGGCTCCCGAGGCGCTCGAGGTCATTCGCGGCATCGTGACGCCGGTGCTGGGCGAGGCGTGCCGGTTCAAGGTCTCGCGCCGGCTCACGGCCGACGCGGCGGCGGGTGCGACCAGTGTGGCGGTCCGGCAGGACGCGCGGTTTTCGCTGGTCCAGGCGCGGGCGCTGGCGCACCACGAGGGGCTCTGGCACGTGCTGACGAGCCTCAACGGCTACGAGCAGCCGGTGCTGTCGGTGCTGGGCGTGGGGCTTGCCCGTTATGCGACGAGCCAGGAGGGCGGCGGCGTGGTGGCCGAGTTCCTGTCGGGGAGCATGACGGCCGAGCGGCTGCGTGAGCTGGGCGAGCGTGCTCTGGCGGTCGATTTGGCCGCCCAGGGCGCCGACTATCTGGAGCTGTTTCGCTATTTGTCACACCGGTTTTCACCGGATCGGGCGGCGCAGCTGTGCGAGCGCGTCTACCGGGGCGGCGTGCTGACGGGCGGGGCGCCGTTCACCAAGGACGCCATCTACCAGCGTGGCTACTGCCGGGTCTTCAACTTCCTGCGGCACACGGTCGAGAGCGGCGAACTGCAGCTGCTGCAGGCCTTTTTTGCGGGAAAAATGAGCGTGGACGACGCGCCGCTCGTCGAGGCGCTGATGGCCGAGGGTATCGTCACGCCGCCGCGCCACCTGCCGCCGTGGGCCGCGGATCTGGAGGCTCTGGGGGCGCAGGTGACCCACAGCCTGACGATGAGCCGCTTCGATGTGGGCCATGTCTCGCGCTACTACGACCGCCTGAGCGCGCGTCACGAGCGGCTGGGCAACTGGCAGGCGGAGCTGGCGTCGCGCGGCACCGATGCCCCGCTCGCGGTGGACGGCTTCGTCGAAGAGGAGCGCTGAGCCCCGTCCGGGGTGGGCGAAAGCCCCTGCCGCGCTTGTCGGGGCTGTGCGATAAAACGGCGCATGAAGCCTCTCGACAAGCTCATCACCAAAATCGACCCGCTGTTCAAGTCGCCCGCGTTCGATGCCGCGAAGCTGCCGGCCGGGCTGAAGCTCGCCCCGGCGCACCGCCAGCTGCTCGAGAAGCGCAACGGCGGCTTCTACTTCGGCGGCGCGCTGCACCTGTTCGGCGCCTGCTCGGAGCCCACGTTCCACAGCCTGACCGCCTGGAACGACGCCGAGGGCTGGCGCGCGGCCTACGGCGAGGCGGTCTCGGGGCTCACGTTCTTCGCCGAGGATGCGTTCGGCGATCAGTTCGGCCTCGACTCCGCGGGCAAGGTCTTCGTGCTTCGCAGCGAGCAGGGCGTGGTCGAGGAGATCGCCGACGACTTCGACCAGTGGCTCCTGATGGCCGTCGAGGCGCCGGACGAGCTCTTGTCGCGCGAGATGTTCGTGGACTGGGTGAAGGTCCACGGCCACCTGCCCCACGGCTCGCACCTGCAGGCGTTCCCGCCGTTCGTCTTCGAGACCGAGCAGGTCGAGATCGACGTCGTCGACGCGTTCGAGAACATGGCCTTCCACGCCTCGCTCGCGCAGACGCTCCAGACGCTGCCCGAGGGGATGCAGATCGAGATCACCGACGAGGGGATCCAGGTCGTACCCGCCGAGGAGGCGCCCGCGCCCGAGGGCGAGCAGGGCTGACGATCGGACATCCTCACGCCGACCTTCCGAGGCCCTCTCGCCAGCGCGCGACGAGGGCCTCGAGCATTTCGGCCTGCTGGTCCAGCGGCACCGCGTCGGGCGACGCATCGACGTCTGCGACGTGAAAGAACAGCACCTGTGACCGGCCCTGCTGCCGCAGCAGGCTCGTGAAGTAGAGGTGGTTGCAGAGGTAGTCGCCGGCGTCATGCGAGCGGTCGAGGCGGCCATCGAAACGAGTGAGAAAGCCGTCGATGAGATCCGCGCCGAGGCCGGTGTGAAGCGCCTCCGGGGCCCCGGCGATGATCGGCGCGGACGTCCGTTCGATGCCCCGTACGTCGCGCCCGCGAGAGATGTTCCTGCCGGTGAGCTCGAGCCGCGGGCGCAGGGCTCCCGTGGCGACGCCCAGATGCAGGTGCAGGTCATGGCCCGAGGGCGCCGTCTCGACGAAGTGGTCGACGGCGGCGAAGGAGACCTCGAGCACCACCCACGTCGCCGCGTCTTCACCCATACGCTCGCGCAGCCTCATCAGAAGCCGCTGGGCGGGGTTCGACGTGAAGTGCGCGAAGGGGCCGAACGCGGTGACGAGCAGCTTCACCAGGTCACCGACTGGTCCTCGACCACGCCCGGGATGCTGACCTCGTGCGTGCGGCCCGAGGTGTCGCAGATGCGGCCCTCGAAGCGGCCGGCGACCTGCGTGAAACGGCTCCGCATGAGGCCCAGGTTCCGGTGCTCCCGGTGCTGGCCCGCCGGCGAGAAGCGCAGCGCGACCGCGCCGTCGGCCGTCGTGACCTCCCAGGGCTTCAGGTGGTCGGCCGGGTCGAAGACGAAACGGGGCGGCGCCACGACATGCATCGTTTCGCCGATCCACAGGGCGTTTTCGTTCTTCGCCGCGTCGGACAGGCCATGCGTCAGGTTCAGCCCGACGGGCGTACCGTCGGCGGTGCGGCCCAGCCCGAAGCCCCAGCGCCACGCGGTGTGGCGAGCGAACAGCCCCTGCGTGTAGTCGAGGCCGCCGAAGCCGCCTACGAGCCCAAAGGTCCGTCCCGCCGCCCGCACCTCGCCTTCGGAGGGCAGCAGGTTCCACTTCTGCGTCACGTCGAGATCGCCGCCGGTGAGCGGCAGGATCGCCGCGAGCGTCGGCGTGGGCGACGTGTTCAGAAAAGCCTTGATTTCGAGCTCTTTCGTGTCGACCTCGAGTCGGAACCGGCCGTCCGGCGCCCTCGACAGGTGGACCTTGGTCGCGCCCTGCGAGAAGCGCGCATCGAGCCCATCGGCCGGGCGCGGCGCGATGGATGCGGAGCGGCCCGGAACCCCGACGGTCGAGATGCTAGCCAAGGTCTCGCCGCGCGCGAGATCGACCGCGAAGGCAAACGCGTTGCAGCCGTAGCCCAGGTCGACGACGGCGCAGGCGACGAGTACGTCGGAGGTGGCGACGGTGGCGTAGACCCAGTGCTTGCGGGCGATGAACCGCTGCGCCGCGGCGCGGATGCCGGTGCCGAAGCGCCGCGACAGGTCGACCGTGCCGAAGGGGCCCGAATAGGTGCCGAACAGCGGCGTTCCCGAAGCGTCGAGGACCTCGGCGGGCGGGGGCGACAGGGCGTGGCGCATCGGGCTCTCCGGTGGGAAATGGCCCGCAGCATAGGCAATGCGCCTCGGCGGTGCAGGGAACGATTTGCGTCGCGCGGCCGGCATCCGATAAGAGCGGGGCGATGGAGCTGGGTGCGATGACATCGGCCGACATGGCGGCCTGGGCGCGGGCGCGCGGTGCGAGCGCCGAATCGGCGCGTGCGCTGGGCCGCCTGCTCGCGGCCCGCTTCGCCGGCCGTGCGACCGATGCCGTGGTCTCGAAGGCGCTGCTGCTGGAGGCCGAGGCGCAGATTGCGTCTTGGCTGCCCGAGGCGGAGCCGAGCCCCGACTCCGACGGCACCATCCGGTATGCGATGCGGTTGTCTGACGGGCAGCTCGTCGAGTCGGTCGCCATTCCCCACGCGGGGCGCACGACGGTGTGTCTTTCGACCCAGGCCGGATGCGCGCGGGGCTGTGTGTTCTGTGAGACGGGCCGGCTGGGCCTCAGCCGTCAGCTGTCGCCGCACGAGATCACCGGTCAGTTCGCGCGCGTGGCTCAGGACCTGGTGCAGCGCGGTCGGCCGTTGCCCACCAACGTCGTCTTCATGGGCATGGGCGAGCCCTTGGACAATCTGGACGCGGTGCTGCAGGCGGCGGCGGTGCTGTCGGACGACTGCGGCTTCGCGGTGCCGGCGCGGCGCATCACGGTGTCGACCGTGGGCGTGCTGCCGAAGATGCGCGAGCTCTACGCGCGGTCGCGGCTGAAGCTGGCGGTGAGCCTTCACGCTGCGAACGATGATGAGCGGGCGGCGCTGCTGCCCGTGGCGCGGAGCTGGAATCTCGCGGCCCTGCGCGAGGCGATCGCCGAGAGCCCCCAGTCGGTGCTGCTGCAGTGGACTTTGATTGCCGGGGTCAACGACACCGAGCGCCACGCGCGCGAACTGCTGGCCTTCTGCGACGGCCTCGACGTCCGTGTGAACCTGATTCCGCTCAACCCCGGGCCGGAGGAGACGCTGCGTGCGCCGACGATGGACGAGGTGCGCGCCTTCCAGAAGCGGCTCGCCGACGCGGGCGTCCGGACCCTCGTCAGGTTGCCTCATGGGCAAGAGGTCGGAGGCGCCTGCGGACAGCTCGCGGGCAGCTTGCGGGCGACTCCCGAGAGGAAGCCGAAGCTTCCCGTCGTGGGTCGTGCGCGCTGAGCGCGACGCTGCTCAGTTTCCGAACTCGATCTTCTCCATGACCGCTTCGTCGTCCGGCAGCTGCGGCTTCGGCAGCGTGTCGAGCACCGAGCGCAAAAGCCTGAAGCTGGGCGCCACGTAGGGCTTCACCTCGGGGCCGAGATCGGTCTCGTAGTGCTGGATCGTCTCGCGCAGCTGGTCGTCCTCGCTGGGGAAGCTGCCACCGCCCTCAGCGCTCCAGACGGGCAGGCCGTCGCGGCAGCGCACGAGCGAGGCGCTCAGCGAGGTCTCGACGCCGCCACCGGTCAGGCGAAACGTCGGCGAGAACTGGAGCACGCCCTCGATGCCTTCGGGGCAACCCTGCGTGCGGCTCCACGACGCAGGCAGCTCGCTCTTCACGATGAAGTCGCGGTGGTCGTTGGTGTAGCGCCGCGCGATCTGGTTCCAGAGCGCGACGACCTTGTCGCCGCTTTCTGCAGGGGCCTTGGTCTGCACTGCGAGGCGCACGGTCTTCGTCTTGTCCTCGGTCTCGTAGTCGGGCCGCACGCTGACGTTTCGGACCACGCCGCAGGCAGAAAGCGCGAGGGCGAACATCACCAGCTGCCTACGCATCGGTCTGCCCCTTCGCGGCGCGGCGGTCGTGGATGATCTGCAGGATCGCCGGGACGATGGTGAAGGTGACGATGAGGATGGATGTCATGCCCACGCAGGCGAGCAGGCCCATCGTCTTGAGGCCGCGGTGGGCGGCGACGACCAGCGCGCCCCAGCCGACGAGCGTGGTGATGGTCGAGCAGGCGACCGGTGCGCCGACGCTGGTGATCGATGCGCGCGGGCTGTCGCCCTCGTTGAACCGGTGCATCAGGTAGACGCCCTGGCTGACGCCGAAGCCCAGCACGATCGGGAAGATCACGATGTTCATGAAGTTGAGCGTCATGCCGAAGATCACCATCGAGCCGAGCATGATGCCGGTGCCGGCGATGAGCGGCAGCAGCGCGATGAGCGCCTGACCCAGGCTCCTGAGATCCAGCCACATGATGAGGAGCAGGAGCACCAGCGTCAGGACGATGAAGACGTTGGTGTCGGACAGCACGATCTTCGCGAGGGTCGCCATCAGCACCGACGATCCGGCCGCGTGGTAGGTCTGACCGTCCTTCGCCGCGATGTTCTCGACCTGCTCCGAGAAGGCGATCACGTTCTTGCCGTCCCACAGGTCGACCTTCGGATAGACGAAGGTCAGGTAGCCGTGGTTCTCCGGCTGAGTGGTGGGCAGGTTCACGAACAGGTTCCGGTAGATGTCCGGCACCTCGTCGAGCGTGTAGGGCTTCGCGTCGAGGTACTTCATGGCCATCGACCACTTGTCGGCGTACTCGGGCGGCAGCACCGACGGGTCGATGCCCGAGACCTCCTCCTTCCATGCGGCCAGGATCTTCGCGTTCGCCTCCTGCTGCTCGGGCGGCGGCAGGAAGCTGTACATCGAGGCCACCTGGTCGATGGTCGAGTGCTTCCCCTCGCGGTCGAGCGGCGTCATGGCGTCCCAGAGCGCCTTCGCCGCCTCGATGGTCGGCGTGTAGACGGCGGCAGGGTCGGCCGAGATCTGCATGCGGCGGTTGAGCTCGTCCTGCAGCTTCACCGTCGGCTGGTCTTCGACCATCAGCGCGCGGCTGTCGTAGTCGAACGAAATGCGCGGTGCGAGGGCCCACAGGCCGAGGGTCATGGCACCGGTGACGGCAAGAAGCATCTTCGGTGCCGGGATGCGGCGCGTGTCGCTCGCCGCCGGCACGCTGCTCGTCTCGGGCCCCAGCACCGACAGCGCGAACCTGGGCGCGTGGCGGTCGAGCAGCAGGAAGCAGGCCGGAATCCAGACGTACATCGCGAAGCCGATGAGGAAGACGCCTGTGCCGGCCAGCAGGCCGAACTGCGAGAACCCCCGGAAGTCCGAGAGCAGCAGCGAGTAGAACGAGGCCGCGACGCCCACGGCTGCGATGAAGCTCGCCGGGCCCGCGTTGACGATCGTCTCCTCAACGGCGCCCGCGGCGGTGCTGGTCTTCGTGTGCTCCTCGCGCAAGCGGTAGACCACGAAGATGCCGAAGTCGATGCCGGTACCCATCAGGATGCCGCCGAGAATCGACGTGATCATGTTGAGCTCGCCGATGGCCACAGAGGCGAAGCCGAACGCGAGGCAGACGCCCAGCGCGAGGCCCGAGAAGACGAACAGCATGCTGGCGATGCGGCGCCCGAAGAAGGCGAGCATCGTCAGCGCAATGCCCACCAGCGCCCAGATCGAGACCGGCGCGAGGCTGTTCTGCATGTCGTCCGAGTCGTCGAGGTTCGTCTTGTACGAACCCGTGAAGCCGAACTCGACGCGGGTGCCGTCCTTGTCCGCGACGCCGTCGTAGTCCTCGACCAGCGTGAGCTTCTTTCCGTTGGCCTTCGACCAGTCGGCGAAGCGGCCGCGCAGCGTCTCGACGAACGCCTTGGTCTTGCCGAGATCCGTGTCGCCCCACATCGGCTTCACGACCAGCGTCAGCATCTGGCGGTCGTCGGAGATGTAGTAGTCGTCGAGGATGCTCTTCTTCCCGATCTTCGTGTACTTCTCGACGATGTCGTCGATCTTCAATTCGACCGGCTTGGTCTCGACGATCTCGATGAAGAACGGGTTCGCGCGCCTGATGCGGTCCTTCAAAAAAGCCATTCCGCGGTCGTGCAGCGCCTGAAGATCCTCGGTCTTCATGAAGAGCGCAGCCCTCTCGCGAATGAACTCGGTCGACACCTTGTAGGTGACCGTGCGGACGTTCTCCTTGTCCGCGGCGAGCTGCGCGGCGAGCTCGTCGGCGGTGGCCTTGAGGTTCGCCTCGTCCGAGCCGCGCAGCGCGATGATCAGGTGGCCCGCGCCGCCCACCATGTCGATGACCCGCTTGATGTCCTTCACCTGCCGCAGGTCCTGGCTGATGAGGTCGAGCTGGTTCGTGTTGATGTGCAGCGTCCTCTGCGCGTGCAGCGCGCCCGCCACCGAGACGGCGAGGAGGATGCCGGCGAAGAGCCCGGGGCGCTTGATGAGGGCGTGCGCGAAGGCGCGCGCGATGCGGGTCTGAAGGTTCATGGCGTGAGATCGTTTCCGGCGGGCCGCATCAGACGGGCTCCGCGTGAATGGAGCGGAGAGCGGGGACTACTTCGCGGCGGCCTTCTTGAGCTGCGCGAGGCGGTCGCGCATGGCGCCCAGGAGCTTGTCCCAGCCGCCGGCCTTGAAGAGCGGCTGCACCTGTTCGTCGCGGATGCTGGAGAGCATCGAAGGGCTGCCGGTGCCCACGAGCGTCACGTCGACCACCTTCCACGCGCCCCCGCTCTTGTGCGCGTCGAACTTCACCTTGAGCTCCTGCTTCTTGAGCGGGTGCAGGATGACGAGCGTGCCCGAGATGCCCGCCTTCTCCCCCTCGACGGCCGGCTTCTCGAACAGCGTGGTCTCGAGGTGCTCCAGGTTCTCCTTGATGCGCGGGAACGCCATGGCAGCGAAGAGGCCGTGGAACAGCGTCGCGAACTCCTTGCGCTGCTCTGCGGTCGCCTTGCCCCACTCGGCGCCCAGCATCACGGCGCCCTGCGCGTCTCCGTCCATCTGCTTGAGCGCGACGTCGTCCTTTCCGTAGCGGACGGCGCCGACCAGCGTCTTGACCGGCTTCTCGACGGCCTCCTGGGCGCGGGCGGTGAGCGTGGTGAGGGCGACGAGGGCAGCGGCGAAAATCGAGCGGCGCATGAACACTCCGGCCGGGCTTTCTCCCGGCAAAAAACGGCGCACCATAGACCGGACGGGGCGCTGCATGTTGACTGAACGCGCGAGCAGTGAGAGCCTCCGGGGCCCATGAAATCGCGCCCCTCTTCGAATCCGGCGAACCGGTTCGCCTCCACCGAGGTCGCCTATGACGCCGGTGAGACGCCGCTCGTGCCTGTGGAAATCATCGACGACCTGTCGAAAAGCATCGTGTCGAGGAACGACAGCCCGGACGTCGGCTTCGACTGGAGCGTGAACCCGTACCGGGGCTGCCTGCACGCCTGCGCCTACTGCTACGCGCGGCCCTACCACGAGTATCTGGGCTACGGCGCCGGCACCGACCACGACACGAAGATCGTGGTGAAGCGCGACGCGGCGCGGCTTCTGCGCGAGGCGTTCGACAAGCCGTCGTGGCAGGGCGAGCTCGTGGTCTTCAGCGGCGTCACCGACTGCTATCAGCCCGCAGAGGCCGATTTGAGGCTCACGCGCGCGTGCCTCGAGGTCTGCGCCGAGTACCGGAACCCGGTCGGCATCATCACGAAGGCGCCGCTCATCGAGCGCGATCTGGACCTGCTCGTCGAGCTGTCTCGGCGGGCCCGTCTGCAGGTGCGCGTGAGCATCCCGTTCATCGACAAGGGCAACGCCCGCGCCATCGAGCCGTGGGTGGCGACGCCGGAGAGGCGACTCGAGACGATCGCGCGCCTTTCGGAGGCGGGCATCACCGTCGGCGTCAACGTGGCGCCCATCATTCCCGGTCTCAACGACGAGGAGATGCCGGCGGTGCTCGAGGCCGCGCGACAGGCCGGTGCGACGCAGGCCGGATGGGTGCTGCTGAGGCTGCCCGGCGCGGTGGCGCCGGTCTTCGAGGAGCGGCTGCGCGACGCCTTTCCCGAGCGCGCGGACCGCGTCATGCACCTCGTCCGCGAGACCCGCGGCGGCGAGCTGTACGACGTCCGCTTCGGCGCGAGGGGGCGCGGCACGGGCCTCATCGCCGAGACGATCGGGAAGCTGTTCGATGCGTCGGTGCGGAGGCTCGGCTATACGCAGGGCTTCATCTCACAGCAGCCGGGGACGACGTTCGAGCGGCCGCTGCGGCGCGGCCCTCAACTGTCGTTGTTCTGAAGGCCGGAAATTCGGTCGCTTCACGCCGAGGAATCCGTTGGAATGGCCGCCCGACCCACCGGAGAAGGGCTCCTCCCGATGACGCGGAACTGTCTGGTTGTTGTCATTCTTCTGGCCGCGTGCGGGGCGGAGCTCGACGAGCAGTGCGACCCGACGTCGGAGCCCGGCGACTGCGACTGGTTCCAGGGATACGCCTGCGTCAGCTGCGAATCGCACGGCTACGGCTCATTCAAGGGCTATTGCTACTTCGACGGCGCCACCGACACCGCCTACGCACACATCTGCGAGGAGGCGTGGGGCCCGGCCACCGGCGGCGGCGGTGCTGGCGGCGGCGGTGCTGGCGGCGGCGGTGCTGGC
>JACCDP010578503.1_pt1 | contig 10813 bp, 9 predicted proteins | sample 7445841 | NCBI WGS metagenome assembly JACCDP01 (sample SAMN15323441, study PRJNA562643) | freshwater metagenome | isolation source: river surface water | place: USA:Blue River Watershed | collected 2017-08-17
ACGGTGATGTGCCAGCCCGACGGCGGCTGCGTCGACGACCTGATCGTCTACCGCCTCGCCGACGACGAATTCCTGATCTGCCTCAACGCTTCCAACGCGCCGAAAGACATCGCCTGGATGCGCGCCCACATCGGAGCCCATCAGGTCGAGGTGCTCGACGAATGCGCCGCCTGGGCCCAGCTCGCGCTCCAAGGCCCGCGCGCCGAAGCCATCCTCGCGCTGACGACCGCGACGCCGCTCGCGTCGATCAAGCGTTTTGGCTTCGTGTTCGGCGAAGTGGCCGGCGTCGCCAACTGCCTGATCTCCCGCACGGGCTACACGGGTTCGCCCGGCTTTGAGATCTACCTGCCCGCGGCCTCCGCCGAGAAAGTCGCCCGCGCGCTCCTCGCCGCCGGTAAGCCTCACGGCCTAGTGCCCGCCGGCCTCGGCGCCCGCGACTCGCTCCGCCTCGAAGCAAATTACCCGCTCTACGGACACGAGATCTCCGAGAAGATCTCGCCCATCCAGGCCGGCCTCGGCTGGACGGTGAAGTTCACGAAGCCGGAGTTCATCGGCCGCGAGGCGCTCCATCGTCAGGCCCAAGGCGGCCCGGTCTCCTCGGTGGTGCTCTTCTCCCTCGATGACCGCCGTATCGCCCGCCAGGGTGCGGTCGTCTACTCGGGCGAGACGCCCGTCGGTGAAGTGCTCTCGGGCACGCAGTCCCCGGTCCTGGGCAAGCCGATCGGCACGGCCCTCGTCGCCGCCGGCCACGCGGCTTCGGCCACGCTGACGGTCGACATCCGCGGTAACCGTATCCCGCTGCGCCTCTCGGCCGAGCCTTTCGTGAAGTGAAGGGTTGAAATAATCCCCACCCGCTTTACCCAGAACCCATGAGCAACGTCCCTGCCGACCTCCATTACACCAAGGACCACGAGTGGATCAAGGTCGCCGCCGACGGCACCGCCGTCATCGGCATCACCGACCACGCGCAGGCCGCCCTCGGCGACGTGACGTTCGTCGACCTCCCGAAGGTCGGCGCGTCGTTCAACCATGGCGACGTCTTCGGCACGGTGGAATCCGTCAAGGCCGCCTCCGACCTCTACAGCCCGGTCTCCTGCGAGATCCTCGAGGCCAACGCCGACCTGAATAATTCTCCCGACCTGGTGAACCGCGAACCGTATGGCGGCGCCTGGATGATCAAGGTGAAGGTGAAGAATCCGGCCGAGCTGGGCGCCCTCCTCGACGCCGCCGGTTACGCCGCGACGCTCTGAGCGCGCGCCCGCCCTTGCCCTGCGCGATTTTTGGCCCACAGTGACGGGCCTGATGTCGTTCGCCGAAGTCCATGCCGCCCATCCCTGGGACGAGGTCCTCGCCTCGGTCCAGCGGAAGACGGAGGCCGACGTGCTCCGCGCGCTCGCCCGCGCCGAGGCTGACTCGGCGGACCTGGAAGACTTCAAGGCGCTGATCTCACCGGCGGCCGCGCCTCATCTGGAGCGGATGGCCCGCCTGAGCCATGAACGCACGGTGCGCCGCTACGGCCGCACGATGCAGCTCTTCGCGCCGGCCTACCTTTCCAACGAGTGCCAGAACGTCTGCACCTACTGCGGCTTCTCGGCCGGCAACAAGGTCCCGCGGCGCACGCTCAACCCGGGCGAGATCCTCCGCGAGGCGGGCGCGCTCAAGAAATTGGGCTTCGACCACCTGCTCATCCTGACGGGCGAATCCAACAAGGTCGAAGTGCCCTACTTCGTCCAGGCCCTCGACCTCCTCCGTCCGCACTTCTCGTCGCTGTCGATGGAAGTCCAGCCGATGGAGACCGCGGAATACGCCGAGCTCCGCAAGCACGGGCTCAACGCGGTGCTGGTCTATCAGGAGACGTATCACCGCGAGACCTACAACGTCCACCACCCGAAGGGACGTAAGTCGGACTTCCTCTACCGCCTCGACGCCCCGGACCGCGTGGGCGCCGCGGGCGTCCACAAGATCGGCCTCGGTGCCCTCTTCGGCCTCGAGGACTGGCGCGCGGAATGTTTCTTCACGGCCCTCCACCTCCGCTGGCTCGAACGTAAGCACTGGCAGAGCCGCTATAGCGTCTCGTTCCCGCGCATCCGTCCGCACGAAGGCGAGCTGCAGCCAAAGGTGGAGATGACTGACCGCGACCTGGTCCAGGCGATCTGCGCCTTCCGCCTGCTGAGCTCCGAGGTCGAGCTGACGCTGAGCACCCGCGAGAGCCGCAAGTTCCGCGACCACGCCTGCCGCGTGGGCGTGACGGCGATGAGCGCGGGCTCGCACACGAACCCGGGCGGCTACGCCGAAGGCCGCGAGGCCTCGCTGGAGCAGTTCGCGATCGAGGACGATCGCTCGCCCGACGAAGTGGCGGCGATGCTCCGCGCGCACGGCTACGAGCCGGTCTGGAAAGACTGGGATCCTTCTTACGACCGCCCGGTCGCCCTCGCCTGATGAGCCCGCTTCGCGTCTGGATCGACCACGAACAAGCCCCGGCCTGCAAGCCTGGCGCCCACGTGAAGCTTTCGGCCGACGAATCCGCCCACGTGGTCCGCAGCCTCCGCGCCCGCCGCGGCGATGCGGTCGTGCTCCTCGATGGCGAAGGCCTGGTGGTCGAAGGCAAGCTCGCCTCGGCCGACGGTGACGGCGCGATGGTCGAAGTCATCCGCGCGCGTACGGCCGATCCGCTATCTCCCGCGATTTATGTCGCCCAGGGCATGCCCAAGGGCGGCACGATGGACGACTTGGTGCGCACCTGCTGCGAAGCCGGCGCCGCCGGCGTCATCCCGCTCGAGACCGCCCGTTGCGAAGTGAAGCTCGACGCCGACCGCGCCCGCAGCCGCCGCGAACGCTGGCAGCAGCAGGCGGTCGAAGCCTGCAAGCAGTCCGGCCACCCATGGCGCGCGGAGATCGCCGCACCGATGCGTTTCCGCGAATGGATCGAACGTCTGCCAGCCCTGGTCGACGGCGAACTGCGCCTCACGGGTTCGCTCGAATTCGACGCCGAACCGGTCGCGCACCTGGATCTCACGAAGGCTTCTAAAGTGACCTGGCTCATCGGCCCCGAAGGCGACCTGACTTCCGAAGAATACGCCGCCGCCCGTGCCGCGGGATTCCGCCCGGTGGTGCTCGGCCCCACGGTCCTCCGCGCCGAGAACGCCGCGCTAGCCTGCGTGGCGATCACACAGGCGCTCGCGAAGCGCTGAGTCAGGCCTTCCGCCGCCCGGGCTTCTTGGGCTCGGGCAAGGGTTCATCGATCGCCCACTCGGGCCAGGTCTCCCGCGCATACTTCTGCAGCTCGAGGATGGTGTCGCGCAGGAGCGGCGTCAGTTCGCCGGTCCAACGCAGGCCGATCTCCATCGGCGCGAAGCCGTCGAGGGGCAGCACCCGGATGCCGGGATCGGCGATGGCGTCCGCGATGGCAAGGTTCACGCCGAGGCCTTCGCCGGTGGCGACATAACTGGTGACCATCTCCATGGAGGCGGCTTCCTTGGTCTGCGACCAGGTCACTCCCAGCCGGCGCAGGTCGCGGAAAAAGCTGCGGGTGACGCTCGAGTCCGGCGGCAAGGCGATGAGCGGAAGCGAAAGTTTCTTCTGCTTCCAGAGGTCGGACGCGCGCTTCCACGGCGACTTCTTCGGGACGAGCAGGACGAGCGGCACCCGTACGAGACGCAACTGGCTCTGGCGGCCCACGGTCTTAGTTTCGATCGGGACGATGGCGAGGTCGATGACGCCCTCGCGCAGCCAGGTCTCGAACTGGATCTGATACCCCGGCGTGAGGCTGAGCTGGAGCTTCGGGTGACGCGACCGCAGGCGGTGCGTGACGGTCGGGATGTGCAAGCGGAGGACGAGTTCCGACGCGCCAAGCCGCAGTTCCGGCCGGTCGGCGTCGCGCAGCTGCGCCTCGAGTCCGTCCAGCCCGGCGAAGAAGGGTTCGATCTGCGCGAAGAGTTTCCGGCCGGGAGCGGTCAGTCGGAAGGGCACCCGCTCGAAAAGCCGGACGCCGAGATTGGACTCCAGCGCCGACATCTGGCCGCTGACGGCGGGCTGCTGGATGCCGTAAGGGATGTGCCGCACGGCGGCGCTGATGCCTTGGTGCTTCGCCACGTAGTAGAACAACTCGAGATGATGGACGTTCATGAACGGGGCGAGGCCTATGGTCGCCGAACCCGGGGCCAAGGCAACCCCTGACCCCGCCCGGCCGATACCCCCTATCAGGTTTATCGATTAACGGTCCGACCGCTTCCGGGGGTATCATATTCACGTTATGAACATGCTCTCCCTCCTCGCCCAAGCCCTCGGCGTCGTGATCCTCGCCGATTTCGCCGCCGGCGTCGTGCACTGGCTCGAGGACGCCTACGGCTCCGAGGACACCCCGGTCGTCGGGGCCCTGCTCATCCGCCCCAACATCGTCCACCATCACTGCCCGCGCTATTTCACCCGTCTCTCCTGGTGGCAGAGCTCCTGGGACCTCCTGCTCCTCGGCGCCTTGATCGTCGGCGGTGCCGCCTGGGCCGGTATGCTCACCTGGCACGTCTGGCTCTTCGTCCTCCTGAGCGTGAACGCCAACCAGGTCCACAAATGGTCGCACATGTCGCGCTCGGAGGTCGGCCCGGTCGTGGCCAAGCTGCAGGATTGGCGGATTCTGCTGACGCCGCGCCAGCACGCCGTCCACCACACCGACCCCAAGAACACCTACTACTGTCCGATCACCAATCTGGTGAACCCGGCCCTGGAGGCCGTGCGCTTCTGGGACTGCCTGGAGTCGGTCATCGAGACGCTGACCGGCGCGACCCATCGCCAGGACACCTCGAACCGCGGCGAAGGCCCGGCGCCCGTCTGGATCGCCGGCTACCGTCGACCCAGCCGTCCGGTCGACGCGCCCGCGGACCTCGACGCCGAACCCGAAGGCATCCGCTGACCCAACTCCAACCCAACCCACCATGATCATCCACGTCCTCACCACCCTCGCCGTCTACGCGTCCGTACCCGAACCGATCAAGGCCGTGGGCGAGTTCCTGCTCGGCCTACTTTTATTCATCGGCCTGATGGGCCGGCCCTGAGCGGGCTTACTTCGTCAGCGGGACCTGGGAATTTCCCATGAGATAGGCAAGGAGGTCGCGTTGCTGCTCGGGCGTGAAGGCCTGGAGCAACGCTTCCGGCATGAGCGAGATGGGTAAGGTCTCCCGCTTAGTGATGTCCTGCTTATCGATCACGTTTTCCTGGCCGACGGAACGCAGCGTGAGCGTGCGTTCACTCTGCGCGCCCACGATGCCGCTGAGGACGCGTCCGTCCTTGAGCGTGATGCTGTTGAGATAATACGCGGCGTCCACGACGGCGCTGGGGTCGACGATGTTCTCGATGAGATAGCTGAGATCATGACGTCCGCTGCCAGTGAGATCAGGCCCAAGCGCGCCGCCTTCGCCGTAGAGCTTGTGACACTGGCCACACACGGCCGCGAACAACGCCCTGCCCTTACTTTGATCGGCCTTGGCCAAAAAGTCCGCGGTGTGCCGCGCCTTGAGTTCGGCGACGAGCTTGAGCTTGTCTGCTGAGGTCTCGCGCGTCTCGCCCCAGACTTTTGTCAAGAGAGCGTTGAGCTTGGCGTCATTGAACGCCCGCACCTGTCGGGCCGCGGCCGGACCGAAATCGGCCTTAGGAATCTTGCCGGCTTCGACGGCCTTGAGGAGGTCCGCCGCGAACCGCGGACGCGAGACGAGCGCCATGATGATCTGCGGACGTTCGTGCGGATAGAACTGGGTGTAGCGGTCGATGATGCGCTGAGCGACGCCATCATGATCGAACTGCGTGAGTCCCTGGATGGCCTCCATGTTCACGCCCTTTACGTAGATGAGCTTCTCGCAGACCTGCTTGAGCTGCTTATCCTTGGCTTCGATGAGCGAAAGCAAGGCGGCCCGGCGCTGCTCCATGAGCGCCTTCTCATCGAGGGCGATGCGACGGATCTCGTCGAGGGCCTGGCCGTCGCCAAAGATGACATTGAGCTGGCGGGCCTGATCCTGCGCGGATGCGAGTTCCTTGGGAATCGAAGCGACGAAGGTCTCCCAGGCCGCCGGCTTGGGGGCCTTGCGCCAACCGCGCAGGGCCGCGGCGACGCCGGCGACGATCTCAGCCTGTCCGTCCGGCATGGCAGCGGCGTTCGCGAGGAGTTGGTTCAGGGACGCGGGGTCTTTGTCGGCGCCTTCGGCGATACGGCGCGCGATGAGCTGGGTGACCTGCGGGATGCGACTGATGTGCGCGCAGTCGATGAGATCCGCGAACGGGAGCTCCCGGAGACCGGTCCAGACGAGCAATGGGAGGTTATGGTCCGTAGCGTCTTGGTCGAAACGGAGCAGGTGCTGGGCGACGAGCGAGCGCACAGGGACGCTGAGATGCGGAAGCGCCGACGCGAGGGCGAGACGCACGCGCTGGCCGCGGACTTCGCCGGAGAGCTGGAGCAAAGCGGCTTCCTGTTCCTCGCACGCCGGAATGAAACCGGTGTGATTCGCGAACTTGGCCAGAGAGTTATTCCGGCGGACCAACGGCTCGGTGAGCTCGCGCTCGATCAGGCGCGCGAGGACGTCCTGACGTTTCTCGGCGAGGATACCCGCGATGCCGTAATGCTTGGCATGCTGGGCAGCGAAAGGCTGGGCGCCCGATTTGACGCTACGAATCGCCAGCAGGGTCGAATGGGCGTTGAGCGCTAGGACGCTGTCCGTCTCGGCGGCAAGCTTCTCCCAGGCAGCGGTGGCCGAAGAGAGGTCGATGCCTTTCCAGGCGCGCTCACGCAGTTCCCAGCGCGCCATACGCACGAGCCATTCGTTCTTGCTGCGCTGAAGCTCGACGAGTTCGGCCGGCGTGGCCTTGGCGAAATCGACGCCGGGCTGCTTGGGGTCGCCGTGACTGACCTTGAAGATGCGTCCGGTGGAACGATGGATGCCGTCCTGGTCGTGACACTCGCCGATATCGCTCCAGTCGAGGATGGTGACGGCGCCGTCTGGCCCCTGGCTGAGTTCGATCCCGCGGAACCACTGATCGTCGGACTTCAGGATGTCGGGCTGGTGCTTCATGACGAGCGCACTGCCCTTGCGCTCGATGGCTTCGACGTTCACGCGTCGTCCGTGCAGGTTGAGCGTCATGAGCTTGTCGCGATACTGCGAAGGCCAGTTTTCGCCCTGATAGATCATCATGCCCACGTGCGCGTGCCCGCCACCGAAGCTGTCCGCGCCGCCGCGGCCGCCGTCGGCGTCGTTCCACTTCTTGCCTGTGTCCCAGTGATAATGGTCGGCCTGCTGGTCGATGAGCTCGTAGATGAACGGATACGGGTCTTCGCCGTGCATGCGCTTGAAGTGAGCGCCATGGATACCCTGCCAGCCGTGGCCGATGACGGTGTTGATGAAAAGCAGCTCGTGGTCCTTGGTCCAATCGGAGCCCCACGGGTTGGTGGTGCCGTGGCAATACGGCTCGAAGACCTTCGTCACCGGGTGATAGCGCCAGAGACCGCCGGCCGTGGGCTGACGCTTTTCCTTGGGCACACCCGGGACATCGACCCACGAGGTGCTCGAGATGCCGACGCGGCCATAGAGCCATCCATCCGGGCCCCACTTGAGTCCGTTGGCGAAAGTGTGCCGACTGGCGGCGGTGGTGCTGAAACCGTCGAGGACGACCTGCGCCGGACCGGCGGGCTTATCACCGTCTATCGGGATGAAGACCAAGTTCGGCGGGCAGACGGCCCAGACGCCGCCGAAGCCGCGCTCGATGCTGGTGAGCATCTGGATCTCGTCCGTGAAGACGGTCCGCTTGTCGAACTTCCCGTCGTGGTCGGCGTCTTCAAGGATGATGATCCGGTCGCGGAGGTTGAGGTCGAAACGCTCCTTGCCGTCGGAGTAGGTGTAGTTCTCGGCGACCCATAGGCGGCCGCGTTCGTCCCAACACATCGCGATCGGCTGACGGACATCCGGTTCGGCGGCGAAGAGCGTGGCCTTGAAGCCCTCGGGGAGATGGAGCTTGGTCAGCGCATCGACCGGCTTGAGGACCGGGATGCTCTCGGGCTGGTTGTTATGCGGCTCCGGGAAAGGTGCGGCGATGGCCGCAGCACTGAGGACGAGGGCAAGACAACGGACGGACATGGGGGTATGACCAGCCTGTGCGACCGGTGTTCCGCTTCAACCCCAGACCTGCTCAGAAGCCCTGGGCGATCCGGCCGTAGACGTCGGTCGAAGCGATCTGCGCGGGCAAAGCGGCTCCAGCCGGCGCGATGAGCACCGGCCAGTCGAGCGGGTCCTCGGGGATGCGGCCGTGCGAACCCTTCACCAGCGAGGCGTCCTGCGAGATGACCTTCATGAGAGCCTTGAAGCCGAGTTTCTTCTTCAGCAGGAACCAGGCGATGCTGAGCAGCGGGAAACGGATTTTGGGGTCGATGAAGAGCTCCACGGGGTCGTAACCCGGCTTGCGGTGGATATCCACGGTGCGCGCGAAGTCCGGCTCACCTTGGCCTTCTTCCCACCAGTAATAGGAGAACCAGCTATGGTCGTCAGCGATGACGACGAAGTCGCCGCTGCGCACGTGCTTGATCCCGGCCGCGGCCTGGCCTTCGGCGTCGAGCACCTGCGCGACGCCAGGCGTAGCGAGCAGGACCTGGCGGACGGCTTCGCGGACCGACGGATCGAGGACGACGACGTGCGCGACCTGGTGGTCGACGACGGCGAAGGCCTTCGAGTTGAAAGTATCGAGCGTGAGGCTGCCGTCCTCGGGCTTGAGTTCGAGCCAGTCGTGCGCGCGGAGGATCTTGTTCAGCGGGACGGCGCGGTCGACCGCGGTGATGGCGTATTCTGAGACGATGAGGACTTCGACGCCGCGGGCTTCGAGGAAATCGGCCAGGTCGCTGACGAGCTTGTCGACTTCGCCACGCGCCTTATCGCTGCGCGGGTCGGCCGGACCGAAGCGCTGGAGATCGTAATCAAGGTGCGGCAGGTAGACCAGACTGAGGTCGGGCTGTTCGTGCTCTTCGATCCAGCGGGCGGAGTCGGCGATCCACTGCGACGACGGCAGGCCGGCCCGCGGACCCCAGAAGGAGTGGAACGGGAAATCGCCGAGGTCGCGCTTGAGCAGTTCCTTGAAGCGCTGCGGATAGCTCGCGATGTCGAAGATCTTCCCGCCGTCGGCCTTATAGACGGGGCGCGGCGTGACGGAGATGTCGGCCGCGGTGCCCATGTTATACCACCAGAAAAGGTTCGCGACCTTGAGCTTCGGGTTCTTGGCGTGGAGTTCGTCCCAGACCTTCGGCGCGAGGACGACGCGGTTCGATTGCTTCCAGAACTGCACCTCGCTCAGCGTGCGATCATACCAGCCGTTGCCGACGATACCATGCGCGCTCGGCTGCTTGCCGGTCAGGTAATCAGACTGCGCGGTGCAGGTGACGGCGGGGAACGCCGGACGCACCTGGGCGACGCTGCCCTTAGCGGCGCGCGCGGCGAGACGCGGCATGACGCCGGAACGCAGGTCCCGGGCGGAGAGTCCGACGACGTTCAGGACCGCGCGGCGCATGGCTGCTGATCCCGCGCCCGCAGTTCGTCGGTGGCCTTGCGCACGACGGCGGCAGGCATCACGTGGACCTGGGTGGACTTACCGATGGCGGTCGGTAGGACGAGCGTGAGCTGTCCGCCGAGGTGTTCGCGGAATTCTTCGAGGCCGGCCAGCATGGGCGCACCACCGTCGAGGTGCATCTCGGGCGAGTAGATCCGGAAGCCGAGGGCGACGAGCAGGTTGAGCGAGCGCTCGGTCTCTTCTTTGCCGAACAGGCCAAGGTCTCGGGCGCAGAGGAGGTCGAGCGCCAAGCCCACGGCGACGGCCTCGCCGTGCGTCAGGCGATGCTGGGTCATCGACTCGAGCTTATGCGCGGCCCAATGGCCGAGGTCGAGGGGACGGGCGCTGCCGAGTTCGAAGGGGTCGCCATTACCGGCGATATGCTTGGCGTGCAGCTCGGCGGAACGACGGACGGCGCGGCCGATAGCGGGGATGTTCCCGGCGGCGAGCAGCGCGGCTTCCTTCTCGAGGTTGGCGAAGAAGACCGGGTCCTTGAGGAGCGAGACCTTCACGGCTTCGACGAGTCCGTCGCGCAGGCCGCGGGCGTCGAGCGAGGCGAGCAGCGCGAGATCGTTGACCACGGCGGCCGGGACGGCGAAGGCGCCGGTGAAGTTCTTCTTCCCGAAAGTGTTGATGCCGTTCTTCACACCTACGCCGGCGTCACCCTGACCGAGGGTCGTGGTGGGCATGCGGACGAGACGCACGCCGCGGTGAGCGGTGGCGGCCGCGAAGCCGACAGCGTCGAGGAAGGCGCCGCCGCCGATGGCGAGGACGTACGAGTGGCGGCAGATCTTGTCGGCCTCGATGGCGGCCAGGGCGGCCTTGACGACGGCGGAGTCCTTCTTGGCGGCCTCACCGCCGGTGAGCACGAGCGGCTCGCGGGTGAAGTGCACGCCCATGGCTTTGCCGTAAGCGGCGACCTCGGCGGCGAAACCCGGACGAGACTGCGCGAGGCCGGCATCGACGATCGGGATGACCTTGGCCCCGGCGAACAGGTCGGCGAGGACCCGGTTACCCGACGCGAACGCACCTTCGGTGAAGAAGATACGATGGCGGTAGGTCACCGCGAATTCGAGGTCGAGGGAGTCGGACATGGCCCGGGGGAGGGTTAATCAGAAAGAGTGAGACGCCGGAGGACAAGCCCAGTTCCCGGAAAACCCGCCTCTAAGGCAAAAACCCTCGTTTACTCAGGTGGAGGGAATCTGCTTCCGCCAGCGCAGGACGAGCCGCATGGCGAAAGGAGCGG
>JACCDP010999755.1_pt1 | contig 10813 bp, 2 predicted proteins | sample 7445841 | NCBI WGS metagenome assembly JACCDP01 (sample SAMN15323441, study PRJNA562643) | freshwater metagenome | isolation source: river surface water | place: USA:Blue River Watershed | collected 2017-08-17
CGCTCCTTTTCAGTCGGTCAGTATCTTCGACATGACGCTCCTTTTCAGTCGGTCAGTATCTTCGACATGACGCTCCTTTTCAGTCGGTCAGTATCTTCGACATGACGTTCGTTCCGAAGTCAGTCCACCCCGGCGGATAAATATCTTCGATTCTACATTCAAACCTCCGTAGTTCCACGTAGTCCAAAAATCAATTCTACGTAGTATCTTCTGCACAAATGCCTTTATTTTTTGTTAAAGAAAATGAAACATATGGAAACAAGAAAAATTTAGATCTTATGTTTGCCTCATAACATTAATCGCGTCACTATTTTCATCACACACAACGACGCTTGAATTTACGCAAACCCGAACAATTGTGCTTGTAGCGACAAGTGGATAAATTGTTGGTAATTAGTTAAGGTATTAATAACAAAAAGTTGTAAATTCGCCATGCTAAGACTGAAATTAAAGTGCATTTAAATCAAAAATGTTCGTAAAAGCACCGTGTATATTCGATACATAGGCTCTTTTATTCATTACGTTTGATTATGTAATCCTTAATTTTTATATTAGCATGTCAAAAACTCAGAAAATGATGAAAAAATTATTTAGTACAAATTACTCGAATGCTAACAGTCGGAAAGAGACTGTGTCTAGTAATTTGCAATTTTTTGACAATTCTAACTCCAATCTCACTCCAATTTCTACATAAAACCCGAGTACTATGAAAAATATCTACGTGACTCAAAACAGACAGAATGAAAACCCTCGTGATTCACGAAACACTTCATCTGCAATCTGCACCACCGAAGGCAGCAGCGAAGCTAATCTGCAATCTGTAATCTGCAATTCTTCGCTCTTCGCTTTGCTCTTCGCTTTCTTCGCGATGGTAGGGGGAGCAAATGCTGCAACTATTACAAGTAATGCTACAGGTAACTGGAGTGCAACGGGAACCTGGGTGGGAGGTGTTGTTCCAACTTCTAGTGATGATGTAGTAATTGCCAATGGGCATTCTGTTACCGTTGATGGAACTTATAGCTGTGCGACTTTAACAATTGCCACCGGAAATACAGCAACTTCTGTTCTTGTAGGTGCTAATTCACTTACTGTTACAGGGGCTACAACTATAAATATCGCAACTGGAAATGTTAATAAGTTTATACAGGTGACTTCAGGAACATTTAATACTGCATCACTAAGTATGCCAGCAAGCGGTGGTACTAGCAGAGATTCTTATTTGCACATAAATGGAACAGGAACGGTAAATATCACTGGAAATATTACTTTGAGTGGAGCCGGAGATAGGTCATACATTCTTTTTGGAGGAAATGGGACGCTAAACATTGGAGGTACGCTTTCAACCACTGGTGCTATTACCTCAACTACTGGTGGAAGTACGACTGCCGGTGCTACCACTGGTACAGTAAACTTCAATGGATCAGGCTCTCAGACAATACCTGCATTTTTGTATTTTAATTTGACCAGTTCTTCTTCGGGGGCAAGAACACTCGTTAATTCGGGAACAATTGGTGTAGCTGGTACTTTTACCCCAGGTTCAAACGCGTATACAAATACAGGAAGCACAATAAATTATAATGGAACAGGTGCACAAACTGTTAAAGCATTTGAATATAACAATCTAACGATTTCTGGAGCAAGAACAACCAATAGTGTTACACTTGAAGGATCTGGAACTATTGCGATTTCGGGTAATTTTTCATCATCAGCATCTTTTACATCTGGTTCATACATTTCTACAGGTAGCACGGTTGAGCTTAAGGGAAGTATTTCTCAGAATATTCCAGCTATTTCGTTTAATAATTTAATCTCATCATCTTCAGGAGCTAGAGTATTGGCTAGCACTGGAACCATAGGAATAGCAGGAACATTTACACCAGGTTCGAACGCTTACACAAATACGGGTAGCACCATAAATTTTAACGGTACGGGCGAGCAAACGATTCCCGCATTCAACTACAATAACTTAACTATTTCAGGGGCGAGAGGTTCGAATAATGTGACCTTGGCAAGTTCAGGAACCATTGCAATTGCTGGTACTTATTCCATTAGCGCAACTTTTTCAGGAGGTGGTTTTGTTGTAACTGGAAGTACAGTTGATTGGAGTGCCGCAGTAACTGCTTCTATTCCAGTGCCTTCAGTATTGTCGGGATCAAACTACAACAACCTTAAGTTAAGTGGTTCTTCTTTAACAAAGACATTTTCTGTAGATTGTTCAATTGGAGGTACTTTTTCGATCACTGGTGCTAATATTGTCAACCTAAACGATCAAGCCACACCTAAAACCTTTTATTTTAATAACTTTACAATGAGTGCTGGTACATTGAATGGAGGCTCAGTTAATTCAAATTCGGGAATTAGTACTTCAACAAGCTATATTTCTGGAACTTACAATAAAACAGGAGGCACGATTAATAACACTTCTGCAAGTCACTTACATACTTTTATATTTAATGGTGGAACTACCCAAACTTTTTCAACTACGGGGACTTCTAATTACATTATTTATAGGGTTTCAAATGCTGGCACGAATTTGGTTTTAAATTCAGACTTAGCTATTAATGGAAGTTTTACAGCTGGCGCAACATTACTTACTATTGATGAAAACACTACTTTAACCGCAGGTACAAGGTTAATTTCAGTTGGAAATACTTTAGTAACATTTGATATTAATGGTACTTTATCGACAGGAAACACAAATGGACTTTCAGGTTCAGCTAGTACAACACTGGTTTCAACCAACAATCCAACTATAAACTTGGGTAGTAACTCAAGTATTATTTATAATGCCAATAGTGCAACAACACAAACAGTTACTTCCCTTTCAAATTATGCAAATTTAACAATTGCAACCTCTGGTGCCGGAGGCGCAACAACAGGAGGGAATATTACCTGCACAAGTTTAACTATGACAAGCGGTATTCTAACTAACGCAAATACATTATTAGTTAGTGGTAGTTCGGCTGCCAGTGTAACAGGTGGTTCTACAACTGCATTTGTGAATGGCCCACTCAGAAGAACATTAGCATCGGGATTAAATTCGAATAATACTACCTACAGTTTCCCTGTTGGAAAAGCAACGACATATTATCCTTTTTCAATAGAAGGTAATGGTGTAGCTAATCTTCAAACTGGAGCTACCTCTCCTGTCATTTCAGTGGAAGCATTTGCTGCTTCAACCGGAGGTACGTATGATGCAACGCTTCTAGCTATTTCTTCAACGGAATATTGGAATACGTCTATTGTAAGTGGCGATTTTACTGGAGCATCCGTAAGTTTAGGTAGACAATCCTCTTTAGGTACTTTAAATGCGATTGGACGATCTGCTACACTAGGAGGTTCTTATTCTTCTTTTTTCGGGACAGTATCAGGAAACAATGTGAATGCAAGTTCAAACGTGGGAAATAGCCTTGGTTTCTTTTTATTAGCAAGAAAAACCAATTGTATTGCTCCAACAACTCCTGCATCTGATATTACATTTTCTAGTGTTAATCTTTATTCTTTGACAGCATCTTGGACGAATGGGAATGGCAGTAAGCGAATTGTTCAAATAAACACGACAAATTCATTTACAGATCCATCTTTTGGCGTGGATCCATCAGCCAACAGTGCATATACGAGTGGTGAGCAAGTCGTATACAATGGTACTGGCACATCGGTTAATATCACGGGATTAACACCTGGAACAACATACTATTTCAGAGTTTATGAAGCTAATTGTTCTGGTGCGGATGTAATTTTCAATACTACCGCAGCAACCAATAACCCAAATTCAACATCTACTTTAAGTTGTTTTACTCCTTCTACTCAGGCAAGTAGTATTGTTTTTGCCAATACCTCTCCATCATCGGTTGACGTAAGTTGGACTAATGGTTCAGGTGAAGCGAGAGTGGTTAAAATCAATACAACAAATAGCTTTAGTGATCCATCAGGAGATCCTGCCGTAGGAAGTTATGGAGGAACTGGGGAGGCCGTTGTTTACAATGGCACAGGTTCAGGATTTACAATGAGCGACTTAAACCCAAGTACTCAATATTATTTTAGAGTATATGAACGTAATTGTAATGGCGCCTCCTCTTTGTACAATACAACCTCAAGCACAAATAATGTAACAACCTCTGCTTTGACCGTTTATTACAATGTTAGTGGGGCAAATTTGAATCTTCCTGCAAGTTGGGGTACTAACACCAACGGAACAGGTACTAATCCAACTAACTTTTCATCGAACGGTCAAGAGTTTTGGATTGTTAATGGAGCGACAGCAACTATAGCCGGTACTTGGGCTGTTTCTGGCTCTTATTCCAAGGTTGTTTTAGGTTCTAATACTACTGCTGCCATTCAGTTTAATATTCCTTCGGGTTTTGCATTTACAGGTCCTATTGATGTGGTTGCCCCTTCGTCAGGTACAAATACATTAAATCTAGGAAACGCAACCATTCCAACGTTAGGATATATTGATCCAACCAGTACGGTTATTTATTCATTAGCAACTGGAGTTGCTCAAACTGTTACAGCTAAAAATTATGGTAATTTAACTTTCAGTGGAACTGGAACAAAAACATTTGCTGGAGAATGTGATGTTACTGGTACATTAACCATTTCGAACACTAATACTGTAATGTTGAATAACACTTCCAGCCCAAGAACTTTCAATTTCAATAATATTACAATTTCAGCAGGAACCTTAAACGGTGGAAGTGGAACACCTTCATCGGGTTCGTACAATTCAATAATTAATGTTACTGGGAATATTAGTAAATCTGGAGGCTCAATAACGACAACAGCTTCGTCTAATAAGTTTGTTATAAATGGAGGGGTCGAACAATCAGTTTCAAATACTAGTACATTTTCAAATTCTTATTGGTTTATTGAGAATAATTCAACATTAAACCTTCTCAGTTCTCTTCCAATTTCTTCAGCAGTAACAAATACAACCCTATTGACAGTAAATGAAGGGTCTACATTAAATGCAAGTACTTTCGTAATCAGCACTACAACTGGTTTATCTACCTTTTTAATTAATGGTACGCTAATTACCGCCAACACGAATGGATTATCAGGTTCTACAACAACTACGATATCTAGTACTACAACCCCAACTTTAACACTTGGTTCTAACTCCACTGTAATTTACAATTCTATCTCGGCTCAAGCTGTAACTTTAAGATCAGATTATCAAGATGTTATAATCCGTGGGAATAGTACTAAAACAATAGGAGGAACAACTACAATTAATAAAAACCTGACTATTGAAAATACTGCAACACTAGCAGGAAGTTCATTTACGACGACCGTATCTGGGAATTGGGTTAATCAAGGAACCTTCACACCAGGAACGAGTACGATAAATTTCAATAAACCATCTGGTTTACAAACGGTAAACAATAGTTCATCTTCTTTCAACAACTTAACTCATTCAGGAGCAAGCACTTTGCAAATGCAAACAAATAGTATTACGGTTTTAGGTACTTTAACCAATTCAGCAGGTATTTTGGATGCTTCTAACTTAGACATCACTATTGGAGGTAACTGGTCGAATTCCGGAACTTTCACTGCTGGATCAGGCACAGTAACTTTTAATTCTACAGCAACGGGAAAAACAATTTCTGGAACTTTAACAGGAACTAGTAAATTTAATAATTTAACTTTCAATGGAAGCGGAGGTGCATGGTCATTTGGTGCAAATAGTGCAGATGTAGATGGTAATTTCACCATTACAAATGGTACTGTTACTGCTCCAAGTACTACATTAACAGTTAATGGCGATTTTTCTAATAGTGGAGCTTTTACACACAATAGTGGGACGGTTTCATTTAATGGAAATAATGCATTACAAACTCTAGGCGGAAGTTCTTCAACAGCGTTTAATAAAGTAACAGTTGATAAGGGAACAGCTAAAACAAATATTTTGGATGTAACTTCGGTGATCACAATGGCTACAGCAACGACATCAGGAACTTCATTAACAATTACAAATGGTTCATTTAAACTGTCAAGCGCATCTACAATTACCCCTTTTGGAGGTTCAACTACAATTCCTGCGACAGGTGGTTTCATTTTGAATAATTCATCAGCAACATCAAATTGGGGTAGTGCTGGATCATTAACATTAAATGGAGATCTAACTATTATAAATGGCACTATGTCGGTAGGTACTGGAAATAATACTTTACAAATAACCGGGACAGGTGTATATACTCAATCTGCTGGAACAATGAACGTTAGAGGAAGATTACAAGGAACAACCAGTGGAGGTTCTTTTACTTTAACTGGAGGTAATTTTAACATTCCATCTGGTGGTTCAGTTAGCACAGGAGGTAATTCAATTTTTCAAGCTACAAATTTAAGTACGTTCTCAATATCAGGTGGAACCGTAACAATTGCAAGTGCGAATGGGAACACTACTTTGCCAGATATAAATATTACAACCGGAACAATTTCTGCAGGTACTTTTGTTGTTAGTGATGCAACGGTAACAGTAAAATCAACTATTCCATTCTATAACTTAACCGTTCAAAATGGCTCAGGTACTGCAATTGCGCAATTAAGAGACAATATAACTATCGCAAATAATTTAACGTTGACAAGCGGAACTTTTGATGCAAACACATATACATCATCAATTAACAATTTAGTAACCGTTCCATCTGGCGCAACTTATTTAGCAGGCACAGCAACTCAAACCTTGAATGGTGGATTAACTATTTCAGGAGGAACCTTCACAGGTGCAGCTGGAACTGTTACAACAACAAACGTAACCTTATCTAGTGGAACATTGACAGCACCAAGTGGAACATTCAATGTTTCTGGAAACTGGACAAAATCTGGAGGTACATTTACTCATAACTCAGGTACTGTAGTATTTAATGGTTCAAATCAGTCGATTACTGGATCAAATGATTTCTACAGTTTCAACAAAACCGTATCTTCTGGAGCTACATTAACTTTGCCTACCAGTGCAACACAAACATTCGCGGCAGGAGGAACGTTAACGCTTCAAGGAGCAGCCAACAATTTATTGAAAATCGTTTCAAGCACACCGGGTACTCAGGCATCAATTAACCCAAGTGGAACAAGGGTTATAGACTATGTAGATGCAAAAGACAATAACAATACAAATGCAACTGCTATTAACGCTACAAATTCGTACGATGCGGGTAATCTTACCAACTGGACATTCAGTGCTGCAAACTTAGTTTGGAATGGTCAAGTAGATGCCAACTGGAATACGCTTGGAAACTGGTCTGCTGGGTATTTACCAAATGCAACAGATAATGTTACAATAACAAAAACTGGTGGTGGTAGTAACCTTGTTTTAGAGACTTCACCAACTGTAAATAACATCACAATAAGTGCCAACAATACGGTCTCTCTAGGTTCCAATACCTTAACCGTCCGAGGAAATTGGTTGAATAACGGAACTTTGACTCCACAAACGAGTACAGTAGCTTTTGCAGGAACAACAGGAATTCAGACAGTAAATAATGGTTCTTCTTCATTCACTGATGTAACTCACACAGGAGCATCTACGCTTCGTGCTTTGACCAACGCAATGACAATTGGCGGTACTTTTTCTAATTCAGCGGGTACTTTTGATCCAAACAGTTTGGGTAATACATTCACTGCGGCTATTACTGTAAGTGGTGGTACATTTGATGCAAGTTCTGCCTCTCAGACATTCACAGGCGGTGTGACAGTATCTGGAACAGGAACATTTACTGCAGGTTCTGCAAATCAAACTTTCAATGGAGGTTTAACACTTTCAGGAGGTACTTTCACAGGTTCGACTGGAACGGTAACAACCACCAACTTAACAATTTCTTCTGGAACATTTACTGCACCAAGTACTACTTTGAATATTTCTGGAAACTTCTCAAATTCTGGGACGTTCACTCATAATTCTGGAACAGTGGTATTTAATGGTGTAACACAAAGTATAACTGGTGCTACAACCTTCTACAATTTAACACATGAAGGTGGATCAGCTGAAACATTAACGTTTAACTCAGCGACTACCATTAATGGAAATGTCACGAATATTGATGGAACATTAGCCTTGAATAATATCAATCTTACAATCGGTGGAAATTACTCCAATTCAGTTGGAACTGGACTTACACCTGGAACAGGAAGTGTTATTTTCAACCATGCTTCAAACACTCAAACGCTTTCAATGGCTACTGGAGGAGACTTCTCCAATATCCAACACACAGGAGGAGGCACATTACAACTACTAAGTGATTTGGGAATGACAGGCAACATGACTAATTCCGCAGGTACGCTTTCAGTTAACGGATATAACATTGTAATAGGAGGAAATTGGACAAATAGTGCCACTTTTAATCCTGGAGCAGCGAGTTCAAGTAATACAACCTATGTAGCTCTTAACGGAGTTAGTCCTGCTACTCAAACGATTGATAATGGATCCTCCCAATTCAACGATTTACGAGTAATTGGAACCGCTACGGTTACAATGGTCACTCCGGCACAAGCCTTTGGGGATGTGCAAGTGAACGGCCCTTTGGCAAGTACGGCTCAATTGGTTTTAACAGGAAGTGAGTCACAAACAATTAATAGTACTTATTATACGGGAACAACTCCTATTCCATTCCAAAATCTTACAGTGAATAAAACAGCAGGTTCTACAATTACATTAAATAGACCAGTTAAAGTTACTGGAACACTTACCATGACTTCAGGTGATGTTGTTACAACTTCTTCAAATATTTTGGAAGTCGGTACAAGTGGAGCTAGTGTTGGATCCGTTTCATGGACGGCTGGTACCGTTCGTGGTCCAATGAAACGTTGGTTTGCATCATCAGCGAATAGTACGCCAGAAAGTGGCATTTTCCCTATAGGAGCAACCATACCAGGAAAAGGTGTAATTAACCGCTACGCTCAAGTAAACTTAACATCAGCAGCACCGGCAGGTGGTTATATAATTGCTGAATACAAAACAGGAATACCAAGTATCGGTTATGCAGGATTGCCTTTGAATTACAGCAGCGGATATTACCCTCAAGCTATTCAGAATTTCGAAGAAGAAGGTTATTGGGATATTACGCCGTATAGTGCAGGAGGAGAAGCTTATGCCGCTTTAGACAATACATCTTATACACTAAAACTGCGTTTGAATAATCCATCTACACTTACGACAGGTTGGATCTCCAATGGTGATGGAAATAACCTATATAACTCCTCCACAATTCGCTTAATTCGTTCGAAAGGAAATGCTTCAGGCACTCATGGTAATTGGGAATTAGCGGGCACACACGTATCTGCAACTGAAATAGGAAATGGAGATTACTTCCTTACTTCAAGTAACATTACAGGATTTAGTTGGTTCAACGGCGGTGGAAATAACCAAAACCCTCTCCCTGTAGAACTTGTTTCCTTCACAGGAGTTTGCGATGAAGGCATAATAAACTTAACTTGGCAAACTGCCTCTGAGTTCAATAGCTCGCATTTCGATGTAGAGAAATCTAGAGATGGTGAAAACTGGCAGTTATTGACTACCTTGCCATCGGCTGGAATGTCAAACGAGTTGATTACCTACCAATCTACCGATCAAAATGGAACTTCAGGAAACAACTACTTCCGTTTACGTCAAGTGGACATCGATGGAACAGAGAAACTATACGATCCAATTAATGTTTCGTGTTCAGAAGTAACAACGGGTTATTTCTCTAGCTTCCCTAATCCATCTGGAAACGCATTCCAAGTAATTGTGAATAACAAGGAATTAGTGGGTGTTTGTACAATGAACATAGTTGATGCATCCGGTAAAGTCATCGAGCAACGGGAAATAGAAGTGAAAGATGGGATTAATATGTTTGTGGTTAACCAAGAGTTAACACCAGGAATGTACTTCTTGAATATTTCAAATGGTTCGAAATCAACACCTGTGTTGCGACATGCAATTAAATAATTTCTAACCTACTCATTGAATCACGGCCGGGTAAACCTGGCCGTTTTTTGTTTTGGTTCTGCTGCTGTTTCGCAGGATTTCAAATCCTGCGAAACAGCCAAGGAGAAATCCTGCGCAATAGTCAAGCTGTAATTAAATTTGGAATGAATTCCAAAAAAGTAAAATGTTTATAATGTATTTGGAATATGAAATATATAGATCGACCTAACCATTTGCAATTTCTTACATCAAGTCTATGTAGGAGTAATTGATCACCTGGAAGTGGACTTCTTAGCAATTAGTTCTGGCGATGAAAGAATTTATATACAAGTAGCCTATACTACCGACCGCGAGGAAACTTTGAAGCGCGAACTTCTGCCATTGCAGCTTATAAAAGATAATTACCCGAAATTGTTATTAACCATGGATACAGTCCTTCCCGAACAAAATTTTGGAAGGATAAAAAAAACCAGTGTATTGAATTGGTTAACGCAAATAAACGGAGCATAGAGAGCTACGCACCATCGAAATGAAAGAAGGCATCAACTTGTTTGTGATCAACCAAGAGTTGAATCCCGAATCTATTTCTTGAATGTCACGAATGTTACGAAATCAACGCCTGTGTTGAGACAAGCAATCAGATAGTTTCTAATCTACTCAATATAAGAACGGCTGTGGAAATCTGGCCGTTTTTTTTGATAATTAATATGCTTTAATTAGTGTAATATTTACACTTATATGAAAATCAATTACTTAGCTTATATTTTTTTATGTAAAAAATATTTTAAATAAAGAAAATACGTTACTTTCGTGGCAAATTCTAAACTAAATAAAATGAAAAGAAAACTAGTACAGGTTTCTTTTGTCGCTTTTAGTTTTGCTGGTCTATTAAGTTGTACCAAGGAA
>JACCDP010242962.1_pt1 | contig 10812 bp, 7 predicted proteins | sample 7445841 | NCBI WGS metagenome assembly JACCDP01 (sample SAMN15323441, study PRJNA562643) | freshwater metagenome | isolation source: river surface water | place: USA:Blue River Watershed | collected 2017-08-17
CCACGCCAAAGTAATCGGCGGCAAAAGGGGTGCCCATGCGGCCAAAGCCGGTGATGACCTCGTCAAAAATCAGCAAGATGCCATGCCGGTCGCAAATTTCGCGCAAGCGCTTGAGATAGCCTTGGGGTGGGATGTACCAACCCGCGCTGCCAGCGACCGGCTCGACGATGATGGCCGCGACGTTGCTCGGGTCGTGCAGCGGCAAGATGCGCTGCTCGAGCTCGAGCAAGGGGTCTTCACTCCACACCGGCTCGCGGCCATGGATGAACGCGTGCCCGACCGGGTCATGGATGAAGCGCATGTGGTCCACCCTCGGCAGCAGCTGCGCGCCATAGACCTTGCGGTTAGCCGGCAAGCCGCCCACGCTCATGCCGCCAAAGTTGACCCCGTGGTAGCCTTTTTCGCGGCCGATGAACACATGCCGATGGCCCTCGCCACGCGCGCGGTGATAGGCCAGCGCCACCTTGAGCGAGGTGTCGGCCGCCTCCGACCCCGAGTTGCAAAACAGCACCTTGTTCAGATCGCCCGGCGCCATGGCCGCGATCATCTCGGCGGCCTTGAAGGCCTGGTCGTTGCTTGCCTGAAAAGCCGTCGCGTAGTCGAGCGTGTCGAGCTGGCGTTTGATCGCTTCGTTGATCGGTCGGCGGTTGTGGCCGGCCACCACGCACCACAGGCTGGCGATGCCATCGAGCACCTGGCGGCCGTCGTGGGTGGTGAAATGCATGCCGTCGGCAGCCACGAACACGCGCGGGTTCTGGGCAAAGCTGCGGTTGGGCGTGAATGGGAGCCATTGATGCTCCATGTTCAAGTCTGGGTAAGCCACCGAAGTCTCCTTGGCATCGCGGGCCTGCGGCCCGTGCGGGGCTCGATTTTGGCACCGGGCAAGCCAGCGCGCGAGCTTGCAGCAGGGCCATTTGCGACAATACCGGCCCATGAGCCCCACTTATATCCTCAACCTCTCGTGCACCGACCGACCCGGCATCGTCCACGCCGTCTCGGGTTTTTTGTTTGAGCGCGGCGGCAACATTCTGGATGCGGCGCAATACGCCGACGACAAAGACGAAGACGCCACCGGCCTGTTTTTCATGCGGGTGGGCTTTGGCTGCGCCATGCCGCTCGAGCAGCTCCAGCAAGAATTTGCGGCTCTGGCCCTGGGCTTTGCGATGCGCTGGCGCATCACGCCGGCCAGCGAAGCGATGAAAACCGTGATCATGGTCAGCAAAGAGGGCCACTGCCTCAACGACCTGCTGTTTCGCTGGAAATCGGGCCTGCTCAAGCTCGATGTGCGGGCCATCATCTCCAACCACCGCGATTTTTATCAGCTCGCAGCGAGCTACAACGTGCCGTTTCACCACATCCCGGTGACGGCGGCCACCAAGGCCGAGGCCGAGGCGCGGCAGTACGAGATCATCGAGCGCGAGGGCGCCGACCTGGTGGTGCTGGCGCGCTACATGCAGATCCTGTCTGACGGCCTGTGCCACAAGCTCGCTGGCCGGGCGATCAACATCCACCACAGCTTCCTGCCCAGCTTCAAGGGCGCACGCCCCTACCACCAGGCCCATGCCCGCGGCGTCAAGCTCATCGGCGCAACAGCCCACTATGTGACCGCAGACCTCGACGAAGGCCCGATCATCGAGCAGGACGTGGCCCGGGTCGAGCACAGCAAGACCGTCGAAGACCTCACCGCTTTAGGCCGCGACACCGAAAGCCTGGTGCTCGCGCGCGCGGTCAAATGGCACAGCGAGCACCGGGTGCTGCTCAACGGCCACAAGACGGTGGTTTTCAAGTAAGACGCCGGCCTCTGACCTCCCCTTGGGCTACAGTGAGTCTCCCAGGAGCCCCGCCATGAACGCACCCCCGAGCCCCCTGCAGTCCCAATCGATGGAGCGCGCCGCGCGCCAGGCGCAGGTTGTGGCTGCGCTGAAGAAAGCGCTGCCGGCGCACGCGCTGCTGTGGCACACCGAAGACACCACCGCCTACGAGTGCGACGGCCTGACCGCCTACCGCCAGCGCCCCCTGGTGGTGGCGCTGCCCGAGACAGACGCCCAGGTGCAAGCGGTGCTGCAGAGCTGCCATGCGCTGGGCGTGCCGGTGGTTGCACGCGGCGCCGGCACGGGTCTGTCGGGCGGGGCCATGCCGCACGGGTTGGGCGTGACGCTGTCGCTGGCCAAGTTCAACCAGATTGTGCAGATCGACCCGGTCAGCCGCACCGCCACCGTGCAATGCGGCGTGCGCAACCTGGCCATCTCGGAAGCGGCGGCGCCCTACGGCCTGTACTACGCACCCGACCCATCGAGCCAGATCGCCTGCACCATCGGCGGCAATGTGGCCGAGAACTCCGGCGGCGTGCATTGCCTCAAGTACGGCTTGACGGTGCACAACCTGCTCAAGGTCAAGGGCTACACCGTCGCGGGCGAGCCGATCGAGATCGGCAGCACCGCGCTCGATGCACCCGGCTACGACCTGCTCAGCCTGGTCACCGGCAGCGAAGGCATGCTGGCTGTGACCACCGAGGTCACCGTCAAGCTGGTGCCCAAGCCGCAGCTCGCGCGCTGCATCATGGCCAGCTTTGACGATGTGCGCAAGGCCGGCGAGGCGGTGGCCGCGGTGATTGCAGCGGGCATCATCCCGGCCGGGCTCGAAATGATGGACGGGCCCATGACGGCCGCCGTCGAAGACTTTGTGCACGCCGGCTACGACCTCAGCGCTGCAGCCATCTTGCTGTGCGAAAGCGACGGCACGCCCGAAGAGGTGGAAGAGGAAATCGGCCGCATGAGCGCGGTGCTGACGGCCGCCGGAGCCACGGCAATCACGGTCAGCCGCGACGAAGCCCAGCGCCTGAAGTTTTGGAGCGGGCGCAAGAACGCCTTTCCGGCCTCGGGGCGCATCAGCCCGGACTACATGTGCATGGACTCGACCATTCCGCGCAAGCGCCTGGCCGACATCTTGCAGGCCATTGCGCAGATGGAGGTCAAGTACGGCCTGAAGTGCCTCAATGTCTTTCATGCCGGCGACGGCAATCTGCATCCGCTGATTTTGTTTGATGCCAACGATGCCGACCAGCTCAGGCGCTGCGAGCAGTTTGGCGCCGACATCCTGGAGACGAGCGTCGCCATGGGCGGCACCGTCACCGGCGAGCATGGCGTGGGCATCGAGAAGGTCAACAGCATGTGCGTGCAGTTCTCGGCCGAAGAAAACGAGCAGATGTTCGCGATCAAACGCGCCTTCGATCCGCAGGGCCTGCTCAATCCGGGCAAGGTCATCCCCACGCTCAACCGCTGCGCCGAATACGGGCGGATGCTGGTGCGTGCCGGCGCGCTCCGGCACCCCGATCTGCCCAGGTTCTGAGCGGCCTCAAGCGCCGCGCTCAATCCAGCGCCTTATCGCCGCGAGGGCGCGGCTCCCACACAAGAGGCGCGATCGGGCCTTGCCTCAAGCTGCGCGCGCAATCCGACGCAAAATGAGGGGCATGAACTGGACCCCTTTGATTCAAACCGAGCGCGGCGGCCTGGCCGAGTGCGTGCACTTTGGCGCGGTGGCTGTGGTCGATGCCGGCGGGCGCCTGCTGGCCAGCGCAGGCCATGTGCAGCAGCTGACCTTCACCCGCTCGACCCTCAAGCCTTTTCAGGCGCTGCCTTTCATGGAGGCAGGCGGCGCCGAGCACTTCAAGCTCGATGACGCGCAGCTGGCCTTGCTGTGCGCCTCGCACAACGGCGAAGATCGCCATGTGGCCCAGGTCGACCGCCTGCTGGCCGCCTCGCGCCTGGGCTACAAGCGCCTGCAGTGCGGCTGCCACACGCCTTACTTTGTGGAGCTGGGCGTCAAGGGGCCTGGCGGGCCCTACGACGAGCGGCACCACAACTGCAGCGGCAAGCATGCCGGCTTCTTGGCCTACTGCGTGCAGCACGGGCTGCCGCTGGACACCTACCTGACGGCCGAGCATCCGCTGCAACAAGCCATCGCTCGCGAACTGGCGCGGGTGATGGAGCTCAAGCGCGATGAGATGGCCGCCGGCACCGACGGCTGCTCGGCCCCCAACTATGCGGTGCCGCTGTCGCGGCTGGCCTTGGGCTACGCCCGCCTGGCCGCGGGCAAGGCCAGCCCGGTCTTGGGCGCGAGCCTGGCCCGGCTGTCGCAGGCGATGCGCAGCCACCCCGACCTGGTGTCAGGCAGCGCACGCAACGACGAGGCCTTCATGCGCATCGGTCGCGGCGACTGGGTCAGCAAGGTGGGCGCCGATGGCGTGCAGGCCATTGGCAGTTGCAGCCGCCAGACGGGGCTGGCCATCAAAATCGCCGATGGCAGCAAGCCGGCGCTGTTTGCCGCCGCGGTCGAGGCCATGGACCAACTGGGCTGGCTCGATGCCCAGCAGCGTCAGGCGCTGCAGCCCTGGCGCGCTGCCGAGATTCGCAGCATCAAAGGCGAGCAGGTCGGTTTGCGCCGGCCGGTGTTCAAGCTCGCGGTGCACTGAGCCGCAAGCGATCTGGGCCTGAAGACGCGACAGCGGCAATCACATCGACCAGGGCGAGGGCTGCGCGCGCTGCTCGGCGGCGCGGCTGACCGGCAGGCCAGTGAGCCAGGGCGGGTTGATCTGATCGTCCTCATCGGGTGAGACCAGCATCACCAAATCGCCACCAAAGCGGCCCAACCCCAGCGCACTGGCCAGGGCATGGTCCTGCTGCGCCGTCTTCATGCGCACAAACACGAGAAAGCGGCGCCGGCCGGCCTGGTCGGCGCGCACCAGGTCCAGCCGCACCACATGGCCATGCTCAGAAAAAAGCGCCTGCAACCGGTCCTGCAAATCGAACACATCCAGACCGCGCAAAGGCTGGGCCGGGTTGGGGGTAGAGCTGTCGAGCTGCATAGATCACACCGCTTCATGATGGGGCAAGGCCAGGCAGTCTAGGTTGCTGCTGATGGCCACCGAGATGGCGGCCGCCTCGCGCCAGCGTAGGACAGGTCACAGGCGCCACCCCCCGCAGCAGCGCAAAACACCGCCGGCCGTTGGCCCTTGCTGCGTTCGAGCCCTGCCATCGCGTCTAAGCTAGGTGCAGACTTTGGGCACGGTCAGCGCGCCCACCAGCGCACCCACCATCGATGAGTCGCCCCCGCGGCTCTTGCCCACCCGAAACGAGACATCTCCTGCAATCTCCACCGACACATGGTTTGAAACGGCAGACACATCCTGCGGCACCGCTGTCACGACCTGATCCGCTGCGCCATCACGACGCAGCGCAAGAAGCGCTGCCCGCTGCATGGCTGGAGCTGCTCGCCCATGCGGCCCAGGCCGCGCTGTGGACTTGGCAGGCGCCTGGCGCCGGGCTGGCCCTTGCAACGGGTCGGCTGCGCTGGGACGCGGCCCTGACGGGCCTGCTCGGCGAGCCCAGAGCGGGCCAGTGGCGCCACCCGGCCGATCTGCTGGCGCCCGCCTGCCGCGGCGAACTGATGGCTGCGCTGGGACACACGCAAGCCGCCGGTGCGGTGATCGAGCTCGAAACCTTTGCGCAGACGAGCGCAGGCGCCAAGCGGCCGGTGCGCCTGCTGATGCAGCGCAGCCCATCGGATGACCGCTGTCTTTGGCTGGGCGTGCTGCAAGACCGGCGCGAACACCGGCAGCAGGTGCAAGAGGCGCGGCAGTTGCGCATGCAACTGGGCACCACCCTGGCCAGCATGACCGAGGCCTTTGCCACGCTCGATCACGAGGGGCGCGTGAGCTACGCCAACGAGCCCGCCTGCCAACTGCTGGCCTGCGGCCGCGACCAACTGCTCGGGCAGCGCCTGTGGAGCGAGCCGGCCAAGCAAGCGGTCGGCGAGCGCCTGCAGCAAGCCGGCCGGCAGGCCCTGGACAGGGGTGAGCCCGCCGAGTTCGAGGCCTACCTCGAAGCGCTGGACAAGTGGATCGAGGTGCGCCTGTACCCCTTTGACGAAGGTCTGGCGCTGCACCTGCACGACGTCAGTCAGCGCCACCAGATTCAGGAGCAGTTGCTGCTGCTGCACACCTGCATCGCCCGGCTCAATGACACGGTGCTGATCACCGAGCAGCGCAGCGGCCAGCCCGCGCGTATCGTGTTCGTCAACCAGGCCTTCAGCCGACTGACCGGCTACGCCAGCCAGGAGGTGATTGGCCGCCACCCGAGCTTGCTCGAGGGGCCGCTGACGCAAGCCGATGCGCTCGATCGCATCGCGCGGGCCATGGGCCAATGGCAGGCGGTGCGCGGCGAATTGATCCACTACAAGAAAAACGGCGAGATCTTCTGGGTCGAGCTCGAGGTGGTGCCGATCGACGAGTCGCCGCGCGGGATCTGCCACTGGGTGACGGTCGGGCGCGACATCACGGCGCGCAAGGCGCAGGACGACGCCATCGAGCACCTGGCCTTCTACGATCCGCTGACCGATCTGCCCAACCGGCAGTTGCTGATGCGGCGGCTTGAGGCTGCGCTGCAGCACGCCCAGAGCGAGCGCAACGCGACAGGCGCGCTGATGTTCATCGACCTGGACCACTTCAAGCTGCTCAACGACACGCTGGGGCACGACCGCGGCGATCTGCTGCTGCAGCAGGTGGCCGAGCGCCTGCGCCGCTGCGTGCGCCCGGGCGATACCGTGGCGCGGCTGGGCGGCGACGAGTTCGTGGTGGTCACGCTGGCCCAGCACGAAGGACCGAGCGCCAGCGAGCACGCACGGCAAATGGCCGAGCTGATTTTGAGCGCGCTGGCGCAGCCTTACGATCTTGCAGGCCAGCCCTACCATGGCACCTGCAGCATCGGTGTGACCCTTCTGTACGACCACGAGCAAGGTCTGGCCGACTGGCTCAAGCAGGCCGATCTGGCGATGTACCAGGCCAAGGCGGCCGGCCGCAACACCCTGTGCTTCTTTGACCCGCAGATGCAGGCGGCCGCATCGGCCAAGGCGGCCTTGACGGCGGCGCTGCGCGAAGGCCTGCGCGAGCGGCAGTTTGTCCTGCACTACCAGCCCCAGGTGCAAGCCAGCGGCTGCATCACCGGCGCTGAAGCGCTGCTGCGCTGGGCCCATCCGGACGGCCTGCGCGGGCCCGACGGATTCATCGCCCAAGCCGAAGAAAGCGGACTGATTTTGCCGCTGGGCCAGTGGGTGCTCGAGCAAGCGTGCGAGCAGCTCGCGCGCTGGTCGACGCAGCCCGGCAGGCGCGATCTGCGCTTGTCGGTCAACGTCAGTGCGCGCCAGTTTTTGCAGCCGCAATTCGTCGAACAAGTGCTCCAGTGCGTGGCGCATCACCGGATCGATCCGCGCCTTCTGGAGCTCGAGATCACCGAGAGCCTGCTGGCCACCGACCTGAGCGGCACCATCGCGCGCATGCAGGCGCTGCGCCAAGCCGGTCTGGGCCTGGCCATCGACGACTTCGGCATGGGCTACTCGGCGCTGTCGTGCCTCAAGCACATGCCTTTGCAACGCCTGAAAATCGATCGCAGCTTCGTCAAGGACATGATCGAGGACGCGCGCGATGCGGCCATTGCACGCACCATCATCGAGCTGGCCGCTGACCTGGGTCTGCAGGTGCTGGCCGAAGGGGTGGAGACACGGGCCCAGCGCGATCTGCTGGCCCGCCTGGGCTGCCAGGCCTACCAGGGCTTTGTCTTTAGCCCCGCGCTACCGATTGAGCAATTCGAGTCCTTGCTGAACCACTGGCGCCCGGCCGAGCACCGAACCGCCCAAGGGCCGGTCTGAGCGCCGCGAAAAAGCAGGCCCAGCGCATCAGCCCAGCGCGTCAGTGCGGCGCCGCAGCGCTCAGGCGGGGCAGGCTCAGCACGAAGCGGGCACCGCCGCCGGGCCGCTCCTCGCAGCTGATGCGCCCGCCGTGGCGCTCGGCGATCGTCTTGACCAGGGCCAGCCCCAGGCCCACGCCACCGGCGTGCTCGCTGGCACCGGGCAGCCGATAAAAAGGCTCGAAGATGCGCTGACGCTGCGCCACGGGAACGCCCGGCCCCGCATCGTCGACCCAGACCAGCAATTGCAGGCCATCGGCGCGCAGCGTCATGCTGACCTCGCCAGCGCCGTGGCGGTGCGCGTTTTCCAGCAAATTGCGCAGCAGACGGCGCAGCAGCCGCGGCCAGCCGTGCACCAGCAGGCCGGCGGCGGCCTCAGGCGTGTGCAACTGCGCGCCGGTGCGGGCGCACTCCTCGGCCGCCAGGCCCATCAGGTCGAGCTCTTCCATGGGCTCGGCCTGGCCTTGCTGCAAGTCGAGCCGGCTGGCCAGCAAGATCTCGTCGATCAGCTGATCGAGCTCGCGGATGTTGCGCTCGATCTCCTGACGCAGCACAGCCGGATCGCTGGCACCGCGGCCCATGAGTTCCAGACTCATGCGGATGCGCGCCAGCGGCGAGCGCAATGCAGGGGAGGCAGTGGCGAGCAGGGATTTGTGCGAATTGAGCAGCGGCTCGATGCGCTCGGCGGCGGGGTTGAAGCGTTCGGCGAGAAAAGCGACCTCGTCATCGCCTTGCACCGTCACGCGGGCGCTCAAATCACCGCGGCCCCAACGCTCAACCGAGCTTTTCAAGCCTTCGAGCCGCTTGGTCAGGCGCCGGATGACCGGGTAGGCACCGAGCGCCACGGCCAGCGCCACCAGCGCGAGCAGCCAGAAAAAATTCATCGGCGGGCGCCAGCCCATCATGGGCCCGCCCAAGCCGCGCTCACCACGCTCGGCCCCATGCGGCCCTGCGGGCGGCCGGGCCGGGCGCGACAACTCCACCTGCAGCTGTTGGCCATCGAGGGTCTGCACATCGACCACCAGCGCACGCCCGCCGCGGGGTCCAACCGGCACCTCGGCCCGCCCGATGACCTCGCCGGCCGAGTTGCGCAGCAGCAACTCACGCACCGGCACTTCGCGCGGCGCGGCCTCGCGCGAGACACGCCAGGCCCAGCCCACCGCCAAAGTGATCACCGCCACCGCCGCCACGACAGCCAGCCAGATGCGCAAATAAAGGCGTGAACCGAGCGCGTTCATGGTCGGGCCTCAGGGCATGCGACTGCCCGCTCAAGCAGCCTGCTGCCGGCTGCGGGCTCAGTCTTGCTGCTTGGCAAACACATAGCCCACTCCACGCACCGTCAAAATGCGCCGCGGCGCCTTGGGGTCGGCCTCGATCGCCTGACGGATGCGCCCCATGTGCACATCGATCGAACGGTCAAAGGCCTCCAGCTCGCGCCCGCGCACGGCCTCCATGATCTGCTCGCGCGAGAGCACCCGGCCGGCGCGCTCGGCCAGCACCAGCAGCAAGTCAAACTGGTAGGCTGTCAACTCGCAGGGGCGGCTGTCGACGCTGACCGTGCGCGCGTCGCGGTCAATCTCCAGCCCACCAAAACGAAGCGGCGCTCGCTCGGGCGCGCTGCGGTCGGTGGGCAGATCCGCGGGCAGATCCGTGGACATCGGGCGGCGCAGCACCGCCCGGATGCGAGCGAGCAGCTCGCGCGGCTCAAAAGGCTTGGGCAGGTAATCGTCTGCGCCCATCTCCAATCCAATGATGCGGTCCATCGGATCGCCCTTGGCCGAGAGCATGAGAACCGGCACCCGGGCCGCCGCACCGGGCAGCATGCGGATGCGCCGGCAGACCTCCAGGCCGTCAAGGCCGGGCAGCATCCAGTCCAGAATCACCAGTTGCGGCACCTCGTGCGCCAGCCGGGCCAGCGCCTGCTCGCCATTGCTGGCATGGTCGAGCGCGTAACCGGCGGCCTTGAGGTAGTCGACCACCATGGCCGCGAGCCGGACGTCGTCATCGATGAGCAGCAGCCGGGGCAAGGTCATGGGCGCAAGTGTCGGCGCGCTCGGTCAAGCGCTTGGCTGGCGCAGGTAAAGTTGTGTGAAGTCATACTGGCTGGGCGCTGCGGACCTCAAGCCGCCGGCTGGCCCAGATCACCAGCAGCAGCACCGGCAAGCCCAGCGCCGTGGTGAGCACGAAAAAGGCCGGATAGCCCAGCGCATCGACCATGGCACCGGAATACCCGCCCAGCGTCTTGGGCAGCAAGGTCATGAGCGAGCTGAAGATCGCATACTGGACCGCGGTGAACGACACGTTGGTCAGGCTCGAGAGAAACGCCACAAAGGCGGCGCTGGCAAAGCCGGCGGCCAGGTTGTCGGCCGCCACCACCGCGTACATGCCCAGCACATCATGGCCGGCGTAGGCCAGCCAGACAAAACCCAGGTTGGTCAGGGCCGACAGCACCGCGCCCCAAAACAGCGAGCGCATCACCCCCAGCCGCGTGGCCAGCAAACCGCCCCAAAAGCCGCCGACGATGCTCACCACCACGCCAAAGGTCTTGACCGCATTGGCAATCTCGATCTTGGAAAAGCCCAGGTCCTGGTAGAACACATTGGAGATGACGCCCAGCACAATGTCCGAGATGCGGTACAGACCCACCAGGGCCAGCAAGAGCCAGGCGGTGCGGCGGCCATAGCGAACAAAAAAATCGAGCACCGGCATCACCCAGGTGGTGCGCGCCTGCTGCGCCCGGGCCAGGCCCAGCTGGACCAGCACCGCGCCCACAGCAAAGGCAGCGGCCAGCGACACCGCCATGCGGGCAGCCTCCAGCAACAGGCCCATCAGCGGCCCAGGCTTGAGCCCACCCCACAAATCGCCCCAGGCGGAAAAAACGCCCACAAAGGCCAGCACGCTGGCGGCAAACACCAGCAGCAGGCGCACATGGTCACGCGCCGGCTCGGGCTCGCCCGGCGCGCTGGCCGCCGGCTCGCGGATCAGCAAAGTGGTGAGCATGCCCACGGCCATCGTGGCAGCCATGGCCAGATACGTCCACTGCCAGGCGCTGTAGACATAAGCGCCCTTGGCC
>JACCDP011289347.1_pt1 | contig 10812 bp, 8 predicted proteins | sample 7445841 | NCBI WGS metagenome assembly JACCDP01 (sample SAMN15323441, study PRJNA562643) | freshwater metagenome | isolation source: river surface water | place: USA:Blue River Watershed | collected 2017-08-17
GTAATTAAATATCGTTTGGGTGTACTCATAATAGGTTACAAAAGTACAAAAGAAGCGCCGTTCTCTAAAGCCTTTTTGAAACGGCTTGTCTATACTGCTTGAAAATCCTAAATTGCCGCATGATCAACATTCCACCCTACCTCAAAAAGGGCGACACCATTGGTATTGTTTGCCCTTCTGGAACCCTTCCAGCAAAAAAAGCGACTACTTGTATTAGTACTCTAGAAGCATGGGGCTATAAGGTTAGAATTGGTAAAACGCTAGGTACGCAGCATCATTATTTTTCGGCCACCGACGAGGAGCGTGCTGCAGATTTGCAGGAAATGCTTGATGATAAAAATGTGCAGGCGGTTTTATGTGGCAGAGGCGGTTATGGTATGAGCCGAATAATTGATGCATTAGATTTTAAAAAATTTAAAAAGCATCCAAAATGGGTGATCGGTTTTAGTGATATCACACTACTGCACAATCATTTTTACCAAGTTTTAAAAACAGCATCATTACATGCTCCTATGGCAGCTGCTTTTAATAATGGTGGATCAAATAACGAGTGGGTGCTTTCTTTAAAACATGCATTACAAGGCAAAAAAGCAAATTACAAAGCAGCCGCACATACTCTTAATAGACTCGGAAAAGCAACCGGAAAATTAGTGGGTGGCAATTTAACACTCGTGGCACACGCAGTTGGAACGGTGTCAGAATTGCAAACCAAAAACGCCATTTTATTTTTAGAAGATATTGGTGAATACAAATACAATATAGACCGGATGATGCTTCAATTGAAAAGATCAGGCATGCTTAAAAACCTTGCTGGACTTGTTGTTGGCGGTTTTACACAAACCAAAGATTCGGACCCTGCTTTTGGGGCAAGCGTGTATGAAATAATTGAGGCAGCAGTTGCAGCATACAACTATCCAGTGTGTTACGATTTTCCAGTAAGTCACGACAAAGAAAACTACGCACTAAAACATGGTGCTGTTTATAGTTTACAAGTAACGCCTAAAAAAGTAAGTTTACAAGAACGCTAAAGTTTTATCCTATTTCGTCTTCCGTATCTTCGTCGGGTCCTTCAAAATCGGTGCGCTTTAAATTTAAATTAGAAACAGGCGCTACAATCAATGGAAATTTTTCGACGGTTACATTACTTGGATCGAGCCCAAAGCCACGCTCTTCTCCAAGGCTAATTTCTTTAAGCCAGAAATAAAGTTTCATGATCACTCTTTCTATAATAGGAAGTTCGTTGTCTTGGCTTAAATATTTTTCTAGTACAATAAATTGAAAATCGCCCACCACATTGTTTTTTTCGAGGCTTTCGTAACGGCTTGTAATATTCACCTCTTTATTGGTTACTAAATCTTCAACCACTTTTCTAAACATGAGGTTAATGCGCTGTTCCATTCTAAAGCCAAGTCTAAATTCGACCCTAATAATATCGTTAGGGATGATATGTTCTACAGAGTATTCGCAAGTATATGGCTCGTCTATAACGTCTACGTGTACAAACCAATAAATGTCGGCACGTTTAGGTTTTTTGTTTAAGATCGAATAGATGATTTTGTGCTCAATTTCTTTGTGGTTATTGGCACTGGTCATATACACTAAGTGTGTTGCATATTTGGGAATGGATTTGTCGTTACTAAGTTCCTGAATCATTGGAATATAGTCCTCTAAATGCACAAACTCGACGTATCTATTTTTAATTTTTCTACTTCTAAACCAAACATACATCACCGCAAATAATGCGCCACCAACAATGAGTGTTACATAACCACCATGCATGAATTTTTCTAGGTTGGCTACTAAAAATGAACTTTCAATGAGTAAATAAACAACGAGGTATAAATAAATCCAGGCTGGAGCCGTTCGTTTGCTGACCAAAAAGTTAGCAAACAAAATGGAGGTGCTAATCATGCAAAGGGTAATGGCTAAACCATAGGCAGCGCCCATGTTAGCGGATTTTTGAAAGTATAAAGTGATACCCACGCAACCAACAAATAATAAAAGGCTAATACCCGGAATATACAATTGTCCTTTTTCTTCGGTAGGATAATTGATTTTCATTTTAGGCCATAAATTTAAACGCATGGCTTCACTAATAAGCGTGAAGGATCCTGAAATTAATGCCTGGCTAGCAATAATAGCTGCCGCTGCAGCAATGATAATACCAATTAGTTTAAACCACTGTGGCATGATACCAATAAATGGATTAAAGCCATCTGCCATAACCGCTGCAGGGATAATTTGCCCTTTATACTGAGCCAATAACCAAGCGCCTTGACCTAAATAGTTAATGATCAAACATGTTTTTACAAAAATCCAAGAGATACGAATATTGCCCTTACCGCAGTGTCCTAAATCACTATACAATGCTTCTGCTCCAGTGGTACATAAAAACACAGCGCCGAGTAGCCAAAATCCTTTTGGATAGGTAGCTAGAAGTTTAACAGCGTAGTATGGGTTAAAGGCTTTTAAGATTGAAATATCATCTAATAGATGGGCGCATCCTAAAATGGCAATCATGCCAAACCACACCATCATAATGGGGCCAAACAATTTACCAATAGAAGCAGTACCAAATTGTTGCACAAAAAATAAAATACTAATAATAGCAATTACAATGGTTACAATGGTTTGCTGGGTAATATCATGGAAAACAGGAATTTGTCTGAGTCCTTCAATGGCCGAAGTAACGGTGATGGGCGGGGTAATAATACCATCGGCTAAAAGAGCAGCACCGCCAATCATGGCCGGAATTACAAGCCATTTTTTACGTCTTCTTACGAGTGCATACAAACTAAAAATACCACCTTCGCCTTTGTTGTCTGCTTTTAAAGTCAGAATCACATATTTAAATGTCGTTTGGAGCGTTAGCGTCCAAATAATACAAGACAGGGCGCCAATGATTAGCAAATCGCTAATTTCTCTACCTGTAATAATTTCGTTTAAAACGTATAATGGTGAGGTTCCAATGTCTCCGTAAATGATACCTAGTGCAATGATGAGTCCTGCAGAAGTGACCTTGTTAATATTCTTGCTCACGTATGTATTTTTTTGCTACACAAATGTATAGCAAAAACTAAGTTCCGGTTCCAAATAAATAAGATGACACCTTAAGATTTATTTCACCTTTTGGTAAGTTAGTTCTTAATAAAGGGGCTTAACTTTGAGGGTCTAAAGCTTTTTGGTATGAAAAAGTCGTTTTTACTCCTTTTTACACTCGTTCTTATGCTGCCTTTTGCCTTAAAAGCTCAGCAAATTACCTTTTCTGAACCCGACAAGGACGACCCTCGTTCATACAGTTTTGAGGTGCTCGGCAAGATTGGGGGAAAGATTTTAGTGTATAAAAACTATAAAGAAAGTCATTCTATTTCGGTATTTGATGGTGACATGAGCCTACTTGGTAAGCAACAGCTCAATATGCCAGACAGGCTTATGCAAACCGACTTTTTGGCCTATGCCAATCATTTTTACATGATCTATCAATTTCAACGAAAAAACAGCGTGTATTGCATGGCGGCAAAAATGGATAGCGATGGTAATTTATTATCGGAACCGATGCAACTTGATAGCACCCTTGATGCAAGCGCTATTGGATCTAACAGGTTATACTCTTTAGTGGTGAGCGAAGACAAGAAAAAAATAATGATTTTTAAAATCAATAGCCACAATGAAAAGTCACATGAGCTAACTACCTGTTTATTTGATCAAGATTTTACACTCATAAAAAAATCTCAAATTCAAATGCCTATGCCGCAGCGCAACGACTTTTTAGCAGAGTTTGCACTTGACAATGATGGCGATTTGATTTGTGTAAGGGCAAGTGGGACGACGCAAAACGACAATATTAATAAGGTCTCACTCATTACTAAAAAAGCAAATTCCAACTTTGCGAATATTTCTGATTTAGCAGTTAAGGGTATTTATTTAGATGATATTCATATTAAAGTAGATAATTTAAACAAGCATTATTTAATCACGTCATTTTTTGCAAAACAAAGACGTGGAAACGTAGAAGGCATCTACTTTACTTTGTGGGATAAAAATTCTGACAAGGAATTACTCAATGCCACTACATTGTTTTCCGACGAGTTTAAAGAAGATGCAAAGGGTCAAAATGGTGTAAAGGCTGCTTTCAATGATTATTTCTTAAAAAATATTATTTTAAGACGTGATGGAGGTTTTATGATGGTTGCAGAATCTGTTTTTTCTTCCTCTAAAGGAAGCACGCTCAATAGATGGGATTATTTGTATGGTTCTCCTTTTTGGTCGCCTATGGATTATTATTCATGGAACAGCCCGGTGGGTGGCATGGGTATTTCGCCATGGGGTCGAAACAATAGTTTTTTTAATAATAACAATCAGGTCAGGTATTACGCCGAAAACATTGCTGTTATTTCATTTGATGCAAAAGGGAATATGGAATGGAGTAATATGATTCGTAAAAACCAGTACGACGATAATTCGGAAAATTTTATTGGGTTTTCTATGTTAAATGCAGGCGATCAACTCAATTTCATTTTTAACATGCAGGAAAAAAATCAAACCGTATTAACCAATCAGGCCATCTCGCCGGATGGCAGAATAAACCGAAATCCAGGTTTTAAAAATGTAGATCGCGGACATGAGTTTATGCCAAGGCTTTCGAAGCAAGTGGGGTTAAGGCAAATAATTGTTCCCTGCATATACAGAGGGTATACTTGTTTTGCTAAAATTGATTATTAGCTTACTTTTAGACCGAAACGTATTCCATGGTTTTTTTATTTAGAGACAGATCTGTTGTAAATATTCTACTCGTGCTCCTATTAAGTGTGGGTGTGCATTTACATGCATCGGAGCAGGTGCTTCCAACGGCTGTTCAAGTTGGTCAGCAAAATGGTCTGTTTTCTTACGTGCTTGCAAATTATATCTATGTTTTACCCCTTGCCATTCAGGTGATTATTTTTCATGCTTTATTAGTTACGCAGGCGCTCCGTCTTAATATGGTGATGCAAGATTTGCGTATGTTTTCGAATGTCAACTATGTGCCTGCCATGACCTATGTATTGCTTTCGGGGTTACTCATGCGCTCTGATTTGATAACAGAAACACTCGTTAGTAATTCTCTGACGCTTTGGATTTTTATAAAGCTGAGTAGACTCTACAACAACTCGGAACCCAAAACACTCTTATTTAATATTGGCATCATTGCGGGAATATCGATTTTGTTGTTTCATCCTACAGCTATTTTAATTGTGGTGGTATTGTTTGCACTTGCTGTTGTTAGGCCATTTAGAATTGCCGAGTGGCTATTACTACTCCTGGGCATTTTACTGCCTTACTATTTTTTACTTGTCTATTTATATTTAAACAATCAATTTGCTCTAGCGGGTTCTTATTTGCCTAAAATTTCGTTTGGGTCGCCACTGCATGGCCTTGATAAATTATACCTAATGAACCTTGGTTTTGCCCTATTCGCTACACTCGTTGGACTCTATCAATTGCAGCTACATGTGGGTAGGCTCGTGATTCAAATTCGCAAAAATTGGGGGGTTATGATGGTGCTCCTTTTTACCTTAATCTTGTGTCCCTTTATGTTTAGTAGTTTGGGCACACAAGTCTTACTAATGGGGCTCGTACCGCTATCTGCCACCATTTCTAATGGGTATAGTAACCCTAAAAAGCTATTACTCCCTAATTTCCTGTTTTGGACCGCCCTTGGCCTTATAATTATCAACAACTGGCATTTGGTGAAAATTTAGCCTTTTGCTTATCTTTTTGAGGGTTACCTTTGCAGTATTCTATCAGATAATTATACATTTTATGAAGTTTGGAGTGGTTGTATTTCCAGGATCTAATTGTGACAGAGATATGCAGGACGCTTTGGCCCAGGATTTGGGTAAAGAAGTGATAATGTTATGGCATAAAGACAAAGACCTTAGCATGTTTACCACAGACGATTGTATTATACTTCCGGGTGGATTTTCTTACGGCGATTATTTACGTTGTGGAGCGATTGCACGTTTTAGTCCCATGATGCAATCTGTTATTGATTTTGCAAACAGGGGCGGAAAAGTGCTCGGTGTTTGTAATGGATTTCAAATATTATGTGAGAGTGGATTACTACCAGGTGTGTTACTACAAAATGCCAACCAACAATTTATTTGTAAAAATGTATTTATAAAAAATGCAGCAACAGGTGCTTTAAAAATACCTATTGCGCATGGTGAGGGTCGTTATTTTGCAGATCAAAAAACTCTCGATGCACTAGAAGCTAACGGTCAAATCATTTTCACGTATTGTGATGAAAATGGAAATGAAACAGAAGGTAGCAACCCGAATGGGGCTACAAAAAATATTGCCGGCATAAGTAATGCAGCAAAAAATGTATTTGGTATGATGCCACACCCAGAGCGTGCTACTTCAACTGTGCTTGGGAATGTTGACGGTAAAAAAGTGTTTGAATTACTGGGGTTAAATTAACTATGATGAAAAAAATATTTTCAATACTTGCTGTTTTGTTTATTGCTTACGCGGCGTCGGCTCAAATTCAGGACCCCGTAGATTGGTCTTATTCTGTAAAAAAAGTGAGTGCAGACACCTACACGTTTACAGCTACCGCAAACATAGAAGGCGATTGGCATATTTATTCGCAAACCACTGGTGCAGGCGGACCCATACCTACTAAAATTACATTCAATAAAAATCCATTGATAACAGTTGTGGGTGTTACCAAAGAAATCGGAAAAGTAAAGCAGGTATATGATGATCTGTTTAAAACCACGGTTCGTTATATTGGCGAAACGGCCACATATACGCAAACATTAAAAGTGCGTGCTGGCGTAAAAACAAATATTAGTGGTACGGTTTCTTATAATGTTTGTGACGACCGTCAGTGCTTACCACCAAGCAAAAAAACTTTTGACCTTAAGCTTCAATAATGACTAAGAAAATATTATTTATTGTTTTACTTGCCAATATACAATTAATTTATAGCGCAGCTGCACAGGATTCTAAACAACCTGTGCAGTTTGTTTTTTCGGCCACTAAATTAACCGACACCTCTGCAACGCTTACAGTGCATGCTGTGGCAGCAAAAGGCGTCCACATTTTTACAGCCCTTAAAAAAAACAACGATGATGTATTTTTGTCGTCACTTCAATTAGATAGTTCGGCTTCTATACATGGAGCGGTTAAAGAAGACGGCGTAGCAGGAGCTGTAGCGCTTCCGGGTAGCACAGATAAAGGCACAGCTTATGATAGTGTTACCTTTACATACACCCTTGGTATTAAAGCAGGTGCCACTGCTATTAAAGGAACCTTTAATTGGCTTGCTATAAAAGGAGAAGAATTTCCAAGTGGTGAAGAAAAAATAAATGTTACGATTACAGATGCGGCTGCTACTGGTCTAGCTGATGCCCCTGCCACAAGGGATGGCGGCAAAGAGGGCTCAATGTGGAGTATCTTTTTACTTTGCTTGGCAACAGGGTTACTTGCAGTTATTACACCTTGTGTGTTTCCGCTCATTCCAGTAACGGTTAGCTTTTTTTTAAAGCGTAGCAAAACAAGAATAGAAGGGTTAAAAAATGCACTTTGGTATTCAGTATCGATTGTACTTATTTATACCATTCCTACACTCGTGCTCACGATTATTTTTGGCGATAAAATTTTATATACTATTTCTACGCATCCGGTTTCTAATATTTTCTTTTTTGTGGTGTTTATTGTTTTTGCCATTTCATTTTTTGGCGCTTTTGAATTAGCACTTCCTAATAGTTGGGCCAACAAAGCAGATCAAAAGGCTGGCAAAGGCGGGTTACTCGGCATCTTTTTTATGGCGCTAACGCTTGTGATTGTTTCTTTTTCTTGCACCGGTCCAATTGTTGGAACTTTGCTTGGACAAACCAGTATGCAAGGCGTAGGACTCGCTCCTATTATAGGTATGATGGGTTTTGGCGTAGGCCTCGCGATACCATTTTCTTTGTTTGCGTTTTTTCCATCGATGCTACAATCACTTCCAAAAAGTGGCGGTTGGTTAAATACCATCAAAGTAAGTTTTGGTTTTATTGAATTAGCATTAGCACTTAAATTTTTATCCAACGTAGACCTCTCTTATCATCTAGGTATTTTAAATAGAGATGTGTTTTTAGTACTCTGGATTGTGGTGTTTTTCTTATTAGGCGTTTACTTATTAGGCAAATTAAAATTTGCACACGATTGTGATTTGCCATTTGTATCGGTGCCTCGTTTATTTTTTGCGATGGCTAGTTTTAGTTTTGCTGTCTACATGGTACCAGGTTTATGGGGCGCTCCATTAAAGGCACTCAGCGGTTTTATACCACCAGCTACCACGCAAGAATTTAATTTAAATGATCTTCAATATAAAATTGGAAACGCAGCAGGTGTAAGCCCTAGCGCTGCGTCTCAAGCGGAGCCACCTAGAAAGTACACGAATAAATTACACGTCCCTTTTGGACTAACGGCGTATTTTGATTTGGAAGAAGGTATGGCTGCTGCTAAAATTTTAAAGAAGCCCATCATGCTTGATTTTACAGGACATACCTGTCCTAATTGCCGTAAAATGGAAGAGCAGGTGTGGAAAGATCCGGCGGTATTATCACGCATTAAAGAAAATTTTGTACTCGTAAGTTTATATGTAGACGAAACAGAAGAGCTTCCTGCAAGCGAGCAGTACACCGATAAAAACGGGGTTAAAATTGAAACAGTAGGCGGTAAAAATCTAGACTACGAGATTAAAACCTTTGGTTTTAATGCGCAGCCACTCTATATGTTTTTGGATTTGAACGGAAAACCGCTAAGTGATGTAAAATATGGCTACGACCCTAGTGTGGCAGGTTTTATTAAGCACCTAGATGCAATTAAAGCGGCTTTTGATAAAGGGTTATAAGGTCATCTGATTTTCGGTCATCATTTTACGGAGGTTGATAAGTCCGTAACGCATACGACCCAGTGCCGTATTGATGCTGCAATTGGTAATTTCAGCAATTTCTTTAAAGCTAAGGTTGGCATAATGCCTTAAAACAATGATCTCTCTTTGCTCTTCTGGAAGCAGGTCAAGCATGCGGCGCACTTTGTCGTGACTCTCGCCGCGCATGAGCTTTTGATCCGGCGCTTCTTGTGATACATTGATTACTTCAAAAATATCCTGATCGTCAGAAGTTTTGATAGCAGGCGTACGCTTTACCTTTCTAAAATAATCGACACATAAGTTGTGAGCAATTCGGAGTGCCCATGGTAAAAACTTACCTTCTTCGGTGTAGCGCTTGTTTTTTAGGGTATCAATGATTTTGATAAACACATCTTGGAACAGGTCTTCAGCTAAATAAGTATCCTTTACAAAAAACAAAATAGAGGAGTAGATACGGTCTTTGTAGCGTGTTACTAGTACGTCAAATGCTTCTGTGTCGCCAGCTTGAAAGGAACGTATCAAATCTAAATCTGCAACCTGCTCGAGTGTTTTCATAGTTTGTTTTTCTTCTCGGAGTTCAAATTAGTTATCTTTTATGCTGGTTGCTCGCTTGTGGATACATTGCAAAAGAGAGGTTTGGTTATTCACATCGAATAATTTGAAAAAAAATTGTGCAGGGATGAAAAAATTGTGGGTTTATTTAAGTCGTAACTAAACCTATGCTGCGATAATCTGTTTACATTGTGTAACATTTATGGCAGCAAAAAAACAAGTAGATACGGCGGGGGTTAAGGGCGCAAAACCAGTACAGGCAAAGACTCCATTAAAGGGTCTAGACGCCATTGAGGTAATAGGTGCGCGCGTGCACAATTTAAAAAATGTAAGCGTGGCATTTCCGCGCGGTCAATTTATTGTGGTAACGGGTGTTTCTGGGAGTGGCAAGTCGTCACTAACCATTGATACTTTATTTGCCGAAGGGCAGCGCCGCTATGCCGAAAGTTTAAGTGCCTACGCTAGACAGTTTATGGCCCGTATGGAAAAGCCAGACGTGGACATGATTAAAGGACTTTGCCCTGCTATTGCCGTTGAGCAAAAAGTAATTACCCGCACACCCCGTAGTACGGTGGGCTCCATGACTGAAATTTATGATTACCTCCGCCTATTATTTGCTAGAGCAGGTAAAACCATTTCGCCTGTTAGTGGTAAAGAAGTAAAAAAAGATGAGGTATCGGATGTGGTAGCTGCTATTTGTGCCCTTCCAAAAAATAGCAAAGTAGTAATTGGTGTTGCGTTAAAGCAGCATAAAAACAGAGCCGTACTTGAAGAGCTGAATATTTTACTACAAAAAGGATTTACAAGAATTTATGTAGCATCAGCTCCGGAGCCACTTATGCGCATAGAGGAGCTGATGGAACAAACGCCTGCTGCATTAAAAAAAATATTGCCGCTTGCTAAAGAAACATCAGCCACACAAACAACGCCACAAACCTGGGTACTTATAGACCGTATTGTGGTTAAAGATTTTGATGAAGATGATATGCACCGCTTATCCGATTCGGTACAAACTGCTTTTTATGAAGGGGAGGGCGAAGTATACATAGAGGTGGATGGCAAGCAGGTCAAGCATTACAGTAGCAAGTTTGAACTTGATGGCATTGTGTTTGAAGAGCCAGTGCCTAATTTATTTTCGTTTAACAATCCATTTGGTGCATGTCCTACTTGTGAGGGCTTTAGCCAGGTACTAGGTGTAGACGCGGACCTTGTGATACCTGATACCCGATTAAGTTTATTTGAAGGTGCGGTAGCGCCATGGAAAGGAGAAAAATTAAGTTGGTGGAAAGACCAGTTTATTAAAGGCGCTTCTAAAATAGATTTTCCGATTCATAAACCCATTGCACAGTTAACCA
>JACCDP010716272.1_pt1 | contig 10811 bp, 12 predicted proteins | sample 7445841 | NCBI WGS metagenome assembly JACCDP01 (sample SAMN15323441, study PRJNA562643) | freshwater metagenome | isolation source: river surface water | place: USA:Blue River Watershed | collected 2017-08-17
GACGAAGGGCCTTTAAGGACTTGATGTTGTAACTCAGGTTCAGCAAATTGCTGCTGATGCTCCGATTCAGAGCCTTGCCGACGACGCCGCGTAATCATCCGTTAACAATTAATTCTTCGGGAATTCATCCGTTCTTTACTTTCAGATCGGACAAATCAGAAACGCCAGAATACCCGAAACTATGCCACTATGCCACGTCACTGAATTACTGGTACAACAGGACCTTGGCAGACGAACCAAAACCAAACATTAACTAATTCGTCGACGTTGCCAATTTCCACGATGACTTTTTCTCTGGCTCTGTCCGTATGGCATGCGTTTTGGCAGAGTCATAGAACCGGGTTCTATGACTCTGGTTTTGGGTCATATCAAGAATCAATAGCCTATATAGGCTATTATTCTTAACTCAAATAAAGTGTTCACATAAAATATATATTGTTTTCATTGAAAGGCGGGATACCTCATACCTGTTCTGAAAGCGGCGTTTAGCGTTTTTGTTAAATCATTCCGCCTAATTTCAACGTTCCAATTTAACAGTTTTTAATAGAAGATCATTTTCAATTTATAAATGATTTTACTCGACTGTTAGGGTTTAGTGAACGGTTCGTTAAATGTGGGTTGGTGCTTAATGTATTTTATTCAAAGATCGTGAGTATTGAGGTGCAAGAAATAATGTACTTCAGTCAATCAACTCGTCTAGTACTTGGTCTCTTATTTCAGTGTACAAACTGATCTTATTTTCGAAAGTAATAACGTTCATATTCTTGTTCATCTTTACCAGTTTGTTGTGTGCCCTACAATCTTAAAAAGGACAAAAGGTAGTGGAACTTGAATATTACTTTCTGCATGCGCAATTAAGAGGACGCTCTTCATTTAACGAACCGTCCACAACACCCTAACAGCCGATAAAATAAATTGATAAATTGAAAATTATCTTAACTAAATAGTAAACAGCTGGATTTGAAACGTTGAAATTACGCGGATTGGTTTAACAAAACCAATCAGCCGCCGCTTTCAAAACAGGTATCCCCCGCCTTTTAATGAGAACAATATATATTTTATTTGAACACTTTATATGAGTTCAGAAGAATATATTGATTCTTGATATGACCCAAAACGCATTCCATACTGCCGGCCTGCCCTTTGCCGTTCAACAAAATACACCTCAGATTTTAGATGGTGATTTGAGTTATTTATAATTTATTTGGTTCTTTGAAAATTCATTTTTATCAGATTTATAACTTTGAGTACAACTTTAAATTTGAAGCGAACAATCTTGCAATTCGTATAATGCCACATTACAAATGTGAAGACATTCATTTGATTCCGCACGATGCACAGCATCATCAAGCAACAGTTTACAATCCAAGTTTTCTTGCAGGTGCTTTAAAGCAGAGGCAGCCCCTAGTTTCACGATGATGAGACTGCAACAAATAGTTTCTAAAAATAAGTAAAACAAAGTAGCGCTCCCAGTTTTAAGGACTCACCCAATGATTGCGCCACTTGTTATAACAACTGAATCGGAAGTTTCTTCATCGACAATGTCTGCGATAAATTTTGAAACCCACACGAGACATTCTTCGATCAACATCTCTCGAGAAGAAAATCCTTGCTTTTCAAAAAGCTGTGGTTCAGACTCTTGTCCATCAAACATGTAGTTAAATATAATGGAAAAAGCTTTCAGTATGCTATCTTGCATGTCCTCATGATCCGCGTTCTATAGAGGTATTGACAGTTTAAAAAAATTGAAATGAGCAAAAATGAATTACAAGAGGGGAAAAAAAGGTTAAATAAATAAACCATACGTTTTTTTCGATAATACCCGAAGCATGTTGCAGATGTCTGAATGCTGGGACAACGTAAGGTTGAAAGTCTTGTAAACCAACAGCTACGGCAATCTCGTTCAAAGTGGTGATGCAGTCTGTCCATAATTTAGGTTCCACCTCTTTATTCGAAAGGGTCGTGAAAATGGTTTCGCAGAAATCTTTTAAGTACGGCACAGATTCCTTTTCCAGTGCACGAAATAAATCACCAATCAGAGTGATCGCCAAACTGCAAACATCGGGCAACATAACTGCCGATTTTAAGTAGGGCAACAGTATTGGTAAATGTTCTTTTAATTGGGGTCCTAACAACGAAATCGTAGCGCCAGTTGCTTCAAAAATGTCTTCGTGGACCATTCCAGATTGTAAAAGGGTCATTAGGCAGTACATACATTCATGACGTAATTGAATTATGTTCCCGTGGTCTACCTTCAGTCGAGTTAACAAACTTGATAGCGTGAGACAAATTAAAGCAAAATGATCTTCAGAACCTTCAGTCGAAAACATCATCTGCAGGAAAATCGAGAAACAATTAAATAATAAGCCTAATTACCGAGGTGTATATAAACAAACCTGTTTTAGTTGCGTAAGCAAAGCCTGAATGGCAGTTTCAAGAATGTTGTCATCAGGACAAATAGAAAGAATGTTTCTCAGAGCATGATAGGCAGCAGTAAGAACATGGATATTCGAATTTTTAGAGGAACGCTCAAGTAACTTTTTGGCAACTTTCTCATAAAAATGTGATGTGCACACAAACACATCTAATGGACTAAGCTTTTTTGTCTTTTCACAATTGGTGTTAATAGCTTTGAACAATGTTGAGATACAGTCGCAGGCTGCTGACACCACCCGTTGTTCATTATCCTTTAAAAGTTGAAGTAGTCTGTTAATTAATGGACGGAGTCTTGCTTGGACCATAGATGGGCAAGTCTCGAAGACTCGACTCATTAGAACAACAGCGGCATAACGAACTTTAGCGCTTTCTTTATCCTTAGCTAGACTCCAAAAATGGGGCATCAACATCAACAGTTTTTCGTCATTATTCAGAGAGGCCATTTCTTCTAGTATCGCATTAACGGCCCATAGTGCTGCAGTACGTTGCCGCCAGTCCCCGTCCTAGCGACGTCAAAATCGTCTTTAAAATTGAACGATTTTAACTAAATTTGCAACAACTTTACCTGGATGCGTGAATTAACCTCGGGAAGAACATAATCTATTGTGTTCGAACAACACTTAGATAAAAGCGTCAAACATGCAACAGTTCCTTTGAAAGGTGACCAATCATCTAGATCTTCTAGATCGTTTTTCTCGATTTGCCAGTTGGCAAGCACCCACATTAGTTTTGGTATCAATTTAGGCAATGCTTTTTCCGCATGGCGTTTTGATTGCGGCACCACATATGCGGGATCATAAACACCAGAAGCCAAGTCATGCTCGATTTCAGCAACAGAGCACCAGAACTCCAGTCCTTGAAGTGCAACATTCGCATCGGGCGACTGAATAGCTTTTAGAGTAATCTATTTTTTAAGAGAAAAAAAAATTATATTGACTGTTTTTGGAAAATTAAAGAACTCAGCAATCTCACTGGCACGATAGCTTGGTCCATATAATCGAGAAGATGCTCATAATAAAGAGGAATCATCTTGACAAGAATCTGTAATGCAACCACGGCTTCACTAATCACAGGTGACTGCGTTAAGTCGCACGTTACTTGCATTATCAAATTTCGATCCCCCTAAAAAACTAATCAATAATGAAAATAAATATTACTATCAGTTATATAAATACCTGTTTCTCAAAGTGAAACTGTGCAAATTCCAGGGAACTGAGAAGCGCATTTGCAGCTGTCAAGCGTATCCTTTTTCCCGAATTTTTCTTATCAACACAAGTTAATATCGGGCCAAGGATGACTGACGAATAGTTGGCCAAGACAGTCGGGCACTTAAAACGTTTAATCCAATTACAATTTTTAAAATGATTCAACATCAATTAGATCAACGCACCACTTCTTGGCAGATAAAGCCGATTGCTTCTACTGTTGCCTCTATGCAGCGCCCATTATTGGCCCGAATATTGAACAAAGTAATGAGTTCAGAAAGAAGCTGATTCAAAGAATTACTGTCAGCAGCTGCATCAGTTGCCCCGATGTACGCTAAACACTGGGCGGCACAACTCGGATTAACATCCTCAGTTCCCAAAGTGTTCAAGAGAATATCGAGGATAGTTTTGCGAGTGATACCCGGAAGAGAGAGCCATCTTTGTTGACATTTAATCTTCAGAGAAACATCTCTAGCTGTCAAGCAATTTTTCAGCTGCAAACCAGCAGCTTGACGAGAAACAGAGGAATTTTTTTTCTCAGCCAAAATCATAGCCATATTTGACACAAAATCACCCTATGCAAAATAAATATACAAATAATTGAAAATAAACTTGCTCTTTAAATGATTATTGGTCATCAGTTTCCTGCATTGACTAAAAAGCTTTGCTGTATAGAGATTTTTAACTTTTATGGGTGGACAAGTTTACTGACCAAATTGTCTTGGGCAGACTCGTCAAGTTCCAATTCAGCTTTCATCCGGACATTCCTATCTAAGTAAATAAAATAGCAAAACACCACATGAGTAATAATGAGAAAGAGAATGTGAAAACCCCTTTTCACCAAAATCAGAACATTAAATTTAATATGGAAACTGGTTGCTAAAGATTGCAAATAAACAGGAAATGGGTTACCCGAGGAAATTGTTCGTTCTAAACACTGAATTACAGAATTCAACGATTTCGAATTCAACATGTTGGAAGAGAATGTGTTAAACTCCGCCTAACGCCTCCGTTGTGACAGCAGGTGAATCTGAAACAAAAAAATGCTCACGACTGTCATCTTTTTTAGTAATTTTTTAAAACTTTTATTTCAATATACGCCTCGAGGTACTCCCTAGTTAGCATCAAATCGTTCATCATTATACAATACTCACAATTACCCTTAAGCAGCCTTAAGCAACCCAAGTCATATTTTCGAGCCAGTGTTTTTTAAAAAGCTTCCAATCGCAACCGGTAGAAGAAAAGTTAAAAGGTTGCTGTTTAGCCTCATTTACATATCTCGTATCTCTATGTTGTTTCTTTGAGTGTTTTCTTGTCTTTTTCATCTTTAAAAGATGCTAGCATAGAAAACAATAGAGTTGGTGAGATTATAATTGCATAGATTATTTCGCCATGGCTAATTCTCAATATGATCTCGACCTCTCTGGTGGATTAATGCCTGTAAGTTACTTCCGCCGTAATGTATCATTGTTTGTCAATTCAAATCGGTTTCTTTTGTTTCCGATGTAGCAAATTCAAGCTCTGCTTGCACCACCCTTGTTGGAAGACATCTCTAAAGAAAAGCGAAAAGATGGATTGGCACTACATCCTTACTACAGAAGACCTGGACGTGGCCATAATAGAGACAGTTGTGATGCCTGTAAGGAAGGAGGTGAACTTATCTGTTGTGATTCCTGTCCAGCATCTTTTCATCTACAATGCCAGTAAAATCATTTATATCAAAATTTTGCAAACAATAAAATTGCTAAACTTGGTTTTCATTGTTACAGTGATCCTCCCTTGGAGGAGGCTGATTTGCCTAAAGGATTGTGGAACTGTCATAGTTGCCGCGTAAAGAAGGTATTGGCAGTTTTTCATAGAGTCTGTGACTTTTAAAAAATTCAAATTCATTTGAAGGCCCTAGATGCTGCAAACCCAGGTCAATATATAGAGGTAGATGATGAAGGAGACTCTGATTCCAGCAAAAATGGAAAGCGACCTTATAATTTGATGTCAAGCACAACAACCCAATCAGGGTTTAGTGGAGCACCTGACAGAATTTCAGGTCGACGTCGAACAAATAACTCGGATGATATTGATGTCGAAAATCCTGGGGCAGGCTCAGAAAAGTCGAGTGACAAAGAAGAAGGGCTTGACAATTTTGGAAAGGTTTCGTTTTTTGGTCCACTCATCAAAGTAGCAGCATCCATGAATCCACAACAGTTTGAGCTACCGCCTGAGCTTGTAGAACCTATTCCGTTCCCAGGTGATTAGAAAAATTCATTAAAAAATAAATCTGCATGTTTCTAAAGTTAGTCTGTAACTAAACAAAATTATCTGCCATTATGTAGGCTCGAGTAAATCATGCACTGCCAAAAAGACAGGCTCTGGGCCTAAAAAGAAGTCGCACGAACTGGACAACGGACTCGTCCCGTTGCCCCTCCGAGCGTGCTTCTACTGTAGCAAGTAAAATTCACCCAATGTTAGATCGCCACACTTCCTGCACCACTTATTTTACTTATAATCCTCTAGGAGTTGTCGAAAAGCACCAATGGTTGCATGTGACTTCTGTCCCTTGGTGTTTCATTTGGACTGCCTGGACCCTCCGCTTGTATGCATGCCTGTTGGCAAGTGGATGTGCCCAAATCATCCTCAGAACATCGTAATGCCATCCCGTTAAATGCAATGACTACCGTTTTCTTACTAATTGCAATACGTATTCTTCCAACCAGGAATATAAACTGTTACCTGATTCAAGGCTCACCGAACGCGTTAAGTTTTGGTCATTTTTGCAGCGACCCGTTGACCATGAAACTGTTAAGATAAATTTCCTCCGCAAAGTAAACAGAAAAAATCCGCCTTTTCGTCGAAAGGTCGTCCTCCCTGGTCGACCTCGCATGCGGGTAAAAATAAAAAAAGATGACAGTAAACCGCTGAATGATTTTAATCCAACTTAATGCTAGGTACCACAAATTATCAAAGATCAGTACAGACATCCTCCTTTACTTCCGGCAAGGTTAAACGGTGCCCAGCCGTTTCATTGGTCATCAATTCTCCCTGAAACGAGAAAGGTAGATAAATTACTTGCGTAATTTGTACACTATGTATAATCATTGCATTTTGTTGATATTCTAGAGTTTGAAGCCCCTTAAAGAAAAGGAATCAATTGGCGCAGAGATGGAAAATAAGGAGTCAAATAAGCTTCAAGATTGTGAAACAACTGATTGTGACAAAACGCTTTCAAGTGAAAGCAATGCTGCAGAAAGAATTGACGCTACAGTACCTGAAAAAAGAGAAGAATCGATTGAAGGATCGAGCCCGTGAGTTTTTGCGTGAACATGTAAATATACAGCTACTGGTTTCCTAAATATTTCTTGAGATTTCAGTTCGACTTGGAGGGGATTGTTTGCTGAAGAATTTCAAGAAATTGAGGAAGAAGTAAAAAATTATCTGGCCACGTTAAGAAGAAGTATGAAGGACAATCATTTGAAGGTCTTTATGGAGCAGCTATCAAGTAAGCCGCTAAAATATCTCAGCAAACGATAAATAGATGTTGACATTCTCCATCGGTTTTCCAGATGACTTACTGAGCGCCATGGATCAAGACACCTTAAGAACACTTGCTATGCAAAGAGTGCAGCAGCTTATTCTGAATCCAGAATCTCGTTCGCTGACTGTGTTCCCTCTCCCTGGGTTGCTGTCGTCTTCGGGAAACAGCTCACCGTGTACGGCCATTCCACAGCCTTGGCTCCAGCCCAGCAGTGCTTCTGATAGTGGTAAACCTTTTCTGTGGGAAATGTTCCAGAGCAATTAAGCTGACGATTTCGTGTTATCGTTCAATTGCAGACAGCAGCCAGACGAATGTTTTTCCTCGACAGCCGAGAGCATTTCTCTGTCCTCTTAGTTCGGCTTATCCGCCGGCACCCATCTACTACCGCCGCCTGACCATTGGCACCGGTAATATCATTTCTTTGAAGGGAATTGTGATTAAGTTTTCAATAAGAGTTTTCTATCGTTGAAGGGGCTGACATGGATTTGAACCTAACGTCTTTCGGCACGTGCAACTTTATTTCCGGCCATCACTCTACTGTATTTTACGATGAGGTATTGAAAGCTTTTAATTATTTTTTTTTTCTTTTAGTTCCCTTTCCTGGTAATAAAATCGAATTCATGTTTGTCTTGTCCGGACAGATGTCGAGGCATTTCGAACTTCTTAATTACAGCGAGCACGGCACCGTGGTTGATAACGTCGTCTACTGTTGCGACCTCGACCTGGAGGAGACGACCAAATCCGAAGCGGAGGATGCCAAAGAAAAGGAGAAGAGACAGTCATTCCAGGGATTAGACGACCTGTTGAGACGTAACGGTGACAAAATGACCAGAAATACTTCTTACACTGAGCCAAACGAGGTAACGTATATTCACGTTACATGACATTTGGAAGATGAAACCAGTTTCTAACATTTTTATGACTTGTCGTTCTACAGGCTTCTCGTTGCGGATGCCGTGTCGGCGTCAGCTCTTTAAGCTCAGCGGCCGGCAAAGGTGGTGGCGGTGGATGGGAGGGTACCGCTTTACTCACACATGGCTCTCACATTAAGTTCGGATGCATGCAGTTCATTTTGTGCATAAGCAACACCAACGAGAAACCTCGTTTTATTCATCACTAAGTTTGTGTCGGTACGCTTTAGTACCTTCGTCCTTTTCCACGATCACTCTTTTTGTTTTTTCCCCCCTCGTTTAAATAAAGTTGTGTCGAGCCGTGATTCTTTCCCCTGTCCATTTTCTTAATTGCGTCGTAATATACAAATCAATTTGCACGATTATTCGTGTATTGTGATAACCTTTTTAAAAATTACCTTTTAAAAAATTTGCAATAATGCCAGTGCGGGCAAGTATTTTCTAATTGTATCATCTACAAATGTAATACTCACAGTGAAGCACGAATAACAAAAAGATACATTTTAAAGTAGCGATAATGACGTGTACAGATTGCGAAAAAAAAGAAAGGAGTAGTGGATAGAAGACGTTAAATCGGCAATTTTTCATCTGTCGAGGATCTTGCACAAAAGGCCATTATTGCCGCCGACGAAGATGTGGCCACTGCTAGAGGGGTCGGGCCGGATGCAATTGACTGCCTGACCCAATTCGACTACAGACAGAGGGGTGAAAGTCTCGAGGTCGTAACTGCGAACCGTGTTGTCCCATCCGCCCGAATACAGGTGAGTCTTCTTTGGCTGTTGGCTGTACGCCAAAGCGTTGATCATGCGGTCTTGACCCTGTTGTTTGTTACGAGTGAAAAAAAGTGAAGAAAAAAAAAAAAAATGAGCTTTGAACTGAGAAAGAGATGGGGAGAGCAAATCGAAAAGTAAACGAGCTAGGGGAGGCCTCCGCCACTTTCTCCCGTCCAATTTTCTTGGCAATAAGTTATTAAGTCTATGACCGGACGATTTTCTTCTTCTTTTTTTCTTTACTATTCCTTTTGTTTTCTTTGTAAAACAAGAAGCGTAGTAGTAGGCCGGCTGACGGAAGTGGGTAGATAGAGGCTCACGTGGTTTACTACACGTCCACTACGCCGGCTGAGCGCTTCAATGAATTTGAGCTCTCCATCAGTGCCGATGAAATTACTGATTTTCTTTGTTGCTTTTTCTGTCTATTCCGAAAACACCTGACTCGTCGTCGTCGGGGGGAGAAAGAAGTAGAAAAAATGTTGACCAACCGTAACTTGAGTCTCCTTCTTCTTCTTCTAACCGCCAACTGTTATCTCTCTTTCTCTGCCCATCTAATCAGTGACCTCAATCCTCGACCTTTTGCCTCGTGTTACCTGTTGCTGCCGCCTCTGCCGACGTGTAGACCTATTCATTTTCTATTTCGTTTTCAAGTTCACTGACTTTTTTTTCTCCTCTCTTTCTCCGGCCAAGATCAAGTCAGACATAGACGCCAACACGGACACACGCTCACCGCGTGGAATGTTCCAGGAAATGACCGGCTCATCTTCTCTGACTCTTCTTATTGGGGGCACAGGTAGTTTTTTTTTCTCTCCTCAAAACTACAAGTTTAAGAGAAAGTGTCCATTTGAAATTCTTTTTTTTTTCTCATCGCGTCGCTCGAGACGGACCTGACCCCCCGACCCTCGCAACTATTACCATCTGTCTTTCCTTTTTTCTTGTTTTTTTTTTCGAGCTTCTTTTGGATTGGAGAAAGAAGGACAGAGATAAATGCTGTCTTTCTCACCTTGATGTTACCAATCCGTTTAAATTGGACTTGATCGTCGTCCAGGATTTGAATGTCCAGTCCGTTTCTGCTGAGAATGACCATTTTGCCATCCACTCGACATATCGGACCGCGACCCTCCACCACTTTGATTGTGTTCAACTTGTGGCCGCGATCCGTCTTTTGAATCTTCTGGACGACGAGGTCGCGGTCGCGGGCCGAATAGAGGAGGTCGTCTGTCAGGTCCATGTCCCAGACTTCCTCGCAGGTCTCGTATTGGTACTGGAATTTGTCGTCTTTCCATACTAGAACCTGTACGAAGTGGACGGCAATTAAGAGAGGTGAGTTATTTCAGTCTGAGCTACGCCTTTTCTTCCTCGTTCCTCCGACCGGAATCTCTAATAGCTGGAAATTACTACCTTGCCCTGGGAGTCGCCCGAAACAATAACATCGCCCACAGCCTTCACTTTGAGCACGCTATCTTCGTGCTGGTTCAACTCCTTGATGACGACTGCCTTTTCAATGTCCCAGACGACTATGTTTCCACCAGATGTCCCGGCGTAGAGGTGGTTACCCATCGCAGCGATACAGCATACGTGACTCTGTTCCGCGTCCAGCTCGCCGACGGCCTGCAAATCGTCCGCCTTCCATATCTGGAAAATTCAATTAGGCATCAAAGTATTTTAGTCTTTTATTCGACTTTCAAGTTAAAGATAACTTCCAGGCGATAATACCTTAATTTTGCCACCATCACTGGAAGAGAATAAACGATCGTTTTGGACTTCGATAAATTCGATGTCGCACTGCGGTCGATGGGGCTCTGCCACTTCTTTTACGATTTCTAAAGGCATTGGATCGTTTGTCACTTGTAATGAATGCAAACAACAAAGGACTGGATAACTGTTTTTTCCCAAGTTATCGATTTGAAAGTTTCTCTCGGTTGTGTTCCGCTCTGTTCTCTAGTCCGAGTGGGAAGAC
>JACCDP011482255.1_pt1 | contig 10811 bp, 20 predicted proteins | sample 7445841 | NCBI WGS metagenome assembly JACCDP01 (sample SAMN15323441, study PRJNA562643) | freshwater metagenome | isolation source: river surface water | place: USA:Blue River Watershed | collected 2017-08-17
ACGTGGATTGGATTGGCAGTACACAACAAAATACCATCCGGGGGCTGGATCAATTCACAACCAAGGCCTACAGCAACGGAACCACAGAAGCATTTGACAAGTTTTATCTAAAAAATCTACACAGACGTTTGCGATACTTTCGTGGCGAATACATGTATCATCAGGTCAGTGCCAGACAGTATTGGTCTGGAGGTGCGGTATTTTTAGAGGACGCAGAGTTAGATCAAAACGACTGCGTAATCATCAGTTTGCCTTTTGCCGACACTGGAAATCCACACACAGATATGAATCAGGTGCTAGACCAGTGCGATAAACTACAGATTCCTGTGTTGTTAGACATGGCATATCTGGGCATTTGTTCAGGTATCACATTTGACCTAACACATCCTTGTATCACTGACGTGACTTTTAGCTTGAGCAAGACTTTTCCCGTGCCGCATTTGCGTATTGGCATGCGACTTACTCGTTATGACGACGATGATTCGCTACTGGTAGTCAACAAGACTTCTTATACCAATCGCTTGGGCATAGCTGTGGGGCTCAAATTGATTAATTCTTTGTCTGTGGATCATGTGTACGAAACCTATCAGGCACAGCAACAACAGTTTTGTAGAACACTCGGTGTAGAACCCAGTCAATGTGTGATATTCGGTGTGGATCGCAAAGATCAGTTTAGAATTTACAACCGAGGTGGTTCTACCAATCGGTTGTGTTTTTCCAAATACCTGGATTCTGGTATTTTACCAAAGCCATGACCAAATGATAATTTTTAACTTGACATGCAGATCTAAATACAGTACAATTACTCAATACGGAGAATAAATGAGCACAAACAAAGAAGATACTCTGGCAGTATTAAAGGCTGACAAATTTGTAATGGAAGCCCCATATCACCCCGGTTATGAAGATGCTGTGGTTGATCAAGGTCGTCCACTTAGCCAAGTAATCAGGGAAAACATGAGAGTTTCCGGAAAACGTTTCTGGGCTGGCGATAATATCAGTGAATTTGTCAACGGTGTCAACTGCAAAGAAATGCTTATCGATGAAGCCACTGCGGCTTTTGAACGGGTATTAGATGCCTTGTTAATTGATCGTGAAACCGATCCAAACTCAAAGGGCACAGCACGTAGACTGGCCAAGATGTACTACAATGAAATCATGGGAGGTCGATATGATCCAGCACCTGATGCAACAGCTTTTCCAAATGATTCAGCAGATCGCTACGAAGGTATGTTGGTGGTGCGTAGCGAGTTACGCAGTATGTGTAGCCATCACCATCAGCCTGTGTCTGGTGTTGCTTATATTGGAATCATCGCTGCCAACAAACTTATTGGACTTAGTAAGTACACTCGTATTGCTCAGTGGTGTGCTCGTCGTGGCACTTTGCAGGAAGAGCTCTGCAACGACATCGCAAGAGAAATAATGAAGGCCACCGATAGTGAAAATGTGGGTGTTTATATACAGGCCACGCATGGTTGTTGCGAAAATCGTGGTATCATGGCACACTCAAGTCTAACACAGACCACTGTGCTTCGAGGTGTCTTTCAAACAGATCCAGGAACTAAAAAAGAGTTCATGGACAATATCAAACTGCAACAAGAGTTCGCACCACGATGATACCTCGATCATGGCGTGTTGCCTTTTTCAACTGGTTGGGTGCCGGTAAAGTAAAATTGACAGTAGACAAAACACAGGAATACACAAACATGGGATATACACTAAATGCTGGGGCCACCAATTGGAACAACAGCGTCACTCTTGGCCCTACTAACATATCTGGACACGATTTTAAAAATACCATTACCATCCGAGTAACTCCGGCCAATGGTGGACATATTGTCAGTGTCAATGCAGATAATCACACAGATGAATTACACATCATACCCGAAGGCACAGACTTTGATCGTGAATTGGGCAAGATCATTACCTTGAACAGACTCAAGGCCTAATATGAAACTTTCTGATATCTTTATTGCTATATTACTTGCCATTATTTTTGTGATGACCATACAGTATCAACTGGGTGGCCACGAAGATTTAGAAATAAAAAACTGTGTTCGCAAAGGATTAACTGATAGCGAGCTGGCCAATTGCATTCAAAACATCAAACGATAAAACATGAACAAAATATACTACACTGAAAGAACTGTCAAAACCTGGGTACACGACATTGTGCGTGCCATGAATCATGATGGCTTTAGACCCGATTACATTGTGGGGCTCACCCGCGGTGGACTTGTACCTGCAGTCATGCTCAGTCATTATCTTGATGTGCCCATGCACAGCCTGGGCGTGAGTCTGCGTGACAACACTGGCTTGGGTCCAGAATCAAACTGCTGGATGGCTGAAGATGCCTACGGATACAAGAGCGAAGATGATCAAGATCCCAAAAGAATCTTGATTGTAGATGATATCAACGATTCAGGTGCTACTTTAAACTGGATACGTGAAGATTGGCAATCAAGTTGCATACCCGACGATACCGATCGCTGGGATAATGTCTGGGGCAACACCACTCGTTTCGCTGTCATGGTCAATAATGAAGCGTCAGATTTCAAAGATGTAAACTATGTGGGACAGAGTATCAACAAATTAGAGGAACCCATCTGGTGTGTGTTCCCCTGTGAAGAGTGGTGGAGATGATAGCCTTAACAGCCCTAATGTGTGCGTTGTTGGCCTATCAGGTTTCAATGCCCGCGGTAGACAATGCCAAATACACTTTCACAGTACACAACAACCAAATCGTGCGTATGAATACACAAAATGGCACTTTCGAACGTTGCGATGAAAATCTTAAATGTGCACCAGTCAAGCAAGATAAATAGTTGTATCAAACAGCGGCCTTTACGGCATTCATCCCGCTTTACAAATTCTGCAAGCCTATGCTATAATCTAACATAGGAAAAATAATAATGGCAAAATATCTATCAACAAAAACTTACGGCACTGACCGAGGCCTGTCTTGCTGTTTTAGACAATGGCGTAGCACTCACAGTCATTGTGCCTTGCTACACGGATACTCAATCGGCATCAAGTTGGTCTTTGAAAGTGAGACATTGGATGATCGCAACTGGGTCATGGACTTTGGCGGACTCAAAGCATTTAAAGAATGGGCTGACTGGCAGTTCGATCATACCTTGGTAGTTGCAGAGGATGATCCACATTTAAAAATGTTTGAAATAATGGCCGGATTTGGATCAGCTGCTGAGGGTGGTGTGTGTGACTTAAGAATCGTTGAAGCCGTGGGTTGTGAAAAGTTCTCGGAATTGGCTTTTAAAGAAATGGATCGTATTCTTAAAACTTTCCAGGCCGGAGGCGAATACCGTTTACCAAATGGCAAAGGATTTCAAGCACGTTATCCGGTGGGATCAGGAGTGCGGTTACGTTCAGCAGAAGTGTTTGAACACGCAGGTAATTCGGCCGTATATGAAGGTTAATCAATTATGAAAATCAAAGTCAGCGAAGTATTTTATAGTTTACAAGGCGAAGGTCGCTTTGTTGGAGTCCCTAGTGTGTTTTTAAGAACCTATGGGTGTAATTTTACCTGCAGCGGATTTGGTTGCAAACCAGGAGAAAAAAGCACGGGTGCCGATGAAGTGGCCAAGAAAGTAGAACTGTATAAAACATTCACAGACTTGCCTTTGGTAGAAACCGGTTGTGATTCATATGCATCATGGCATCCGGCTTATAAACATCTCAGTCCCACATTGACCACAGAGGAACTTGTGGAAAAGATGCTGGCATTGACTCCAAACAATCAATGGGTACAAAACAACGGCAACGATGTACACTTGGTCATCACTGGTGGAGAACCACTGCTAGGTTGGCAACGTGCTTATGCAGAATTACTAAGTCATCCAAGGATGGCAGATTTGCGGAACATCACGTTTGAAACCAACGGTACCCAAGAACTACACGAAGATTTTAGAGATTACCTGATTGACTGGGCCAGTGACAAAGCCGGTCGTGAAGTTACCTTTAGTGTTAGTGCCAAGCTGAGTGCATCAGGTGAAAGTTGGGATGATGCTATCAAACCCAAAATTGTCAATATCTATCAGACCTATGGACACACATATCTCAAGTTTGTGGTAGAAACACAAGACCATGTGGCAGAAGCCATACGTGCTGTGGATGCATTTAGACATGACGGATTCCGAGGTGTGGTATATCTAATGCCACAAGGTGGTGTGGTTGACCCATACGATAGCAACAAACTCAACATTGCCAACATCTGTTGCGAACGTGGATTCAACTATAGCCCACGCTTACACGTAGACTTATGGGGTAATGGCTGGGGCAAATAATACTGTGCCAATACCAATTTTAGCTGAACCCTACGATCAGTTTCACGCCCGAGCTACCTGGGAGTTGAAATTTTGTTGGTGGCCCCAACGCTGTGAAATCACCGATCAGAGATTATGGTTGTGCCTGGCCTATCGAGGCACTGCCATGTGGACTGGCCCTGGTGATCCGGTGTATGAATTCAGATATCACACCCCCACAGAACACCTAATTTGGCAACTTAAACAATGAATGAAAACAAGCCCAATGCCGCTGATGGTCGAAACAGTTTTGATATCACGGCTGGCAATGTTGTAGTAGAGTTCTTTAACAAGAATGTTACTCCATATCCCACTGAAGTGGGAGGTCCGGCATTTGATCTTATTCCGGTTGAGCGACAAAAAGACATCATGGTCAATGTGGCTCGCATGCACGGGCAACAGGAATATAACAGGATCATGGAACTGGTGGAAGTGTTGCAACGCCAGGCCGCAGAACTAAAGCGGCGATTAGATATCACTGACATGGTGCATGCTGCTCGTTACGAGTTCCAGATCTACCATGGCCAAAAGTATTGGTTGTTAAAAGATCATCGCAAAGGTGGCACACGACTCACACAAACAGGACCCGCAGATTGGACCACGGGTGGCCCGTCTGAATATGAATACATCTGCCAAGTCAAGTGGCTGGGCGATTACACCTGGATAGAAGTAACTGAGGAACAGACATGACAGCAGAACAGATCGTATTTGCAGTAACAGCATGGTTTATACTAACTGGTATTACCTACCACTTTACAGGTTGGGACCGAATACGTGATTGCTATCACATGTGGTTTACTAGGTCTTACTGGACTGACTATAACATTGTGGAATTTGCAAGTTGGTTCTGCAAGGCCATTATCATTATTCCAGGACTGATATTTGGTATACAGATTTGGCAATTATATATTTTGACCTTGGCCACAAGCCTGACACTTATATGGGCGTCAAACAAAAAACTATTGCCAACTCTGGTGGCATTTAATACCATGTGGGCCTGGTTGAGTTTAATGGTCATAGCACAAAAAATTATCTAAGGAATCATCATGGGAATATTTGATCGTTTTTTAAAAAAGAAATCTGAAGTCAAAGCCGAAGCACCTCGGTCTAAGAAAAAAAGTGACAAAGACATTGCCACAGAAAAAGGTGAGCCATATGTGGCCATACTCAGTGTGGAACTGGATCCAGAAAACATCGGCAACGGTGCTTTTGAATTGGACTGGAATGATAAATTCATTACCAATCTGGTACGTGCTGGGTATCAAGGCAAGACCGATGCCGACATGGTAGATCAGTGGTTTGCTGATGTTTGCAAAAATGTCATAGCCGAAAACTACGAACAGTGGGAAGCCAATCAACCTTTTGAAGCTAGGCCCCGTGTGATTGATCGTAGAGACCTAGGTAATGGGAAAACCGAAGTATCGTGATCTTGTATGTAAACGGCGACAGCCATAGTGCTGGCGCAGAATTAGCAAGTATTCGCAACGGAATGGTGGTAGAGTTTGACGAAAGCACCAGACAGTATCAACCAACACAAGATAATACCCAGGGTCAAAATCTACAAGCTGAATGCATCAAACGCAGTTACAGTCGGCGATTGTCTGATCTGTTGGATGCTGACTTGGTTTGTGATGCAGAGTCCGGTGGTAGTAATGCAAGAATACTACGACTCACCAGAGAATATTTAAAAAATAATAAACCTGATTTTTTAGTCATTGGATGGAGCCCGTTTGAGCGAGAGGAATGGTGGCACAATGGTGTTGCCTATCAAATTACCGGCGGCGGCGTTGAATCAGTACCTGCAGAATTAGCCGATAAATATAAAAAATGGGTAATTGACAATTCTGATCCTTGTGCTATCAATGCCAGGACTCTGACATGGCATCAAGAGATTTTTGACTTCCACCGGAACCTGCTCGAGTTATCTATACCGCATGTGTTTTTTAATACGTTCAACAGCTTTGAATTTGTACCCAACATAGGCGGCACATATCTTGGCTGGGGTGACTGTTTTGTTGAACCATATTTGGAATCCTACACTTATTGTTCGTGGTTAAAAAATCAAGGATATCAACCGGTCAGTAAGACCAGCATGCATTTTGGACCAGATGCTCATCAGGCCTGGGCTGAATTCTTATACCAAAATTATTTTAAAAAATGATCCTATATGTAAATGGCGACAGTCACAGTGCCGGTGCCGAAGCAGTGAATTCGTATTCGTTTGCCTCAGATGATAGCCTGTACTGGAACATGGCACGTGAGCCACATCCAGATAACTTGCGTGTGAGCTACGGTTGTGAACTGGCCAACATGCTGGGTGCCGTACTAGAGTGTGATGCCGAAAGTGCCAGCAGCAATGATAGGATCATTCGCACAACCTACGAGGCCCTGGAGATATTTCGACCCGATCTTGTGGTCATAGGTTGGAGCACCTGGGAACGAGAAGAGTGGTGGCACGAAGGTACGCAACGCTATTGGCAAGTCAACGCCGGTGGCATAGGTCACGATTGGCCTCAAGAAATACAAGACATGTATAGGAATTACATTGTAAATCTCAACTATGATCATGCCATACGACACGCACACGGAAAAATACATCTGTTGCATAGAAATCTAGCCGACGCAGAAATTCCACACATATTTTTCAACACATTTGAACCGTTTACCAATTTGCCACATTTTGACTGGGGTCGCAGTTACATTGAACCGTATGATCCTGCTCACACCTACTATAACTGGTTGATTGAACGTGGATTCAAGCCGGTAAAATCTGATTCTTATCATTTTGGTCCCGAGGCACACCGGGCCTGGGCTGAATTCTTATACCAAAATTATGTCCAAAACTTGTTGACACGCAATGAATAATATGCTATTATAATGACATGAGATATCTATTAGTAGACACAGCCAATACCTTTTTCCGTGCTAGACACGCCGCTCACCGTCAGGCAGATACCTGGGACAAATTGGGTTTTGCCATACATGTCACTCTAAACAGCGTGAACAAATGCTGGCGAGATCAGCGTGCTGATCATGTGATATTTTGCTTGGAAGGTCGTAGCTGGCGTAAAGATTTCTACGAGCCCTACAAAAAAAATCGTAGTGTGGCTCGTGCCGCACTCACAGAACGTGAAGCCGAAGAAGATAAACTGTTTTGGGAAACCTTTGATACCTTAAAAGATTTCCTAGCAAACAAGACCAACTGCACTGTGTTACAACATCCTGATCTGGAAGCTGATGATCTGATCGCTGGCTGGATACAGGCACACCCACAAGATCATCATACTATTGTAAGTTCGGACACAGATTTCCATCAACTACTGGCAGAAAACGTAAATCAATACAACGGAATAGCAGATGAGCTCCACACTACACAAGGTATTTTCGACAAAAAAGGTAACCCAGTCAAGGATAAAAAAACTAAGGAACCAAAAACAATTCCGGATCCTAAGTGGATTCTTTTCGAGAAGTGCATGCGAGGGGATCCGACCGACAATATCTTTTCAGCGTACCCAGGGGTCCGTACAGTGGGTAGTAAAAATAAAGTTGGGCTCAAAGAAGCATTTGATGACAAAGATAAGAAGGGCTTTGCGTGGAATAACTTGATGTTACAGCGTTGGGTAGATCACAACGGTCTAGAGCATCGTGTATTGGATGACTATGAACGTAATCGTGTGTTAGTGGATCTCACAGCACAGCCCGATGATGTCAAGGTCAAAATACGTGGCACCATAGATGGCAACAGCCAACCTTTGAATAGACCCATGATTGGCGCACAGTTCCTAAAGTTCTGTGGCAAATATGATCTGGTCAAAATGAGCGAATATGCTGAGCAATTTACCAAATTTTTAGAAGCACCTTACCCCACAAAGGAATAACATGTTAGAACGATTTCGTCTTTGGTACCTGCGTAATTACACAGAAATTACCTGGTTTCTTATTGGTTTCTTGGTCATGTCTGGGTTTTCCAGCATTGGTCATGGTGACTATGTGGGTGCTCTGATCAGTTGGGGCATTGCACTAATCAATTATTGGTTTGTTAAAAGATGATCTTTTTTTTATTGTTTGTGATGGCCGTCAAACACTGGATAGCCGATTTTGTATTACAATTCGAATACATGGTCGAACAAAAAGGCACCTATGGCCTCAGCGGAGGCATTGAGCATGCCTTGCTGCACGGAATACTCACTGCCATAGTGTTGACAGCATTTACCAACAACATCATGGCATCTGCTATATTTGGCCTGCTTGACAGCGTGGTACATTACCACATCGACTATGTCAAGGCCAGGTGGGGCACCAGAGATGCCAATCAGCAACGATTTTGGATTCAGTTAGGGGCCGATCAACTGGCTCATTATACTTTCTATATCTGGTTGATATGGATTTTGCAAGATGCAGTTTAAGGAGAAATGTATGAGTGATATCATAGCCAAACCTGTAGTAAAAAACAAATTCTGGATCGTGGAGTCGGGCGGAACAAAAATTGCCACCATCCAGGCCATTGAAGAAGGTGGATTTGTTTATGTACACGACGATCAGCGAGAAATGTTTCCGTCAATCAAGTTATTGAGTAAAAAATACAATATCGAATTTGTCAAGGCCGAACGACCAAGACGAGAAAAACAAGATGTCTACGAAGTGTACGGATTCCCTACACCCAATCAGCCCAACAACGAAGTGTTAGATGTTCAACGCTATCTGCCGATCTATACCAAAGGTGCCAAATCAAAAAGTTTTTTCTGTGCTGGATACTATATCATCCGATTCAGCAATACCTGGGTCAGAGCCTACTGTCCAAAACTGATCACCCTGAATCGATATGAGTACCAAGGTCCGTTTAAAACACAAGAGGCCATGCTAGAGTCCATGCGAGAAGCCAATGGACAATAATTTGCCCTTGCATATTAAAAATTTCAACAGCAAAGTAAGGGCCATGAATCAAAGTAACAGCAAGTTACTAACCTTGAACGCTGAAGAAGCTCGCAGTTTACACGCCGAAATCTATGATTTAATGGCCACGATCGCTAACTTAGCCGGCAAATCTGCATCCAGTATAGCTACAACCAATATCAGCATGGACGGCGGTGGATTTAAATAAACTACGCATATTATTGAGATAAATAACTAGTAGATCAAGGATAGCAAAATGAGCCGACCAAAACCAACTGTGTTGTTGGACCATGTAAATAAGACCAATTACAAAAGCGAGCAGGTATTAAGCTCGGAAGGTATCTGGGCGGTGTTCTACGATGATCAACCCATCAATCTCAAAACCCACAATATCTTAGTTTCGTACCCTGGACCAAAATATAAAAAAGTAAGTTTCTCTAATCCTGGGCATGCCATCAACTTGGCCAAGAAGCTCAACGTGTTGTTCAAGACCGACAAGTTCACCGTGGTGCTGTTACGTGCCGGCGACAAAATCTACCCCTAAGCGTTATACCCAACTTCAACTGACAAAAATTTTCGTTCAGCAAGGCAACTTGCCCATGGCCGAAACTTCAAACTATCAACGAGCCTGGTGGATGAATCCTACCGACATCAACAGTCTAAGACTTACACTACAAGGTCTACAGTTTGTCAAGGCTGTTCTTAAAATACAAAGTTATGAATTTGTTTTACCCGATGAGCTGACCAATCACAATCTGTTGCAACTGGAACGCAGTTTCAAAGGCATGTACTACCTACTCAAGCGTCACAAGATCATCTTGTTTGAAGAAGAGGAAGCACTCATGCTGACCCTGCACGGATCAGACCTAAAAACCTACTTAGATAACTTGGAAAGCCAAGGTTAGTGCTCACTAACTTAGGTGGTTGACAACTGGGAGAAAAGAGCGTATAATAGTTATTAGAAGTAGCAATTTTATTAACCAATCCCGCATGGTGTCGGGTAACGAAGGAGAATTACAATGTCAAAGCGTCTCACACGCAAACTCACTGACGTGGCTGAAGAAGTCGAACGTCAACTCAAAGCTCATTACAATGTGACCGACAAGGAATTGACTGCCTGGCGAGTAGCAGCCAAGATTGGGCACGGATTTCCGACCAGTACCATGGTACCCATTGCAGATCTATGGATCGACTATGAAGTCCAGCGTGATGTGCTACACAAACATATCATCAACATCATGAAGAAGTGGGACAGCCGCATCTGCTCACCTGTGAGTGCGTGCCAATTGATCGACACTGATCGCATAGATACCTACGACGGGCAACATCGTACCATCAGTGCTGCCATACTTGGATTTGCACAAGTACCCTGTGCTGTGGTAGTCACTGATGACAAGAACTTTGCTAGTTATGCGTTTGAAATGCTCAACGACACAGGTGTCAAACGATTGACTCCCGGAGACTTGCACCGTAATGCCCTGGTGCGTTACAAAAATGGCAGCCGAGATATCAAGGTGGTACATGCTCGTACCATGCAGGATCAATTTGATGCCTTAGAAATTGACCTGCAAGACAAAGGTAGCCGTGCCAGCGATA
>JACCDP010638213.1_pt1 | contig 10810 bp, 12 predicted proteins | sample 7445841 | NCBI WGS metagenome assembly JACCDP01 (sample SAMN15323441, study PRJNA562643) | freshwater metagenome | isolation source: river surface water | place: USA:Blue River Watershed | collected 2017-08-17
AAATGCTTTGGACGGATGCCGTTGTTGGAAAAATCAAAACGAATGGAGAAATGGTTCAAGCTGAATTGAAAATAGCCTTAAAAGAGCATGAATATGCTGTTCCTGAAAAGGAGCGAATTTCTATTTATGCGATAAGCGATGATAATGGCCTTAGTTGGTTTTTTGTGGAAGAAAAAGATTATAAACGCAGTGAATGTGGTAATTTTCAAAGATTAATAGAATGATTCGGATTTTAATTTTTTGTCTACCATTTTTATTAACCAAGATTTATGCACAAGGCTGGCAGCCGATGGGAAGTCGCTCAATGTCATTGGGTAATGCAAGTGTTGCGTTAAACGATGTTTGGGCTTATCACCATAATCCTGCTGCAATTGTTGGTATTAAAAAGGTTGCTTTTGGCGTGTCATATGAAAATCGGTTTTTACTTCGTGAGCTCCAATCTCAGGGTTTTGTTGTTGCTTATCCGATTAAACAAGGTGTTATTTCAATAGGAAGTCAAACATTTGGATATACTAATTTTAGAACGTATCGTTCCGGTTTAGGATATGCACTTGCTTTGACAGACTTTTTATCCATTGGAGTTCAGTTAAATTATCATTTGGTTCGTCTGCCACAGGCTTATGGTCGACATCAAACAGTAACCGCAGAAATAGGCGCAATGGCCAAAATTTCAGAAAATTGGCATATCGGATTCAGCATTTTAAATTTAACAAGAAATGAACTTTCTGCATTTCAAGAAGATCGATATACGACGGCGTTGAGACTTGGAACTCGCTATCATGTTTCCAAGAAAGTTCTCTTGTTAGGTGAAATAGAAAAAAATGTAGATTTTCCAATAAGATTTAAATCGGGGGTTGAATATGAGCCCGCAGAAAATTTGTATTTCCGAGGTGGATTTGGAACAGAACCTATTGAATTTTCATTTGGTTTTGGTTACCATTGGAAAGGAATATATAAATTGGATGTTGGTTCAGCTTATCAGCAGCTAATTGGTTGGTCGCCAAATGTGAGTTTTACAGTTCAATTGAAATGAATCTAAAGCGGCTTTTCTTTTTAATTATTTTTTTCCATTTTGGATTTTTAAAAGCTCAAGATAAAGGCGAAATCATACAACAGCGAATCGAATTTATTTCTGAACAATTGCAGTCGGAAAATCTAGATTTGACGAATATCATTGAACAACTTAATTTTTATTATGACAATCCAATAAATCTTAATACAACGCAAGGACAGGAATTGGAAGAACTTAACTTATTAACACAAGTCCAAATTAATGATTTGTTACTTCATCGAAAGGCATTTGGGATCTTCATCACGATTTATGAACTGCAAAGTTTGGAGTATTGGGATTTGAATACCATTCAATTGGTGCGCCCTTTTGTTCGTGTTGATGATCGTCTTGATAATTTGCACATTACCTTTAAGGAAGCAATTAAGCAGGGGAAGTTTGAGCAATTTATTCGCTATCAGCCGATGATGGAAAGAAAAGCAGGTTATACCGACGTGCCAGATTCGATTCAACAAACTTCTAATAATTACTATTATGGTAACGGTGATCGATATTATACGCGTTTCAGGTATACCTACAAAACGAATATCAGCATTGGATATACCTGCGAAAAAGATCCTGGTGAACAATTTTTTAGAGGAGCACAAAAAAATGGATTTGATTTTTATTCAGCGCATGCTTTTTTCAAAGGTGGAAAATATGTGCGATCTGCTGTTTTGGGAGATTATCAAATTCAAATAGGGCAGGGGCTTAATCTTTGGTCAAGTTATGCTTTTGGTAAAACCGCTGACATTGCTACCATCAAACGAAATGCAATTCCAATTCGACCTTATACAAGTGTTGATGAATCCCGTTTTTTAAGAGGTGCAGCAGTTGATTTGGCTTATCGAAATTTCGGTTTGACCTTGTTTGGTTCTCGTAAGAAAATCGATGCAGCCGTTTTGGCTGATTCAACCTATGAGGACTTGGAATTTATTTCGACAATAGATTTATCAGGGTTACATCGAACGAATTCTGAAATTTTGAAAATGAATGGACTAACTGAAATGATTACTGGAGCAAATTTGAGGTATTCTTCAACAAGTTTAAAAATTGGTTCTGCATTTGTTTATCAGGGTTACGATAAAGTTTTTGATAAAAGAACAGAATTATACAATCAATTTGATTTCCGAGGAAAAAGTCGTTTATCATTGAGTGGGGATTATAATTACACGTTTAAGAATTTAAATTTATTCGGAGAGGTTTCAAAAATTTTAAGTTCTGATGTTCAAAATGGCTTGGCAATGGTTCACGGTGCGATGATTTCCATTGATTCACGTGCTAGTATTGGATTGCTTTATCGTAATTATTCCAAGGATTATCAAACTTTTTACAATGCAGGTTTCTCAGAGGGAAGTAATACGCAAAATGAGAAAGGGCTATACGCAGGTGTAAAGCTTAAAATCAATTCGAAATGGTCCTTGAATGGCTATGCTGACTTGTTTCAATTTCCATGGATGAAATATTTAATTGATGCGCCATCCTATGGACACGAATTCTTGATACAGCCAATCTACAAGCCTAATAAAATATTTGAAATTTATGGTCGTTTTCGACAACAAATGCGACAACGAAATAGCCGTGATTCAGATGGAACAATTACTGAAATTGAAGATGTTGTTCAAAGAAGTTATCGTTTTAATTTGTCATACACGGTTAGTGAATTTTTCACACTTAAAAGTAGAATTGAATATGTAACGATAAATAGATTGAGTAACACACCTGAAAAAGGATTACTTGTAACACAAGATTTAATTTTCCGTCCAAAAAGTTTTCCATTGGATGTTGCACTGAGATATGCATTATTTGATACGGATAGTTACGATACAAGAATATATTCATTCGAAAACAATGCGCTCTATGCTTTTGCAGTGCCAGCTCATTACTATCAGGGTAATAGAGCTTATATTTTATTAAGGTATTCGTTTCTTCGTCGTTTCGATTTGTGGGTTCGCTATGGATATTTCCTATACAATAATCGCAATTCAGTCAGTTCAGGTGCTGAGGAAATTGATGGTTCTAGGAAAACTGATTTGATCATTCAGCTTCGAATCCAACTTTAGCGTAATATGATCCGTAAGTAAATTTCATTTCTTTTTAAAATAAAATTTAGCTCATTCATTCTTTTTTTTTTTTTTGATGTTACAAAGCAAATAAAGTTGCGTTACTAATCACAAAGAGACTGCAAGCTCTTGAATTCTCCAAGTTAAAAACTATAAAACCAAATTAAAATGGCAACTAATTTCGCGTACCACCAAAATGCGTTAGTTCTGCAAGAAGAATTAACATTAATCGAAAAGGCAAAAATGAATCCTCGTTTTTTTGCACCTATTTATAATAAATATTACGAATCAATTTTTCGATATATTTATAAGCGAGTAGATGAGCAAGAAGCGGCGTTTGATATTACTTCCAATGTTTTTGTAAAAGCATTAGGCGCATTGAATAAATTTGAGTTTCGAGGAGTCCCATTTTCGTCATGGTTGTTCAGAATAGCAAAAAGCGAGCTTTATCAATCATTCAGAGATAAAAAGGCAAACCGAACAATCAATATTGATATGGTAACGATTGTTCAAATTGTAGATGAGTTTTGCGATGACTATACCGAAGAAAATCGTCAAAAATTAATGAAGAGCTTGACTCTTTTGAAAGAAAATGAACTTCAATTAATTGAAATGCGTTTTTTTGAAAAAAGATCTTTCAGAGAAATTGGAGAAATATTAGATTTGACTGAAAACAACGCCAAGGTTAAAACATTCCGAGCGTTGATCAAATTAAAGAAAAAATTTAGTTTGCAAAATAATGAAGAAAATTAAAATTTTAGTAGATCGAATTGAGCCCTCAAAACAAGATATTTTAAAACGGCGAAATTTTGATGAAGTTATTCGAAAAATTAATTATTCTAAATCCTTGCTGAGAAGCCCCTGGTTTTATGGGGCTATTGGCTTTTCCAGTATGTTGGGTTTAATTTTTTATTCGATTTAAATAGTGGTTTAACCAAGTCGATCAGAGGTATTTGATTTCAGTAAGTTATAAATTATATTTTTTTTTTTTGATTTTTAACGAAATATAAATTAACTTCGTGGGTCTTTATGACTAACCTACAACAAACATGAAGAGAAAATTTTTATTTTGTTTATTGGCAGTTTTTCCTTTAACTGTTCTTGCGCAACATGCAAATTTCAACACCCAACGAAATTGGTCTTTGCACAAAAAAGAGTTGCAAATTGGTTTTGGTGCTACACAGTTTAACGGTGATCTTGGAGGATCAGTTGGAGTAGGTCGAGATTACAGCCTCAAAGATATAGATATTCAAGCGACTGGTTTGGCTGGTTGGTTAGGTTATCGTCAAAGGTTTCACCCCTATTTTGCAACAACTACAAGTTTGTGTGTTTTTCAACTTAAAGGAGACGATAAGTGGTCTGAGGAACCTACTCGTAATATGAGAAGCTTGAATTTTAAAAGTTTAAGTTTTGAAGTTCAGCAGCGTTTGGAATTCATATTCGCAGCAAATGAGAAATTTGGTCCGATGTTTAATCTTCCAGGAAATTATTCAAAGAAAAGTAGAAGTCAACAATATTATGTTTTTGCAGGACTTGGATTATTGTATTTTAATCCGAAATCTGAATATACCGACGGTAGTATGGTTGCATTGAGACCCTTAAAAACGGAAGGTCAATCTGCGATGTATAGCCCATTAACATTAACTATTCCAGCGGGAATAGGATTTAGAATGGGTGTTTCAAAAATGTGGCGTGTAGGAATGGAGTTGGCATACGTAAAAACTTTTTCTGATTATGTCGATGACGTAAGTACCACCTATGCAGATCCATCTCAATTAAATTCTCCTCAAGCGCAATATTTTGCAAATCCAGCTGCTGGAAATCCAGCTTTCAATCCTGGTGAAAAACGTGGAGATTCGAATCAAAAAGACGCATATTATCATGTTAATTTAATCTTGACAAGGAATTTAACCTACAAAGACTACGGTAAACAACGTAAAAAATATAATTTAAAATCTACTGGTAGATATAAAGTTTAAAATACCAAAAAGAAAAGCGAGTGCATACTCGCTTTTCTTTTTTACATTTGTTTATGTATTCTATCATTCGGAAATTCCTTTTTCTATTTGATGCAGAAAAGGTTCATTATTTTTCAACAAACACGCTTCGTTTCATTCTTAAATTACCATTAACCAAGAGAATCTTTAAAAAGTTATTTTGTATCGAGCATAAAAGTTTAGAACGAAATCTATTTGGTCTAACATTCAAAAGTCCCGTTGGGCTTGCTGCTGGATTTGATAAAAATGCTTCAATGTTTCAAGATTTGGAATTTTTAGGATTTGGATTCATTGAAATAGGAACTGTTACCCCTAAACCTCAAGCTGGTAATGATAAGCCAAGACTATTTCGATTAAAAAAAGATGAAGCAATCTTAAACCGAATGGGTTTTAATAATGATGGTCTTCAGCTAGTTAAGTTAAGATTAAAAGATCGAAAGCAAAAAGGATTGGTAATTGGTGGAAATATAGGTAAAAACAAAGTCACTTCGAATGAAGATGCGATAAATGATTATATTCTCGCTTTCAATGAACTGTTTGAAGTTGTCGATTATTTCGTTGTCAATGTTTCTTCTCCCAATACCCCTAATTTAAGAGCACTTCAAGAGAAAGAACCTTTAAAGAAAATATTATCAGAATTACAATTACTCAATTTACAAAAGAAAAGTCAAAAGCCAATTTTATTGAAGATAGCTCCAGACCTAACTAATGAGCAACTAGATGATATAATCGATATCATCCAAGAAACAAAAATTGCCGGTGTGATTGCTACCAACACAACGATTAATCGAACTGAACTTAAGACCAATGATAAGATTGTTGATTCGCTCGGCGCAGGAGGTATCTCAGGTAAACCACTGACAAAACGATCAACCGAAGTGATTCGTTATTTGCATGAAAAATCGAATGCCGCGTTTCCAATTATTGGGGTTGGTGGAATTCATACTCCAGAAGATGCCATCGAAAAATTGAAAGCAGGAGCTTCACTCATTCAATTATATACCGGATTCATTTATGAAGGTCCGGGATTGATCAAGCAAATTAACAAGGAAATTATCAAACAAGGTTTAAATGGATAAGTTGAAACTTATTGAATGCCCGAGGGATGCCATGCAGGGAATCCACGATTTCGTTCCGTCAGAAATTAAAACGGAATACATCAATTTACTTTTGAATTGCGGATTTGATACCATTGATTTCGGAAGTTTCGTTTCTCCAAAGGCAATTCCTCAAATGCGCGACACAGCTGAAGTTTTGAATGGGCTTAAATTAAATAATCAAACAAAGTTATTAGCAATAATTGCCAATGAACGAGGTGCTGAGGATGCATTATCCTTTGAGGAAATCGACTATCTTGGTTATCCTTTTTCAGTTTCTGAGGTGTTTCAGATGCGAAATACGAACTCAACCATTGAACAATCATTAGAGCGAGTTGAGAAAATTCAAAATTTAGTTGAAACGAAAGGTAAAAAATTAGTTGTATACTTATCTATGGGTTTTGGAAATCCATATAATGAAGAATGGAACCCAGAAATTGTTTTAAAATGGGCGAAAATTCTCAATGAGAATATGGGAATTGAAATATTGGCACCATCAGACACAATTGGGTGTGCAAGTCCTGATTCTGTTCAACGATTATTTAAAATATTATCCGATGAATTACCAAAAGCTGAATTCGGAGCACATTTACATGCACGTATGGAGAATGTTAACGATCTATTAGAAGCCGCATTCTCCGCAGGATGTCGCAGGTTTGACAGTGCAATTAAAGGATTTGGAGGTTGCCCAATGGCAAAAGATGATTTAACGGGAAACATCCCAACTGAAGAAGTTTTGAAGTATTTTTTGAATAAGCAAATCGAGACAGGGATTGATATGACGTGTTTTGAGAATGCGTATCAATTTTCTTCCCGAATTTTCAAGGTGTAAGTGTAAATTATTTAACATAAATTCAATTGAATGACGAAAAAGAATAAACTTATTATCTCAGTGTTAATGATTTTAATCGGAGGAATCATTGCAATGGTAATTATGAAAAGGGGCTCGGATGACACAAAAAAGATTTCTAATAATCAAGAAGATAATATTCCTGAAGTCATCGAAATATCAACTGATTTTAACGAAAATGAGTTTAAGACAGCGGTTGAGGCAAAATTGCTAAAAGAGCTTAAGATTTGTGATTCTACAATGACTGAGGAAAACAATCTTGAGCGTCCCTCTTGTTCGCCACGTTTTTTTCGATTTTTCCCACTCAAGCATAATAAACCTTTGAATGAAGGATTTATCTTGCTCGTTCGTTCAGGTGTAAATGGTTTCCCAGTTCGACGTCTGTTGGTTTTTGAACGTTCAAATGGGAAATTAATAAATACAAATCGATTCATTGGATACATCATTCAAAAAAGAAAAAATGAAAGCGGGTTTGATGATATTGTCATTCGTTTTTTTGAGCGTTATGAAAATCAAAAATACTTTTACCATTGCTTATATTCTTGGAAAAAGGGGAAATATGAATTCGTACGCTGTGAAGAAATCAATAGTGAACGTATAAAGCCTGAAATGATTGATTCCGTATCAGTAGAGGTCCAAAAAATATTAAATGAGAAAGGCCTCGTTTATTAGTTTTATCTTCATTGGCTTGCTACTTTTTTTGAATTCTTGTTCGAATGATAATGAAACTGTAAAAGTCGATTATACTTATTCTTTTTGTGATGGGAACAGTAAGGTTTGGATGGTTAATGCTGTTTACAAAGGAAATGATTTAATTGAAACTCGAAATGACCTAACTTCAAAAGTTTTTGTTTTTTACAAGTCAGGTCGATTTGTTTATGGCGATTTGGTAGATTTGGCTGAAAATGAATTTGAAGATGGAACTTATGACTTTGAATCGGCGAGTAATTATTTGGAAATGAAATTTTCAACATTTAAATGGACTTTTCTTTTTGAGTTCAAAGATGAAAATTGCCTCATTCTAAGACCCGAGACAAGATCCGATTCTGATTTGACTTTTGAATTAATTCCATTTCCAGAGCCAGTCTAAAATTTCTCATAAGCTCCTAATCCAAAAAGTGCAAAATCAAACTTTGCTGGATCAATTGGATCGAATTTTTGAAGTTTTGAAATGAGGTCCTCATTGGTTTTCCACGAAAATTGTTTGGATGAAATCAAACCTAGTTTCGTTGCGATATTTCCCGTATGAACATCCAAAGGGATCATTAGAGATGAACTTTCAATTGATTTCCATATTCCAAAATCAACTCCTTTCATATTTGAGCGAACCATCCAACGAAGAAACATAACCAATCGTTTTGATGCCGATCCTGATAGTGGGTTTGAAATTTGCTTTTCACTTCTTTTTTCGTGTTCAACTTCCAAGAAAATCGTTCTGAAATTTGAAATTTTAGTTAACAGTAGATTGTCATTTGAATGAAAGGCGTTTTCAAGCCCATTATGATTTTTATAAATATTTTTAAGTGAGAGAAGAAAAAAAGTCAAGTCAGTTTCATTAAACGTACGATGAACAAAATTTAACTCTTTTTCAGAGAAATTCAAGATGAAATCATAAGGTTGAAATTCAATTATTTGCAGCAGTTTTTCGCCACTTTTAATGATACTTTTTCTATTTCCCCATGCTATAGTTGATATTAGAAAGGCACATATTTCGATGTCTTCTTTTTTTTGAAATTGATGAGGGATTTGTATCGGATCGTCCTCTATGAATTTTGGATTTTCGTAAAAATCAGCTTTGAATTCGAGAAATTCTTTGAGTTCTAACTCGGACATATCATTCATTCACAAATCTCCCGTCACGCATAACCAAACTCCGATCAGCCATTTGAGCTAATTCCTCGTTGTGTGTAACGATTACAAATGTCTGTTTAAATTCATCTCGAAGTTGAAAAAACAATTCATGTAATTCCCTGGCGTTTTTAGTATCTAGATTACCCGATGGTTCATCCGCAAAAATGATTTTCGGGTTGTTAATTAATGCGCGACAAACTGCTACTCTTTGTTGTTCTCCACCAGATAACTCTGCTGGTTTGTGTTGACTTCGATCTTCAATTCCGAGTTTAACAAGTAAAGGACGAGCAAGTTCTTCCGCTTCTTTTTTCGTTTTTCCTCCAATCAATGCAGGTAACATCGCATTTTCCATAGCACTAAATTCCGGCAGCAATTGATGAAATTGAAAAATGAAACCCAACGATTGATTCCGAAAGTTGGATAATTCTTTAGAATTTAATTTAAATGGATTGACCCCTGCAATTTCTAAGGTTCCAGAGTCAGGACGATCGAGCGTTCCGAGAATTTGAAGAAGTGTCGTTTTTCCTGCACCTGAAGATCCAACAATTGATACAATTTCGCCTGAATTAATTCTTAAGTCAACACCTTTAAGTATTTCAAGTTGACCATATTTTTTCTCAATTCCGTTAGCGAAAAGCATTATTTATTCAGTTTTAGATTATGACCGAATTTGTCTTTTTTTGTTTGTAGGTAATTTTCATTGAATGTGTTGCTTTTTATCTCCAAAGGCACATTTTCAATAATTTCTAAGCCATATCCGATTAAGCCTGTTCTCTTTTTGGGATTATTTGACATGAGTTTCATTTTGGAAACCCCTAAGTTGCGGAGCATTTGAGCACCAATTCCATAATCCCGTTCATCTGGTTTGAAACCTAGCTTGAGATTTGCATCAAAGGTGTCATACCCTTCTTCTTGTAATTTATATGCTTTAAGTTTATTAACCAATCCAATTCCACGACCTTCCTGGTTCATGTAAATAATCACTCCTTTACCTTCTTTTTCGATCATTTCCATTGCTTTATGAAGTTGAGGACCACAATCGCAGCGACAAGAACCAAAAATATCTCCAGTTAAACAAGAAGAATGCACACGGACTAAAATTGATTCATCCTTCTCCCATGTTCCTTTTACAAGCGCTAAATGATCTTGATCAGTATTATTATCCTTAAAAGCATGAAGTTGAAAATCACCTATTTCAGTAGGTAAATGAACGTCTACAACTCGTTCAACATGCGTTTCATGCTTAATACGGTATTTTATTAAATCCTCAATTGAAATTATTTTCAAATCAAATCGTTTGGCAATTTCCACAAGTTCAGGAAGTCTAGCCATTGTTCCGTCTTCATTCAAAATTTCAACAATCACACCAGCTTCTTCGAATCCAGCCATGCGCGATAAATCCACTGCCGCTTCTGTATGACCAGCTCTTCTTAAAACACCGCCTTTTCTAGCGCGAAGTGGGAAAATATGTCCAGGTTTTCCAAGTTCTTCAGGTCTGGTATTTGGATCAATTAAAGCTAATACTGTTTTGGAACGATCGCTTGCTGAAATTCCAGTAGTACAACCATGACCAATTAAATCGATACTAACAGTAAAAGGTGTTTCATATGCTGCAGAGTTGTTTCGAACCATCATTTCTAAGCCCAATTCATCGCAACGATCTTCACTCAAGGGAGCACAGATTAAACCACGACCATGTGTAGCCATAAAATTTATTACCTCTGGAGTCGCATTTCTAGCAGCAGTTAAAAAATCGCCTTCATTTTCACGGTCTTCGTCATCCACGACAATAATGACCCGTCCATTTTGAATTTCCGCAATGGCCTCCTCGATTGTATTCAATTGAAATTTCATTGGTGCAAAGATAGGTTTAATTGGTTTTTTATGACACATTTAAAATTTAT
>JACCDP010049308.1_pt1 | contig 10809 bp, 12 predicted proteins | sample 7445841 | NCBI WGS metagenome assembly JACCDP01 (sample SAMN15323441, study PRJNA562643) | freshwater metagenome | isolation source: river surface water | place: USA:Blue River Watershed | collected 2017-08-17
AGGCGACGCGGTGGTCGGTCTTGTCCAGGTCTTTGCCTAGCGTGGCGACGACGTCCGGCTTGGTCGGGGCGTCTGGCTGCTTAGGCAGCGGCTCGTCCACGGGCTTGGACTTGCACCCAGCCAGGACCACAAGGGCGATGACCAGGAGCGTCCGCACGGCTTACTTGCCCTTGAGGGCGTCGAGGATGGACTTGCCCTTGGCTTCGAGGTCGGCGGCCTTGGAGGCGTGCTTACGGAAGACGAGGGCGCCGGCGACGAAGCCGACGATGAGGGCGACGATGAGGGCGACGAGGTGGGTGATCATGTTAGTCGTTGGGAAGGAGTTCTACGCGGACGAGAGGGCCGAGGTCGGCGGGGGTCTGCGGGGTGTCGAAGGTGACGACGACCGAGGCCGTGTCACAGGTCATGTCTTCGCCGTTCATCTGGGGAAAGACGGCCTTGGCGAGTTCAGATCCGTTGGCGATGTAAGCGCCGACCATCGTGATGCGGTATGAGATGCTCATAGGTTATTCTGTGTAGAACCAGCCTCCGTTACAGTTCATGGCTTGGCGGACGCCAGGGGTGCTCACGGCCTCGACTTGTTCGCGGTAACAAGCCTGTCCCGATGCGGTCGCCGTGGTCGGGCCAGCCGTGGTCGTGGCGGCCTGCGTGCCGTTGATGTAAAGGGTGACGTTGCCGGTACCGTCTGAGTAGATCATCCAATGGATACCGCCTCCGTCTGGGACTGTGACGCTAGATGCCACATCAGTCCGTGTCGTTCCGTTGTGGACAGTAAGGTTTACGAATGAAGACGAACCGCCGACCTTCTTCAGGCCGATACCTTTCAGGGTCATGTCGCCCGTGGTATTGGAAGAATAACCGCCGAGCGTGATGCGGCAGATCGTGTTAGCGTCGCCGATGTAGTTTGTCCCAGGAGTAGTCCAGCCCATGCAAGCATAGCCAGACAACCAGACCTTCTTGGAGAAGTCGACTTGGTCGGCCTTGGCGGTGCTGGTACCGAAGCCAGCGTTAGCCGCGCCAATGGCACCGAAAGAAAAAGCAGCACGACCAATGGCAAGACTTGAAAGATAAACCTGTCGGCTGAAGTTTTGCGGATTAGTTGTAGTGTTTGCCCCAGAACCGCTAAGTGCGCTGTTATTAATGAACGCCAGCGGCTGAAGGCGAGGATTGGCGACAAGGAAGCCGACATTAGCAGGAGCAAGCGCCGTCGTTGTCGAGGTGCCTGCCACGACCTCAGCCGTGGTCGCGAAGGAAGTCGAACCAGCGTTAGCCAGGACGAACGCCGTCGTCGCGATCTGCGTGGTGTTCGTTCCAGCCGTTGCCGTCGGAGCGGTCGGCGTTCCCGTCAGCGCCGGGCTGGCGAGAGGGGCGTAAGTGCTCGAGGCCGTGGCCGACTTTAGGTATCCCTGGCCGACTACGTAAGCGGTCGTCGCGATCTGGGTCGTGTTGGTGTCGACGGCGGCGGTGGGGGCGGCAGGAACGCCGGTGAATGTCGGCGAAGCCAAGGCGGCGCGAGAGGTGTCCGTCGGGTGGACGTGATCCTGACGGGCGTAGCGGAGGGACGTGCCCACGGCGGCAGTGCCGTCAACCAGGGGAGTCGCCGAGCCAGCCTGACCGACGACGAAGGCCGTGGTCGCAAGCTGGGTCGTGTTCGTATCAGCCGCAGCTGTCGAAGCGGTCGAATTGCTTCCTAGGCTGACGCTGTTGTTGTTGAAATTAATCGTGCCAGAAGTAGCGGTCGGGCCGATGTTGATGACATTGGTCGAACCGAGCACGCCGCTGGTTCCGATGTTAATGGTCTTGGTCGAACCGCTGAGGGTCGCACCCGTGGCAAGGTTGAGGGTCGAGGAGGCGGTCGTCGCGCCGATCGTGGTCGTCGAAGCACCCGCGACAGGGCCGACCGTGATGAGGGTCGTCGAGCCGGAGACGCCAGAGGTGCCGATGTTGACCGTCTTCGTCGAACCGCTAAGGGTTGCTCCCGTGGCAAGGTTGATTGTTCCAGTGGCGGTCGCGTTGCCTAGCGTCTGGTTGGCAGCGGAGAAGGTCTTCGTGCCGTTGATGGTCTGCGTGCCGTCAAGGTCAACGTACTGCTTGGTGCTGCCGTTCTGGCGCATGAACAGGCCAGAGGTCGTCGTCCAGATGTCACCGTTGACGGGGGCTGTCGGAGCAGAGCCGTGCGGGACGTTGAAGCCAGCGTTAGCCGTCGTGCTGGCAATCGTGCCAATCTTGCCGGTCTGGTCGATGGCGACGAAGGTCGTGTCCGAAACCTGGTCGTGCAGAGTGAGAATGTCGCCCGTGCCAGCCTGCTCGATGAAAAGGGCAGGCGACGTCGAATTAGTCGTGATCGTGACGCTGCCAGTCAGGGATGGGCTGGCCTTGGGGGCATACGCCGACAGGTCGATGGAAAGGTCGCCAGCCGTCACCGAGAGCGGAGACGAGACGCTGGTGATGTAGTCCGCAGGGACGGAGAGAGTGCTCCAAGCTCCGTTCAGTCGGACGTACTGATTGCCGTCAATAGGGGCGTCTGTCAGGTAGCCAAGGGCGTATACCCAAGACTCCGTAGCGTAGCCCGTCAGCGCAGAGGAGTCGATGAAGCCCGAGGGGTTACCCGTCAGCGGGTAGAAGCCAGCGGTAACCCAGGACTCAGTCGCATAGCCCGTCAGCGAGGCCGAGGTGAGGTAGCCCTGAGACGTGACCCAAGACTCCAGCGCGTAGCCCGTAAGGGCACCGGCTTGAAGGTAGCCCTGGGCATCGACCCAAGCCTGCGTAGCGTATCCTGATAGGCTGGCTGACGTCAGGAAGCCCGATGGGTTGCCCGTGAGGGGGTAGTATCCAGCCGCCGCCGCAGAGGTCGTCAGATAGGCAGACATGGCCGCCTGCGTCTGGTAGATGGCAGAGGCCGTCGAGCTGAGTAGGTAGGGCGTCAGCGCCGTGCTGACCTGTCCGGCGGTCTGATAACCTGCCGGGTTGCTGGCAAGGTAGTAGGTGGACGCGGCGTCGGCAGAGGTGAGCAGGCCGAGGGCCGAGAAGGTCTTATTCTTCCAGAGGTTCGTCGAGGACTCGTAGGCCAGCAGGTCGTTGTTTGCTTTGCTGGCGATCGCAACGTCGTGCAGCTCGTCGAGCTCATAACCGTTTTGTACAGCGACAAGAATGACGCCCTGCGTGGGATGCGAGCGGATGACGATGCCGACGTAGACGAGATGCTGTGGAGCAGAGGGCTTGGTAGTCGTCCAAGCGCCAGCGGTGGTCGGGGAAAGGTAGAGTTGGACGCCTTCGGTTAGCGCTGAGGTGTCGATGTTCTCAAGTTCGCCTCGGACCATCACGTAGCCGAAGCCGTTGTTTGCGATGGACTCCTTGACGAAGCCGATGGTCTGAGCCGAGTTCGCGTCGTTGTTGGCCTGAGCCAGCGTGATCAGGGGGCGGTTGCCCGTGGCGCCGGAGATGTAGACGATGGAGCCAGCAGGGATCGTCGAGCCGGACTGGTTGCGGACGTAGACCTCAAGGTTCTTCGCGACTGCCGTGCCACCAGCGAGGGCAGCCTGGACGAAGGCCGTGGTCGAGATGGATGTGTCGTTGTCGCCGAAGGCAGGGGTGACGGCGCGCGCGTCGCCCGTGAAGACGGGGCTGGCGAGCGGGGCCTTTAGGTCCAACGCGGCCTGCAGGTCGAGCTGATTGCTGAGCGTACCGACGATGCTTCCCCACGTGCCGCCTTCTCCGGGAGGTCCGGGAGGTCCTTCGGGGCCTTGGGGTCCCGTGGGTCCGACAGGTCCGGGGACGCCGACGGAGCCGTCCAGCGTGCCAGCCACGATGCCCGTGACCGTGCCCACGATGGTGGACTGGTCAGCCGCGAAGGTACCAGTGATGGTCCCGAAGGTCGAAGCCGTCGAGGTAATCGTAGCGTCGGGCATAAATCAGACGGTGACGGAGTCGATGACCTGCACCCTGAACACCTCGGTGCGCGAGATGCTACCGCCAGGGAACACAAACTTGATGTCCCAGCGGCCTAGGCCAAGCGCCCAGTCGGCGGTCGAACCCGGGTAGGAGACCGTAAAGGACAGGCCGTCAAGGGCCTTGGTCACCGTCAGCTCGTAGAGGTTGCCGCACTTGTCTTCCACCGTCGAGGTCAAGGTCGTGGCCAGCAGGTTGGCAGGGCCGGTAGCCCCAGGAGTCCACGAGAAAGTGCAGGCAAACGAGTTGCCCTGCGACAGAGTGACAGTATCGCTCATCTTACCTATTGTGCAAACGGTAGGGTTTGCTCAGAAAGCCGTCAATTTGCCGACGGAGAAGATGGGCTGCTCGACGGGATAGGGCGGGAAGAACCCGCTTCCAGCCTGAAGCAACTGGCCCGGATTAGGCGAAAAGAAGTCGGAGGTGAAGACGAACGTCCCGACCGTGCCTGACGCGACGACGGTCTCGCCCGTCAGCTCGACGATGTCCTCGTCCGTGATCGTGGGACTTGCGGGGAACAACTGGCCGTACCAGCCAGAGACCGGAAGCACGGACTCCTGGAACAGGAACGTAGGACGCCAGAAGCCTGCAGGCCACGTCGTGCTGTCGTAGCGCATATCGAACCGAATCAGGGTGTCGTTGTCTGTGAGGAAGCCGCCGCCTGCGGTGTACTCGTAGCTGTGGGTCCCGGTCGTACCTATCCCACCGCTTGAGTCCTGACCTAGGATTGGAGAACGCAACTTACCCCACGTGCAGAAGTAGTCGCCCGTGAGGGGGTCGGTGGCTCCGATCAGGACGCCCATCAGATTCGGGCGTGGTAGTAGCGCGCGGTCTGGGTGCCCATCTTGATGCGGTCAGACCAGAGCGAGCCGGTGACGAACTGCGACACGGAGCCGTCGGGGTTGATATCCGCGACCTTGACATAGGCGAAGGCGTCCGTGTCCGTGGGCATGGTGGCCGCGATCTCCCACTTGAAGTCCGTGTTGTTGGCCGGGAAGTTGCCCGAGACGTAAGGCAGCTTGAGGTAGGCGAAGTAGGCGCCGGTCGTGACCGTGATGGGCGTGCCCATGCCGTTCGGGACGAGGTTGTTGACCGTGCCCGAGATGATGGAGTAAGTCGAATTGCCGCCAGAGGTGGAATCCAGCATGACCAGGAATGGGTGCATATCGGTTGGCTCTTCGGTGCATCCGGAGACTTCGCCGTAATCGAGGAAACGCTTGGTGAAGTCGCGCGGGGTGACGTCGTCGATGACGGGGGTGGCCCAAGAAGGAATAAAGGTCAGGCCGTTCGCCGCGTAGGCGTCCTCGTAGTTCACGACGTTGGCCCACTTGACGGGGGTCGTGGCCGCGTTGAGGTTGTAGGGGTCCTCGGCCTCGGTGACTCCGGCGACGTTCATCAGCTGGGTGCTGTTCAGCTCGCAGGGGATGACGATGTCCTGCGAACCAACGTGGCACTGCTGGACCGAGTACCAGGTCGTGAAGGAGGTCAGGCTAGAGTTGGCGATAAGGGCTGCCACGTCGGTGTTCTTCATCCCGTTAGTGAACTCGACTTGGAATACGCCCTTGGCGGCCTGCTGGACGTAGACGTTGCCCTTCAGCGCCGGGATGGTGTTGAGACATTCCTGCAGATCGTAGGCCGACTGCGTGGCGGGGTTGAAACTAGACGTCGTCGTGGCCGTGGCGTGCGTAAAGGTGACCGCGCCTCCCTTGTAGATTCCCGTGAAGGCGACCTGCTGGATGGTGTTTCCTGCCGTGCTGCCGCCTGCCCTGAGCACGTTGACGGCGACGACAGAGGGTTCGGCAGGGGTGGAGTCGATGATGGCCAAGACGCGGACGTGGTGGCCGAAGAAGCGGGGGTTGAACCAAGTCGTGTGGCAGTGGCCCCAGTCGGTGGCCAGCCCGGTGGAGGCCGCGTCGTAGCCCTCCATCTTCTGCACGTTCATCTGGTTCTCATACAGGGAAGGACCGGCATCGACGAAGAGCTTGTCGAACTGCGTCGAGCCCTCCTTGACGATGGAGACCCAAGGAAGGTTCTGATCCAACAGGCCGCCCGTGAACTCGCCGTTGCCAGCGTCCCACTTCGTAAGGGTGACATACCAGCGTCCTTCGCCCGTCAGCGCATAACCGCCGCCGCCAAGCATCCAAGGGGAGGACGAGTCGCCGACAATGACGGGTGTCACGCTCGACGAAAGAACCGAAGCGAAGTTCATCAGCGCCTGCCGGTGGTCGGTGTATGGCGCTCGCTTGATGAGAGGCATCAGCGAATGGGTGTAGGTCACCGAACCCTTGGCGACCTGCAGGACGGGCGTAGGCGTGCCCGAGACGGGCAAGGCCATCACGTTGCACTGGAACTGCTGTGGCTCCTCGACCGTGCCGGGAGTGACAACGGCAGGAGGGTCGGGAGGAAGAGGGACGTCGGGAGGCTTCGGGATGGCGAAGCCGAGCACTAGGCCACCATCACCGGCGGGGGGAATCCAAGGCTTCTGGATGTCCAGGGTGAAACCGCTGGACGAGGCCGAGAAGGTGTATCCGTCGCCGGGTTGCAGGCTCATGTTCAGATCAGTCGGTTGTCTCGATAGACGGAGTCGTTCCAGCCGACAACGCTATAGCGAACCTCATAGTTCACCTTGTAGAGCAAACCGTAGTCCTGCACGTTGACCTGAGACAGGAGCAGCTGATTGTAAGAACCGTTCTCGACGCTGGAGACCCAAGTGGTACCGGCATAGTCGGGGATGATGCGCGGGAGGACGCTGGACCAGTCGTTGTCGCGGGAGGTCGTGCCGAGGTAATCCAGCATATTGTGGACCTCAGACTGCTCCGTCGTGTAGAAGTGGCCGGAGAAGGACGACTGCGGGGCGAGGTAGTTCGTCTTGCCGTAGAAATGCTTGAAGGATGCGTTGACGAAACCGATGAAGCGACCGCCCTGCAGGTCCTCGAAGCAGGCGCCGTTCTGGCCGATGTAGGACTGCTTCTTGTTCACCAGCGCGGTGATCGGGGAGCCGTCGCCGTTGTAGCCTGTGATGACTTGAATGAAGTCGGCGGTGTTCTTGATTTCCACCAGCGGACCGATGGGCGACTGTGCGTAGGTGCCAGGAGCGCCAGCGATGACGCCAGAGTAGCCGTCTCCCCCAGAGGTGAAGAAGTTCGGGTTGGTCGTGATGTTCTCGGACGTGAGGCCGTTGGACGCCGCGATCTCGGGGTTCGTATAGACGCCCTCGTTTACGGTCGGGTCGATGCCGATGTAGTCCACGGTGATGGTGGCCATACCGAGGTTGTCGTAGGTCACCGCGAACTTGTGCGCCGCCAAGGCGCCGTTGATGGGACAGGTCGAGCCTCGGTTGCCGACCGACAGGTCGTTGTCCTTGTTCGCCTTCCAGACGCAGGTGGCCGTGAGCAGGCCGTAGCCGTCGTTGTTCAGCTTTGCTCCGGGCTGGAGCACCGGGGCGGTTAGCGGGTTGCCGTAGTCTTGACGTGCCATAAAGTTTATTTGCCCTTGAGCATGGCGGCGCGGGAAGGCGCCGGAGCGGACGGAGTATCCATCCAGCCGTTGGTACGGGAGGGGGTGACGAGCTGAGCCAGGAGCTCGTTCGTCCTTTTGGCTTCTTCGAGCTGGGAGGCCATCGCTTCCAGCACGGGATTGGCTCCCACGCCGACGACGTTGGAAAACCCTTCAGGTCCCTTAAAAGTGGTCGGCATCTTATCGACCTCCTTCTGCGCTTGGATCTGCGCCTCGGCGGCCTCCTTCTGTTTGACGGCTGCTTCTGCCTGTCGCTTCTTTTCAATCTGTTCAGGGTCAGCGGCGACGCGAGCAGCCGAACGCTTCTCAAGGACCTGTTGAAACTCTTCGTCCTTGGAGAAGTCGCTCCAACCCATGTTCATTAGCATGGTTTTTCCAGCGCGACGAGCAAAGTCCAAAACGCCTGTGGACTCTTTAATGAATTGAAAACCGGCCTTATCAGCTTCATTTCCAAATCCTAGGAAGCCGCCCTCCTCGCCCTGCTCCTCGGCAAGGGCTTCGGCTGCGAGCTTGGCGTTCTTGCGGTCAAGGGCGTCCTGACGGCGACGCGCCGCTTCCTGAGCGGAGGTGACCGTGCCCTCGCGCATATACTTGTTGCCCCCGCCTTCGGCTACGGCCTTGGCGTCTTGGACTGCTTGGCGATTCTTCTCGATGGCCGCAGAGATGGAACTCATGGCCGCGTTCAACAGGACCATCGGCGCGGCGAAGGAAAGGAACAGGTCCTTGCCGAAGGACTTGAAGCGGTTCTCGATGCCCTCGATGTTCTTCTCCAGGGCGCTCACGGACTTCTTGACCTTCTCGGTCACCTGCTCGGCGTTGGTGTCGCCATTGATGCTGAACTTGATGACGTTGCTCATGCTTGGGTTTTTTCGAGTTCTGCGATTAGTTCTTCGTCCTCAGAGGTGAAGACCTTTAGCTCTGCCCCCTTGCTGATCGCAAAGGTGGAGTTAAGCCAGATGGCTTGGCACTCGGGCATCGTCCACGCCCGGTCTTCCGGGATGCCGTTGGAAATCAATGAGGCCACCACGGTCAAGACCCACGGGGTCCCGCTGGTCTCGGCGTGCTTGGCTTTCTTCTCCCAGAACTTCGGCCAAGCCTCTACGAGGACGTACTTGGAAAAGCGGTCAATCTGGTCGGCGAAGTAATCGCCGTTCGCGGTCATCTTGCCGAGATACCAGGAGTCCTTCCACGTCAGTTTGTCGAGGCGTTCGCCCGAGCAAATCTTGACGGCCACCAGCAGGTCGATTGGCCTGATGCCTGCGCCAGATCGGAGCAGTGGGCTTTCGGCTGCTTCCAGCTGCACGCGGTGAAGCAGGCAGAAAGGGGAAACAAAACGGCCCAGGAGTTTGGTCAGCCCTGGGTCCGTGAAAGCGGATGTGAACCGCTTATCCATGCGGTTAAGCGATGGCCTCGTAGCCGACGGCGGTGACGGTCACGGCGGTGTAGCCGCGGTTCGAGCCCTTGTCAGAGACCTTGGTGACCCAGCCGGAGAAAGCGGTGGAGGCCGTGCCGCCAGCGTAGGACGAAGCGGTGTTGACCGTCAGGGTAAAGTTAGCGCCAAGGACCGGGATGGCCGAGGTCTTGGCGATGAGCTCGACGCTGATCTGCGTCTTGCGGTCGTCGCCGCGCCAAGCGACGGTGAGACCTTCTTCGTCAACGATGGTCGCTTCAGCGGTGAACTCGCCGTCGTTGGTGTAGGACTGAACAACGGCATTGGCCACGGTGGCACCGGGCAGGCCATAGATTGCGGTGACGCCTTTGACGATAGCAGCCATATACTATTGCTGGTAAGGTAAGGTTAGCCCTCGGGGTTCACGACCACCAGAATGTCGTAGACTAGGACGGACGCCCAGGAGCGTTCATTGACCCCCTCGTCCTCGGACAGGACGGTGCAGTCGTAGCAGTGGGCGTCGCCCTGCAGGGTGAACACGGCCTGCAGCGCTTCGAGGTCCTGCATGGCTCCGGCGATGGCGGCGACACGGGCGCGGTGATCCGTGAGGGTCACGTCGTCGGCAGAGTCGAACAGGGTGACGCGGACGGAGCAGTCGTAGTTGCCTAGGCCGTCGGGCAGGTCGCCCGGTGTCCGAGCGGAATCGCAGAGCACGATGGCCTTGGGAAGCACGTTCGTGTCGGCGCTGTCGCCCTTGTAAATGTTAACTCCTGCCAGTTCGGTCTGAGCGGAGAGGTGGGCGGCCACTGCGGCCTCCACGATATGGCGTGCGGATTTGGTACCCATAAAGTTATTTCTTACGATTGTTAGACTCCTTGATGGTCTTCTCAAGCCTTGCGAGCACGGCGGCACGCATTTGTTTTACGCGGTTGCCGTAGACGATGTTCTCGGTGCCAGCGTCATTGGCCACGTTGTTGATGTTCCCAATCAGGTTCATCACGGTCATCGAGACAAAGCCCGGGCTTCGGGTGGCGCTGAACACGCCCTGGGACGAGCGCTTATTGGCGTCCACCCACGGGGCGTTATAGACGCCGAAGTTTCGCTCGACGCCTTTCTTGGTCACGGGCTTAGGCACCTGCTGCATGACGGCAGCCCATCCGGCCTTGACCCGTCCGACCTTCACCTGCCGCTCGGCGATGTAGGCTTCCAGCATCTGCTTGGTAGGGATGAAGTATTGAGGACCGCCGACGGGCTGGTTGCGCTTCCATCGACCGCCGACGGCGTTCTTGTACTTGTCGTGGATGGCTCGCGGGTTGTCTGTCACGCCAGCCATAGGGGTGATGCGCCCGAAGATGTTGGCCTTGCTCAGGTAGTTCTTAGCCTTCTCCTGGGCTCGCTTCCAGTTGGTGTCCTCCATGATCTTACGCATGACAGGGGAGAGCGAGTTGATGCGGGACTCGGTGACGTCCGAGTGCAGCTCGTAGAACGTCTGGGTGTCGTTGCCGCGTACGGCGTTGATGATCTGACGGAGGAAGACGGCACGGCCTTTGACAGGGGCGTCCTCGGGGACGAAGATGCGGCGCACGTCATTCCCCAGCTTGTTCATGCCAGCCTTATGGGCGGCGACGCTCAGGCCACGGCCCCCGCCCTTGGGCATCGGCGGGGTGAAGGTCATGGCGTCTCGGCACATCAGCCTGATCTGCTCGCGGGTGACCATCTCCATGTCCCCCTTCACTTCGGCGGCGAAGTGCCTTAGCGCCGCGTTGAAGTCGGCGAGGCTGGCGGGGTCGATGGATGGCCGGGCTTTGGCCATTACTGGTTATCGTCGATGCACTGCAGTTCGATGACGGCGCTGGCCTGCTTGTAGGACTGGCCTTTGACCCGGAGCACCTGCCCGTTTACCGTCAATTTCTTACCAGCCCCTAGGGAGGCGATAGGGACGCCAGAGACGATTG
>JACCDP011119879.1_pt1 | contig 10809 bp, 5 predicted proteins | sample 7445841 | NCBI WGS metagenome assembly JACCDP01 (sample SAMN15323441, study PRJNA562643) | freshwater metagenome | isolation source: river surface water | place: USA:Blue River Watershed | collected 2017-08-17
CCGGCCCCGCCTCCGGCCCCATCTCATAAACGTGCACCGTGCGCACCGGCGACGTGGGCGTCGCGTACTCGCGCACCCGCCGCATGTTCATCACCCGCGTCAGCACGGCGTCGGTCGGCCGCAGCTGTGGCACGCTCAGCGTGACCGGCCCCAACCCTAGGATCTGATGCTCCGCCGGCACCGCGCTGCGCGTCCACGGATTTCCGCGGCCACCGTCGGCCACGAGGCTCAGCCGCTGCCCCTCCGGGTCCTCGAAGTCCAGCACCGCCCGACCGTCGCGCTGCAGCAGTTCGCCGCAGGTCACGCCGGAGCCACCCAGGCGCTCGCTCCACCAGCGCAGGGAGGCCTCACCCGGCACCCGCAGGCCCGTCCGGGCGACACTGTGCGTGCCGTGACGCTCGCGCGGGACCGGCCAGTCGAAGAAGGTGAGGTCCGTTCCGGGTGAGGCCACCCCGTCCGCATAGAACAGATGATACGCCGAGACATCGTCCTGATTGACGGTCTTCTTCACGAGCCGCAGCCCGAGCGTACCGGTGTAGAAGGCGTGGTTCTGCGCGGCCCGGGCGGTGACGGCCGTGAGGTGGTGAAACCCATGCAAATCCATGCCGCCACCCTGCACAAAACGCCGCTTTCGTCGATGCGCCCTTGCGCAGGCGGTTGATCCCTCCTTCTTCCGCCACAAAACATCATGCCCCCGCGTTTCCTCACCCGCCTCCTGTCCCTCGCCCTCCTCCCGATGACCAGCCTCACCGCCGGCGCCGCCGAAGCCTCCAATCCACTCTTCGAGCCGAGCACCCTCCCCTTCGGGTACCCGCGGTTCGACCGGATCCGCGACGAGCACTTCGCGCCCGCGTTCACCCGCGGCATGGCGGAGCACCTGCGCGAAGTGGAGGCGATCGCCGCCGCGCCGGCCGAGCCGACCTTCGACAACACCCTCGTCGCCCTCGAGAAAAGCGGCGACCTCCTCGGCCGCGTCCAGCGCGTGTTCTTCAACCTGGTCGGCGCCCACGGCAACGACGCCCTCCGCGCCGTGGAAAAGGAAATGGCGCCCAAGCTTTCCGCGCATTCCGACGCCATCCGCCTGAACCCCGCCCTCTTCGCGCGGATCAACGCGCTCCACGCGCGCATCGACCAGCTCGGGCTGGACCCCGAGTCGCGCCGCCTGCTGGAGCGCACGCACCGCGACTTCGTGCGCTCCGGCGCACGGCTGGGCGAGGCCGAAAAGACCCGCCTGCGTTCGCTCAACGCCGAGATCGCCTCGCTGCAGACCACCTTCGCTCAAAACGTGCTCAAGGAGACCAACGCCTCGGCGGTGATCGTGGATCGCCGGGAGGAATTGGCAGGGCTGGCCGACGCCGAGATCGCGGCCGCGGGGGCCGCCGCCAAGGCCGCCGGCCACGATGGCAAGTTCGCGCTCCGCTTGATCAACACGAGCGGTCAGCCCGCACTCGGCTCGCTGGAGAACCGCACCGTCCGCGAGCGCCTGCACCGCGCCTCGCTCGCCCGCGGCAGCCGCGGCGGCGATCTCGACAACCGGGAACTCATCACCCGCCTCGCCCGCCTGCGGGCCGAACGCGCCGCCCTGCTCGGCTACTCGAGCCACGCCGCCTATCAGCTCGAGGAGCAGACCGCCGCCAACGTCGGTGCGGTCAACAAGCTGCTCTCCGACCTCGCCCCCGCCGCGGTGGCCAACGCCCGCCGCGAGGCGGCCGACATGCAGCGCCTGATCGACCGCGAGGCCGCGGGTTTCGGCCTCGCAGCGTGGGATTGGGATTTCTACGCCGAGAAGGTGCGCCGCGAGCGCTACGCCTTCGACGAGTCGCAGCTGAAGCCGTACCTCGAGCTCGACCGCGTGCTGAAGGACGGCGTGTTCTTCGCCGCGACCCGCCTGTTCGGCATCACGTTCCGCGAACGCCGCGACCTGCCGGTGTACGAGCCGACCGTCCGCGTCTTCGACGTCTTCGAGGCCGACGGCACCCCCCTCGCCATCTTCCTCGCCGACCTCTACGCGCGCCCATCGAAGCGCGGCGGGGCCTGGATGAATTCCTACGTCGACCAGTCCGGCCTGCTCGGCACGCGCCCGGTCGTGGCCAACCACATGAACATCCCGAAGCCCGTCGACGGCGCGCCGACGCTGCTGACTTTCGACGAGGTCAACACCCTGTTCCACGAATTCGGCCACGCGCTCCACGGGATGTTCTCGGCGGTGCGCTACCCGCGCTTCGCCGGCACCCGCGTGCCGCGCGACTTCGTCGAGTTCCCCTCGCAGGTGAACGAGATGTGGATCACCTGGCCCGAGGTCCTGCGCAACTACGCCCGCCACCACCAGACGGGCGAGCCGATGCCCGCCGCGCTCGCCGAGAAGGTGCTCGCCGCGCGGAAGTTCAACCAGGGCTTCGCCACGACTGAGTACCTCGCCGCCTCGCTGCTCGACCAAGCGTGGCACCAGCTCGCTCCCGCGCAGGTCCCGGCGGCCGGCGCCGCGCTCGAGTTCGAAGCCGCCGCGCTGCGCAAGGCCGGCGTCGACTTTGCGCCCGTGCCGCCCCGCTACCGCAGCACGTACTTCTCCCACGTCTTCACCGGCGGCTATTCCGCCGGGTACTATTCCTACCTGTGGAGCGAGGTGCTCGACGCCGACACCGTCGAGTGGTTCCGCCGCAACGGCGGCCTCACGCGGGAGAACGGCGACCGCTTCCGCCGCATGTTGCTCTCCCGCGGCGGCAGCGCCGAGGCGATGGACCTCTACCGCGCGTTCCGCGGCGGCGAACCCGAGGTGCGACACCTGCTCGAGCGCCGCGGCCTCGCCTCCGGCGCCAATTGAGCCGGCGGCGGGCAGGCGCCCCGCTCTCCTCAGCTTGCCCGGGATCCTCGCGTCCCGCGACGCCTCACGGCGCCGCGTGCTCCGGCTCCCAAGGCACGATCCACTTGTAGACCGTGTGGTTGCCGTCCTCGTCGACGAAGAAGTCGCCGTCGCCACCCGGGTCGACCGTGACGTGGCGCACTTCCAGGGGCTTGGCCCCTCGCATGTCGAAATTGTGCGACAGGATCCGCGCGCCGGGCCGAAGCTTGGCCAGTTGCGGCATCAGGCGGACGTTCAGCTGCGGCAGCAGGTAGAGCGTGATCACCGTGGCCCCGGTCAGGTCGAGGGTGAACACATCCGCCTGTTCGATGCGCACGAGATGCTCCACGCCGGCGGCCCGGACGTTGGCCCGCGCCTCGCGGACCCGTTCCGGGTCGATGTCATAACCGATCGCCTTCACCCCGTGGAGCTTCGCCGCCGTCACCACGATGCGACCGTCTCCGCAGCCGAGGTCGTACACCACGTCGTCGGGCCGCAACTCCGCCATCCGCAGCATCACGTCGACCACCGCCTGGGGCGTGGGCACGTAGATGACGTCGGGGGTGCGCCCTTTCTGGGCGGCGGGCTCCGCGGCCGTGAGGCAAGTCACGCAGGCCATCAGGACAGAGGCGAGGCGGAGGGCGTTCATGGGGTGAATCAGGGGGAAAGGAATGAAGAGGGACGCCCGCTTCTGAGCGGGCCGCGGTCAGGGTCGCGTGAACACGATGCAGATCGGCGCCGGGACGTTGATCACGCCCTTGGTCTGATAGGTGAGCAGGCCAGTAGCGGGATCGACCTTGTGCACCGAGACGGTGTTGGAATCGGCTCCGGCCGCGAGCAGCCAGCCCGCGCCGGGCGCGAGGTTGATGTTGCGCGGAAACGCCCCGCGCACCGGTTGCACCTGCGCGACCTCGGCGGCGCCGTTCGCGGGATCGACGCGGAAACCCGTCACGGTATCGTGACCTCGGTTGGAGAAATAAACGAAGCGACCCGAGGGGTGGATCAGCACCTCGGCGCCGGAGTTGTGCGTCTCCCGCGACTTCGCGGTCTCGCTGATCGAGGCCACCGTACCCAGCAGCCGCGCCGTGCCCGCGGCGGCGTCCCAGGCGAAGGTCGAGAGCGAGACCGAAAGCTCGTTCAGCAGGTAGATGAAACGGCCGTCGGGAGAAAACTTCAGGTGACGCGGACCACCACCCGGGACGGACGCCGCGAAGCCGTGGCGCTCGAGCGCGGCCGCTTCCGCGTTCACGCGGTAGATCACGATGCCGTCCAGTCCAAGGTCGGGCACGAGCGCGAAGCGGCCGTCGGGCGACCAGCCGACGTAGTGCGGGTGCGGCGAGTCCTGGCGCTTGTCGACCACCTTGGAGCCGCCCTCGTGCTCGGTGACGGTGGCCCGTCCGAGGCGTCCATCGGCATCCAGGGGGAAAACCGCCACCGAGCCGCCGCCGTACTGGGCGGTGGCGGCGAACTTCCTCGACGGGTGCACGGCGATATGGGCCGCACCGCCATCGCCGGTCGGGGAGGCATTGATCAAGGTGAGGACCCCGCCCTTGCCGATGCGGTAGGCGGCGGCTCCCTGCACGCCGCCGACGTTCGCCGCGGCGTAAAGCTTGTCGCCGTCGGGATGGACCGCGAGGAAGCCGGGTGAGCCGGCCTCAGCCGCGAGTTCCGCGGCGCCGAGCTTGCCCGTCGCGGTGTCGAAAGAGGCGCGGTAGATGCCCTTCGACCCGGGGCCGCCGGTGCCGAAGAAGACGTTCCAAGACTCGGCGCGCAGCGCCGGAACGGCGAACACAGCGGCGAGGAAAATCACGAGAAGGCAGGGGAACGGGGTCTTTTTCATCGCCGCAGGGCGTAGCACGCCCAGCGCCCGCGCAACAAGGCCGAAGCCAGCCGCGGCCGATGGGGCGGCACGCCCGGGCCGCTGCGGCCGCTTTGGGATCATCACCCGACTAACGTCAGTCCGACTTTTCCGCGGGTGCACCCGCGGCACTCTCACGACTTTCCTCCTCTTTCGTCTTCCCTCCCCGACTTTCTGTTCAAGCACCGTCTTGTCCGATGGCGCTCTCCGCCAGCACCGAAGGCGCCCCCATAGGCGAATCCACGAAAGCAGGGTGGACCGCGCGGTTTTCGTGGCCGGGCGGCCGCGGCAGGCCGAGTATCCCCCCATGGCGCCACCGCGGAAACCGGCCCGACTGTCCGACCCGCGCCGCCCCCGCCGGGCCAACGCCTCCGCTTGATTGGCGCGCGTCCTGCATCAGCCTCGAAGGAAATCCCGCCTCCGCCTCCATGAGCACACCCAGCCCAGCCCACGGGACCGCCGCGGCCGACGCCGCCGCGGATGAAGCCCGCCTCGTCGCCTACCTCAATCTGAAGCTGCGCGAGATCGGCCAACCCGGGGTGCCGGCCGCGGAGGGCGGAGACGGCCTTGCGGCCTTGGTTGACCACTTCCTCGCGCTGAGCCGCGAGAAGGACCGAGCCTTGTCGCGCCACCTTTGCCCGGTCGACCAGCGCCTGCAGAACTTCCTCTACGACCAATTGGAGGCCGGCCCCGACCTCGGCGGAGAAGTGCCGCGGCTGCCCGCCTCGACGCTCGTGCTGGACCGCGCCGGGCTCGCGCGGGTGCTTTCGCTGCCACCCGGCGCCGACGAGCACCGCAGCGGCATCCTCTCGTCCTACCGGGTCAAGCAGGGCGTGCTGCACAACCCGCGCAGCGACCGCCGCACGACGCAGGGCATCTTCCACATCGCCGACCTCGGCCTGCCGGTACCCGACGACAAGAAGGCGGTGCCCCCGCACGTGTTCGGGCGGATCCTCCGGCACGCGCTGAACCCGCCGGCGGACCTGCTGCGGCTCCCCTTCACCGCGCAGGCGCCCAAGCCCGCGGAATGCTTCGTCAGCCTGCTGCTGCGTCCGCTCGTCTGCCCGGAGGTGCCGGGATTCTCTCCGCATCGCGCGATGGAGACGCGCTTCCTCGTGCCGGGAGCCCTCGTGGCCAACCTCGACTTCGTCGAGCGCATCTTCGGCAACGCGGGCGACCCCAACCTGCCCGTGAACGACGCCGCCCTCGATCCCGCGCATTGGACGGGCCACACCGGCGGGGTCATCCTCGCGCCGCACCTGAACGGCCTCACCAAGCGCGAGCTCGGCTTGCCGGCCTGGGCCGACGCCACCGCCCGGCAACGCCGCGACGGCATGTGCTGGAAGGACCCGGCCGAGCCCTACAACGAAGGCGTGCCCTTCAAGCTCACCGCCCGCGACCGCAGCGGCGTGGTCCTGACGCTGATCTCCGACAACTACTTCGGGTACTGCAAGAAGGAGGTGAAGGCCCAGATCAGCTTCGCGGCGAACCTGCTCGGCCGCTGCGAGGAGGAACACGCCGGCGGTGCGGTCGTTTTCCCCAGCTACGACCTGGGCGAGGATTTCCGCCTCAGCCGCCACCTCGCGATCGTCGACCACACCTTCGAGGAGGCGCTCGCGCTGCTCGGCGAACGCGCCGAGCCCCAGCCCGGAGGCTGGGCCCGCGACCGGCGGTATCCGACGATCCGCTACGTGCCGCAGGACGCCTTCTTCCAGCTCCGGCGGCAGGTCATCACCTGGACCGACGCCGGCGGCGCCGCGCGCACGCTCAAGCTCCTGCCCGGCCACACCTACGTGCTGCCCTCGGGCTACAAGGTCGAGATGGTGAAGCCCGAGGACGGCCGCCGCTGGCGCCTGCGCGGCACCACGGCCGAGGGCCTGCTCTGCCACAAGCCCTGCACCGTCTCGGGCGGAGGGAAGTCGGAGATCTCGAAGTCGATCGCCGACGCGATCTTCACCGCGCCCAACTTCGTCAGCGACCTCGCCGGCGACTTCGCCGCGATCGACGCCATCCTGAACCGCGAGTTCGGCCAGCGGTTCCGCGACGCCGCGCGGAACAAGCCACACGGCCGGCCGCTGCTCAGCCCGGAGCGCTCGCTCGGTTCGGTGGTGAAGCTCCTCAGCCGCAGTCCCGACTACACCGACGAGTACAACGCGTGGCTGGCGGCGATCCCGCGCTACATCCTGGACCTCGTGCTGCTCATCAAGCGGGTGTACAAGCCCGAGTGGGGCGCCGACTGGCGGCGGCACTTCACCGTCGACACGATCAACGGCCGCCCCGGCAACGAGCTGAAGTTCATGGGCGAAAAGGCCATGACCCACTTCCTCCGAGTCGGCTTCACGCCCGACGGCGGCTGGCGGACATTCTCGCTGCGCAAGGACTTCCACCCCGCGGTGAAGATCCAGGCGGAGGACGACATCACGGCCGCGACGGTCGCGCCGGCCGCGGGGCTCACCGGCCTGCCCGAAGCCGCGGCGCCGTCGGTGAAGTTCGTCGCCAACTGCGAGGAGTACCTCTTCCAGCGGCCGGACGACGCCATCCACCGCGGGTACGACCGCCGCACGGAGCGCGATTTCTCCCGGCCCGGGAACTTCTTCTCCAATTACGAGCCCCTCGACCACGACGCGGCCCGAGCGATCGTCGAGGACGCGATCGGCTTCGACGCGTTTACCGACCCGATCCGCGACCTCTTCACGGCCTTCGTCGGGGGACCTTCGCCCGACTACCTCGCCTCGCCCGCGCACCCGCGGATCGTCGACGGCAAGCCCACCAAGAACCCCCGCTACCTCCAGCACCGGCCCGACCTCGAGGACCCGCGCGCCACTTACCTCGCGCAAGTCGGAGCGCGGCTCTACCGCCGCGTGCCCGCGGGCGCCACGGCGCTGTTTCCGGTCGGGGCGGTGCTCGCCGGTCGCCGGCTGAACCCGCCCGAGACGGGCGTTCGGCCGATGTGTGTCTACGGGCCCATCCACTATCAGGAATTGCCGGAGGCGTTCATGGACTTCATCGCGAGCCTCACCGGCAAGTCACCCTCGACCACCGGCGCGGGCTCGGAGGGTGCGCTCACGAAGGGACCGTTCAACGCGCTGCCGCCGATCCACGATCTCAACGCCGCGCTCGTCTCCTATGCGCTCACGGAGCTGCCCGTGTTCTCCTCGGCCGCCGGCTGGATCGGCCCGCGCTTCCGCGTCGACCACGACATAAGCCTGCTCGTGCCGGAGATCTGGGCGCGGATGTCGCCCGAAGAGCGTTCGCCGCGCTACCTGATCGAGCACGGCTACCTCGAGCGCTGCGCCGACTGGACCCATGACGGACGGCCCGTGCTCGCCAGCCGGCTCGGCTGGCGCGTGACCTCGCGGTTCGTCCAGACCTTCTGCGGCCGCGTACTCGGCAACCCCAGCACGCTGTTCGACGACGAGCTGCTTCGACCGGAGCTGCAGGACCGCGCGGTGTTTGCCGACGGCATGGAGAACATCCTCCACGCGATGCGAACCGCGGCCGAAAGCTACTTCGCCGACGGGTCCGTGGAGCAGGCGGTGCCGCCGCTCCGCGCGCTGCTGCACGTGATGCGCGACGGCTCGTGGGATGGCCACGGACTGGATTCCCCCGCGCTGCGCGGGCAGTTCACCCGCGAGAGCGTCCTCGGCAGCGAATGGTACCGGGCGCGCCTCGCCGCGCAGCAACGCCGTGACGTCGCCTACTGGGAGGCCCGCGCCGATTACCTTGAGCGGTTCCTCTCGCGGCCGAATTACGCGGACCTCGCGGCGCGGCTGGGGATCAGAGAAAAGCTCGAGACCGCGCGCGCCGCCCTTCGAGACGCGCGCACTGCGGGCCACCTCGAGGGCCTCGTCGGCACCCTCGGCCTCGACCCCGCGGTTTTGCCCTGAGCGCGGTCCATGGCGCAGGGCGTTCGTTAGAACATTCCCGCCTACCGCGGGACCGACGAACGCCGAACGCCCTAACCCCGTTGGGCAGGCTATTGTAGTCGCTATTCCGGGGTTTCCCGCGCGGGCTCGCGGGCTACATGGCCGCCACCTCCCGCGCCGGCGACGGCGCCGATCTTTTCGAACGCACCTTCGCCCGGCTTACGCCGCGCCTGCGCCGCATGCGCACGCCGCACCAGCTCATGGCCACCCTCCGCTGGAGCGCGGGAGAACTCGACCAGGCCTACGCCGACACCTCCGCGAGCGTCCTCGCGTCAGTGGCCTGCCGCGACGGCTGCGACTCCTGTTGCCACGTGCCGGTTGACGTCCAGGCCCATGAGGTCCTCTACGCCGCCGACCACATCCAGTTGAACTTCTCTCCGCTGGCGCTCGAAGAGACGGTCGCCCGCCTCGACGCCCATCGCGGCCGTGTCGCCGCCTTCGCGGCCGGCGAACGCGACCATAGCCGCCAAGCCTGCGCCCTCCTGCACGCCGGCTCCTGCTCGATCTACGCCGGCCGGCCCCAGCCCTGCCGCACCCACCACACGCGGGACGCCGCTACGTGCGTCGCCCACCTTGCCGACCCCTCCATCGACATCACCGCCGTCTACATCCCAGCCCTGCGCGCACGGATGTTTTCCGTCATGCTCGGGGTGGACGAAGCCATCGAGGCCGCCGGCTACGACGAACGCGCCTACGATTTCGGGTCCGCGCTTCACGAGGCCCTAACCAGCCCGCTCTGCCTCGAGGCGTGGCTGCGCCACCGGTCCGCCTTCCCGGACAATTGCCTAGCCGACCCACCTCAAGAGGAACCGGAAGCTCTCTCCGGAACGACCGGCCGTTGACACGCGGGATCAACCCCCGGTCGCGCCGTCCGCCTCGCGCCTCGGCTCCACGGGCTCGCGGTGAGCGGGAAACGTCACCCCTTCCCAGCGCGCCACCACCGCCGGTGCGGTGCAGTGTCCGATCACGTTGACGCTGGTCCGGATCGGATCGATGAGCGCGTCGATTCCCAGCAGAAGGCCGAGCCCCTCGAGCGGCAGACCGAAGCCCTGAAAGAGGGCCGTCAATACGACGAAGTTCGCGCGGGGGATCCCAGCGACCCCCTTGCTGGTGAGCTTGAGCGTGAGCAGGATCAACAGCTGCTGCTCGAGGGAAAGCGGCACCCCGGCCGCCTGCGCGATGAAGACGGTCGCGAGTCCCAGAAAGAGGGTGCTGCCGCACAGATTCAGCGTGAGACTCAGCGGGGCCACGACCCCGAGGATGCGCCGAGGCACCCCGAAGCGCTCCATGTTTTCGAGCGTCTGCGGCAGCGCCGCGGCGCTGGAGGTCGTGGCGAAGGCGATGAGGAAGGGCTCGCGGGCGAAGTGGATGAAGCGACCCAGCGGCACGCCGCTCGCGCGCAGGGAACCTCCCAGGACCACGACCAGGAAGAGCAGCTCCGCGCCCCACGACACCGCGAAGAGCCGCGCCAGACCCGCCAGCACGCCCGCTCCACCCGAGGCCACGGTGCCGGCCATCGCGGCGAAGACGGCGGCCGGGGCCAGCAGCATGACGAAATGGGTGAAGCGGAACGCGACCGCCACGACCGCATCCGCCAGCTCGAGCACCGGTCTGGCCTTCTCGCCGGCCGAGAGGCAGGCCGCGCCGAAGAGGAAACAGAAGACGACGATCTGCAGCACGTCGCCGCGCGCCATCGCATCCACGATGCTCGTGGGAAACGCGTTCACCACCACCTCCGTGAACGACAGCGTGGACACGCCCGGAGCCGCCCGCATCGCCAGCTTGACGTCGGCGCCGGGCTGCAGCGCCACCGGGGCGAACCAACCGAGCAGCAGCGCGATCGTGGTCGCCACCTCGAAGAAGATGACCGACTTCCAGCCGATCCGACCAAGATCCCGCATGCTGCCGACGCCGCCCACCGCCCGCACGAGGACCCCGAAGAGCACCGGCGCGATGATGGCGCGAATCAGGCGCAGGAAGATGTCGCTCACGATGCGCAGCTGCGAAGCCCACTCCGGCGCGACGAGGCCCAGGACGACCCCGCCCGCCGCGGCGGCGAGCATCCACTGCGCAAGGGAGACGCCCAGGAGGGCGCGCCAGGGACCGGAGGCGGTGCGGGTGTTCATTGCTTCGAGTTTGGGGATCCGAGGGGAGTCGATCGCACCGACGCGGCCGGAAGCCACACC
>JACCDP010192957.1_pt1 | contig 10807 bp, 13 predicted proteins | sample 7445841 | NCBI WGS metagenome assembly JACCDP01 (sample SAMN15323441, study PRJNA562643) | freshwater metagenome | isolation source: river surface water | place: USA:Blue River Watershed | collected 2017-08-17
TACCAAACTCTTTCTTCTGCCATTTGTGAATGGCACTTTTGTATTTCATAATCTGAATTTCAAAATCATTGGCTCTTCTAGATTTATGCTCTATGAGGAAGTACAATTTCTCATTAGAATTCCGAATGGGAATTTCAATGAGAATGTCATACAGTAACTTCTTTTTTCGGTAGATGATCTCTTGGATGAAAACTATATTTTCTAATTCTAAGAATTCAGATTTTTCTTTTAGCAGAAATCGATAGAATTCTATAACACAGTCAACTCTCCCAAAGAGCAATCTCCAGAGTACATCATGGTAGTCGGGCATGTTTGCCTCCTACCTAGATAGGTATAAAAAAGTGAATAAGTGATTGATTTTTTAGAAAAATAATTTGGATATTTTGAAAAAAATCAATAAGAATCTGGCAGAGGACATAATTTTACAAAAATCCCTTTCCGAGATTTTATAAAAAGGAATCTTGACAAACAAAAATAATAAATTATGATGTAAATATCCGAATGGAGGAAGTAGGGTGAATTTCCCTCGCTGTCCCGCAACTGTAAAGCCAGATACTCCTCTTATATTGTTTTCTCGTGGAAAGGAAAACTATAACAAAGAAGTAAGTATATACTTTTTTAAACTTAGAGGTTTGTAACTCCTTCAGGAAATTAATTTTCCCGAGGTAATACATTGGAAACAAAAAGAGTAGTAACATTACTATATCTACTATCTATTTTATTAGTAAACTGTGCTAAACAACCCTCCCCTGGAGATATGCAAATGGTTGCTAGCATTGTGATTCTAAACTCATCCTTACAACCATTGAATCAGTCAAAAAATATCATAGAAGACACTGCCGATACAGTCACTGATGCCCCCAATCATACGGGAGTGGGCTTTCGGGATAGTAGGTTAGCAGTGAATGGCATACGGGGAGCAGGTAGTACATCTGGGTCAGGGGATGTATTTTCTCTCGCAAATACTGGTGCTTCCGCATCCATTACATTAGAATGGAAAAACAAAAGAGTATTGAATGGTTCGGGTATTGACTTCGTAGTGTTTGAAAATCCTTTTAATTACAGTGGAGAGAATGTATCTCGATTTATGGAAGCTGTGATTGTAGAAGTAAGCCAAGACAATATAAACTATTGTGGATTTTCTCCAGACTATACATCTTCAAATGAATCCACATATAGTAGAAATCCTCAACACTGGCAGCGATTTGCTGGTACTACTCCAGTTTTATATAATATGGATACAAACCCTCTCTTTGGAGAAGATCTTTATAACCCTCAAAAAGTAGGAGGGGATGCATTTGACATTGATAATTTAAGTTCTTCTAATGATTATGGAATTGGGTGTAGTACTGCTTTACGAGATAAAATCAAATCTGAGGGATTTATTTACATAAGGCTGACATCTGCTACAGCGAGAGTAAATCCTGATACAGGTCAAAATTATTTACAAGACACTGGAGCGTTTGGTGGTGGTGCTGATATAGATGGGGTAATAGCCAAGTATAGAGCAGCACGATAATATGATCCAATTACAACTCCAAGAGAAGGTAAATCTAAAAACAAAGCCTTTGAAATCCTTAGGTCAGTTAGAAGAAATTGCTATCCAAATAGGTGTATTACAAAGTACATTGAGCCCCCGTCTAAGCAAGCCAACTATTCTTGTTTTTGCTGCAGATCATGGGATAGCAAACGAGGGCGTGAGTGCATATCCATCTTCGGTGACATACCAAATGGTTAAAAATTTTATCCAAAGTGGAGCTGCCATCAATGTATTTTGCAAAGAAAATGCTATTGATTTAAAAATCATTGATTCTGGCGTAAATCATGAATTTGAAAATTATCCAAATCTTATCAATGCTAAGGTGGGGATGGGAACAAGATCATTTTTACAGAACAGTGCAATGACGGAAACAGAGCTAGCTACCTGTTTTGAGTATGGGAAACAACTCGTCTCCGCGGAGCATGAAAGTGGATGCAATATAATTGGGTTTGGTGAAATGGGAATAGGTAATACATCCTCTGCTTCTATGATTATGAGTTATCTGTACGATTTACCACTTGAGAAATGTACGGGCAGGGGTACAGGATTAGATGATACAAAGTATCAAAGAAAGTTAGAAATTTTAAAAAAAGCGAAGCACAACCATGGAACCATCTCCGATTCCATGATTGTACTTCAAACATTTGGGGGTTTTGAAATTGCCCAGATTGTATCTTCCATTCTAGAGGCGTACAAAAGAAAAATGTCTATCATGATTGATGGATTTATTGCTGGAGCAGCTTTTTTAATTGCACATAGAATTGAGCCGAGGTGTATAGAAAACTCGATTTTTTGTCATCTCTCAAATGAGGCAGGACACGCACTCATGCTAGAAAAACTGGGGGTAGAGCCTATTTTAAACTTAAAACTACGACTGGGAGAGGGAACTGGTTGTGCACTCGCCTATCCCATTATCAAAAATGCAATAGCCTTTCTTAATAATATGGCTAGTTTTGAGAGTGCGGGGGTATCTAACAGTGATACGTAGAGAGATTCATTATTTTTTAGCCGCAGTGATGTTTTTCACAAGAATCCCATGCCCTTCTTGGGTGGATCACAACGAAGAAATACTCAATAAATCAAGAAAGTATTTTCCCCTGATGGGATGGATTGTGGGGGGAGTTACTGGATTAGTCTATTATATCTTTGCCATTATCTTTCCAGTATCCATCAGTGTGCTAATATCTATGATCATAGGAGTTTTACTCACTGGTGCATTCCATGAGGATGGATTCACCGATGTGTGTGATTCCTTTGGAGGTGGATGGGGAAAGGAAAATATTCTAAAAATCATGAAGGATAGTAGGATTGGTGCTTATGGTGTAATAGGAATTTGCCTATTAGTTTTTTTAAAGTACAGTGTCTTGGTAGAACTTTCAAACTTTGGAAATAATTTAGTGCTAATTTCTCTTATAAATGGACATGTCTCCAGTAGATTTATAGCATCCACTTTTGTTCAAAGTCATGAGTATGTGCAAGATCTAGATACTAGCAAATCCAAACCCATCGCAAACTCCAAACTTAGTATCTATGAAATGAGTTATAGTTTTCTATTCACTATTCTCCCCTATTTACTTTTCCCTTCCTTTTTATTCTTAAGTATTTTTATACCAGCATTTCTCTCAAAAGTATACTTGGGATCTTATTTTCATAAGCACATCGGTGGATACACTGGGGATTGTTTGGGAGCCACCCAGCAGGTTTCTGAAGTAGTTCTATACCTATCTATCTTAGGAATATGGAAGTATATTTAATTCGACATACATCCGTAGATATAGATTCCAATGTATGCTATGGACAATCCGATGTTCCTGTTAGTAATACTTTTGAAGAGGAAGCACAGAAAATAAAACAGGAATTAAATATTGATTTTGATAAGGTATATTCTAGCCCACTCTCAAGGTGCACACTTCTTTCTAATAAATTCTCAACTTCTGTAGAAACTGATATCCGACTTTTGGAAATTAATTTTGGAGAATGGGAAGGAAAAGAATGGAATGTAATACATAAAAAAGAATTAGATCTTTGGATGAAAGAATTTATATTTCAAAAACCGCCTAATGGTGAAAATCTACAAAATATGTATCTCAGAGTATCTAATTTTTTAGAAGAGTTAAGAACTAAAAATTTCAAGAGCACACTCATTGTCACCCATGCAGGTGTAATTAGATGCATGCTGGCAGATATTCTACAAATCTCACTACAAAATATTTTTAAATTTGAAATAAGATATGGAAGACACATTCATCTACATCTTTCAAAAGATAGAATTATGGATAGAATTTTAGCATAGTTCTATCTATGTTTATTCATCCAATGTAAAATTGATGGGGACTCTGTGTGCCATCTTGGTGGGCTTTCCTGATACATATCCCGGTGTAAAACGAGTCATATTGATAATCTTTATGGCTGCTTCATCAAAGCCATACCCAGCTTTGCCGCTCACAATTTTTGAGCTTACTAATTTCCCAGTATCATCTATCTGCACAAGTACTACAACTACTTTGTCTGTGATGTTTGCCGCTTTAGCTGCTGCTGGAAAAAACTGACGTAAATCAAAGTCTATGATGGGAGTGGGAACTTTGTCCCCATTGAAGGAGTAGAGATACCCATCTTTGTCTGTCCCATTCCCTGAGACCGCATTTTCATTGATATCTTCGTCTGCGGGATCATCTCCCGTTTTCTTCTTTCCCTCAACCCATTCTGATTTTTCAACGGGAGCGGGACTTGATGTACCACCTATGAGCTCTGGTGGAATCTCTTCCATGATATCTACTTCTTGGTTTATGCTGGATGAATCTACAATATCAGATTCATCTTGGAATTGAGAGATGTAGTACGCAGCATAAATCCCTCCATGCAAAGCAATAGAAAGGGTGAGTGTTATGGGAAAAAGATACCGTAAATAAAATTTACCTTTATTTTTTTCGTAGATACCTGACATATACTTACCTATTTTTTAACTGAAAGAGCTACTCTGGAAACTCCAGATTTACGTATGACGCCCATTAGCTTCATGATTGTTCCATATGCTAACTTTTCATCCGCAGAAAGGGTGAGCCTCATATTGGGTCTAAATTTTATATCCCTCTCTAAAGTAGAAATGAGCTTCTCTTCAGTAATCGATTGTCCTTCTAATAAAATTTTCCCATCTCTAGTAAGGGCCACCTGTACACTCTGTGATACATTTGGATCTGCCGCCTGCACTTTAGGAAGATTGATATTGATAGATTCTTTTTTTAAGAAGTTAGCTGTTACCATAAATATCACCAATAGTACAAGTATAACATCCACCATTGGAGTGATGTTGATCCCATCAATTACTTCATCTTCATTGGATCCCGCTGCCATTGCCATAATTCTACCCCTAAACCTTTTTTGTACTCACACTAGCTAAAAACTCACGGGATACGATTTCCAAATTTTGGCTGATAACTTTTAGTTTTTTAGAAAAAAAGTTATTAGTCATCACCACTGGAATTGCTACAAATAATCCCGCAGCAGTTGCCAAGAGTGCTGTTGAAATACTCTTCATCACAACTTCCGCACCTGAATTACCAAGTGTACCCAGTCCATTGAATGCTTTGATAACACCTAAAACTGTCCCCAATAAGCCCAGAAAAGGAGCATTGTTTCCGAGTGTGGAAAGGATGGGGAGACGTTTCTCTAATTCAATTTTTTCAGCTACAACCCTACCTGCCATCAACTCGGACAAGCTATCATGCCCCTTATCATAGTGTTCCGCAGAGAAACTAGCAAAACGAGCGTATATATTTTTGGGCGACTTTCCCTCCAGTTCTCTGAGTGAAGTTACTTCATGTGATCTCAATTTAGAGATGATTTCTTTTAAGATAGATTCCGATTTGCTTACACTTCTTGAGAATACAAAAGCTCTTTCAAACCCTACTGCTACAGCCAAAACGCTTGCAATAGCCATGAGTATAAATATTGCTTGTTCCCCTAAATCTACGAGTTGTTCCATAGTAATGTTCCTTTTCTATTCAGACTTATATTTCTGAGAATATTCCTTTATTTTTTTTTGATGTACTTATAATTTGCATTATTTTTTAGGTCCCACTTTTGGATCACCTAAGGGTGGATCTACTTCTTTGACACTGATCACATCCCCTTCTACCTTTACTACCGAAACCGTCCCCAAAGGAAAAAAGTAATGAGTTTCATGCCATATTTTCACATTTACTAATGTATCACCACCAGGAACTTTTTGAACTGCTTGGCTCATTGCATACTCTATGTTCAGTGGGTTTGTGAGAGGGATAAGCCCTAAGTAAAAAAAAGTTGAAGACTCTCCATCAGAAGAACCAAGTATATTCAACTTATCCTTACGTATAAGAGTAGCTTCTGAAATTAAACCAGTATTACGAACATGGCCACCCTTATCAGTGATACCTCCCATACAATTCATAAGTAGGAAGAGAATAAAAAGAAGAGACAAACTTATATTAGAACGAATTCTACTCATTTGGAAATCTCTCATTTTTTAGGTAGAGTCACAGTTTTAGAAGAACCATCATCTTCAAATTTTATTGCCTCCGCACTGATGCCCAAACGATTCCAAGTTATAAAAAATAGAATTATTCTATCCTGCCAGTATTTGATGTTTATGAGAGCGTCTGCTTCTTTTTGGTTGATAGATCTTTCTACCAATTTGTCGATGGGAGGCTTCTTAAAAGGGATTCCAATGATGGCTATATCAAATGTGACCCAGGATATAGAATCTTGGACTGGGGCAACTACTTTGTACTTTCGATTCACGATAGGGATATTGCTAGTAGCTAACCCTGCACTCGAAGATGCACAATTCATAAGAGTTGAAAGAAGTGTGAGTAGAGATAAAAAGCTTAAAATTTTGGACTTAGGTTTCATTTGTCATTCCTCTGTATAAATAATTTCAATTCCACGAAAGGTATCCTTCCCTTATTGTACTTATTCCTATTGATTCTCATTTTCATAATCCTGCTTTCTAGTGCCATAATTTATTTTTAATTGTTAGTAGTTTTGCTACACCTGATTGCACATAAATTTTGGCCCACGCCCAAACTCCCCGTAACCATGTCGGCTGTTTTACCTGTAGTGCAGAGGTTATTGGTAACATAATATGACCAATTGTCTCTCTGGCATGTATAGATGCAGTCCTTGAAAGCTTCACTGGCTTTTTTGAAAGCTTCTGAAGAAACTGCTGAAGTACAGTAGGAGGAAAACGAAGTAAGAGATGAACTTTGAGAATAGATAAAGGAAGTGTATTTCTCATTGTCTGAGCTAAGAGTTGCTTTAAAAAATGTTCCATTTGGAGTACCGAGGGTTTGGTTGAGTGTTGTCTCTAAGGTATTTAAGATGGTAGTCTTATCACTGGCATTTGGAATACACTCTGAGGCTTTTGACATCATTGCAGTGCATTTTCCCACAGGATTTGGCTCTGGAGTCAAAAGTACACTCAGTAGCAATCCATCATTGAAATCATCTTGGTAATCTTTTTTATTAGTTTGGTTGCAATTTGTAAAAAAAAGTACCAATAAGAGTGAATTTAGGAAAACTATCATTTGCTTTAAGGTAGATATATAGTACATTAAAATCTTACCTCCAAACCTAAGTTGAAAAATGGTGCCTTGGTTCCCCCATTTCGCAAAAGATAGAAATCTCCCTGGGGACTTGGATTTGTGGCTGAAAATGGCTTTGTGGAATCAAAGTTTTCCGTTAGGATATTTTCTCTCATATATAGATTTAAAACTTCCAAATAGAGATTCATATAACCCCATTCATAGTTTAAAAATTTATCAAATCGGAAATCTAACCTGTGATAGGGATTAGCACGTCTGGAATTTTGGTAATCCCCCGAATAGGGATTATCGGAGTACTTGGGATTGAATATTGTAATACCATTTGCCGTGTTTGTGAATTGTCCCCCATCATCTCCAATCACAGGAGTATATGGGAATGCAGTTCTGTAAAACCATCTCCCCCCAACTTGGTATTGTTCGTTGATTCTCCATCCATACACCACACTCAAGAGGTGGGTGGTATCAAACTCATAGATCAGCTCTTTAGAATTGTTGTATTGCGACCTAACCCTTGCCTCCGTAGCAGTGATAAGCCTACTGGAATCATCTCCCAGTGGTACAAAAATATTGTTGTTTCGATAACTCTGTGACCAGGTATAGGAGATCCACCCAAACCAATCCCTAGACCCAGGACGATTGGACTTTTTTAAATACAGCTCGTAACCGTGTGACCAACCATCTCCTTTGTTAGAATAGTTCAATGCACGATTGGTTACAATTGGCTTGGTAAATAGCTGTGATTTATCAGGATTGGGTCCATAGGGTTCTGTGATATAGGGGTCACTCACGATCAGGTTGCTAAATTCCTGTTTGAACACCTCTCCCTTGATAGAATATTCTTCGGTGATCTGTTGGTCTATCCCCGCTCCATACTTTCTTGCTTTTTCAAACTTTATATCCGGATTTCCCGACTCCAAAGAAGGCTGCTGAGAGAAGAAAGGAAATCGAAAATAATCTCCCGCCCCTGAGAAAAGCGTCATACCCTTTCCTATATTGTCAAAGCGATAGGAGACCAACCCCCTAGGGCCAAAGACTCCCTGCTTGGAAGAGTCAATATAATCGTATCTCGCACCGGGCTCAATTTTTAGATTTCCAAATTTAAAATGCAAACTGGAGTATGCATTGCCATACCCAAATTGGGTTTTTTGGGTGATTTCACGTTTTTCAAAATCAGGATTGTCAGTTCTATAAGGATTGGGAGAAAGATTATTGGGATCTTTGAGAGCAACTGTATAACCACTCACATTGTAGCTAAATGCCCGAACTTCGGTTCCAAAGTCGATTTTTAAAAAATCTGTGGCATCCCAGTTGAGATCTTGTCTTACTCCGGTATAGGGAGCTCTGGCAATAAAATCTGCTTCAATACTTCCAAACTTAACATTGGTTTTGTTGAATGGGTCATAGTTAATCAATGTAAGACGATTATTAAACTTTGATCCAGGAGTCCAAATGTACCTAAGCCCCATGGTGCGAAACCCTTGCCCCGCAGAAACACTAGCTCCTGCAATTGCTTCTAGAGGATCTTTGGTAGGATCATTTGCTTTTTTAGTGGAAGCATTCAAAACAAAATTATCATTCGCAGTCAGGGATGTAAATGAAATTGCATGTTGTGGAGTAAAGTTGTATACAAATTTAACATTTGAACTATTGTATTGGGGAAGACGTATTCCATCTGGTATTAACCCCGTAGCACCTATTGTTTTATCCAGGTACCCTACCTTTCCACCAGCAGCCATATATCCTTTTCCATTGAAGAGAGGTGTTTGGTACATAGCCTGACCCAAAAGTAACGAAATACTAGAAGACCCAGTAGCTTTTTTTACGCTATCTGTAGACTCGATTTCAATAACCCCACCTGTAGCATTTGCATAGTTTGCAGGGTAGGCTCCTGTATATACATCTATTGTTTTAATCAAGTCATTGTGTATTACGGAATTGATAGCATCAAAGTGATAGGCATACAATATGGGTAGATCATCATATAGAATGGTATTTGTATTTGGATTGTTACCACGAATCACAATCCCACCTGGTTGCCCACCACCAAAGAATGGGGGGGCAAATATACCCGGAAGAGTTTGGATCGCATTCAAAGCTTCTCCTAAGGTTCCAGGCATACGCTTTATTTCGTCGTAACGCACTTTGTAACGTGATAGTATGGTCTTTTCTTTTTGACCATCTACCTGTATGGCACCTTTGGGAGCCTGCACCTTGTCAGTGAAGAGGGTGAGGGATTCTCCATCTGCGGATACAGTTTTTTTGATTTCTTGCATTCCTGTAGCTCTGAGGATACGGAATGTGTACTCCCCAAAAGTTGGGACCTCCGCCTCAAAGAATCCCTCCTCATCTGTGGTATACCCTTTTTTGGTTTCAAAGATAAATACAGTTACTGCTGCTTCCCCTTTATTTTTTGTCCGAGAGAAGATCCTCCCTTTAAATGATACAGCTAGGAGGTCAAGGCTTGAGAAAAAACAGAGAACTAAAAAGGATTGAAATATAATTCGTCTCATTGTAGCACCTAAAATTTAATCCTTCTCTTAGTAAGTTCTTTGAAATCTATATACCAGGGTAAATCAGGGATTGGTTCGGGACTATAAATTCCAAGGCATATAACTGGATAGTCTGCAAAAGGGCAATCTAAACGTGTAATGGCTATTGTGCAAAGGTCTAAATTTCTGTGAATTTGGTCTGAAAAAACTAAGAGTGGTGGTGATGGGATGGGTGTACCACATTTCTTAGCTTTAAAATCAGCAGCATAATAAATCTGGGATTGAGCATCTTCTTTTGAAATTTTATCATCTACAGGTACACAATTTATCAAAAAACCCAAGAAAAGAATTAGAAAATATATTACTTTTTTAAATAAAAACATATTTCTATTTCCTATTTGATCCTTTATATGTATTACATAATTGCATTTCTATAATTCCTTTTTTCGTGAAGATTTTAAAAATTTTTTCCAATTTTGCATGACGATAGAAAAATTTTCTTCCTCTAACTCTAGGTATTTTAATAAGTCAGTTATTTTCTCATCTTTTAAGTTTTTATTTTTCAAATGTTCCCTTCCCTCCAGTAAAATGGAGCGGAAAGGATCGTACTGGGATAATTTGATTTTTAGAATATTCTCTATAGCATTTTCAGAGTATTTATAAAACTCTTTTCTATCTCCAGGGTAGCGAACTTCTTCTATGAACTTAAAATGACGGAGAACAGATAGATTAGTAGATAAACTACTTCGGCTAACGCCTAAAATTTTGGTCATCTCCTCAGAAGATACAGGCTCTTCTATAACCAAGAGTAGCCCAACTATGCGTCCACTGACTCTTGGAATGCCAGCAGATTCATAAAAAAGACCAACTTTGTCTATAAATCCTAAGATTTCGGAATCGATTGTCATAGGTTGATTGTTCATCTTTTTACAAGAATGGATTTTTTGAATTTTCAGTCAAGACTGAAATTTGAAAAATTTAGAATCAGAAGAAAAAAATTTATTTTACTCCTCTATTTTTCAAAGGGATCCATGCCCTCTCGAACGGCTGAAACTTCCTTGGCAAGTAAGAGATCACTGGGAGCGGGTTTTAAGAGTTGTAAGAGGTCTTTTTCTGAGCTATCCTTTGAGAACCAAAGGGGGAATTTCTCTTTGTCTAAAAAAACAGGCATTCGATCATGTATTACAGAAAGGGTTTCA
>JACCDP011289980.1_pt1 | contig 10807 bp, 12 predicted proteins | sample 7445841 | NCBI WGS metagenome assembly JACCDP01 (sample SAMN15323441, study PRJNA562643) | freshwater metagenome | isolation source: river surface water | place: USA:Blue River Watershed | collected 2017-08-17
GCTGGTACTATAACAACTTATCTTTGTGTTAATGTAAATGGTACAGACTATAAACTAGCATTATACGCAACTTCATAAAACATATAGACTTTTTCAAATATAATTAATATGTTTGAAAAACCATTAGGCGGAACTGAACTTATGTATAATGAGTTGGTAAAAAGATTACCAAGTCAATATTTACAAGATTTTTCTATATTCAATTATCCAAGCCAAGCAGACTTTAATAAAAAACTCATATACTGGAATCAACTTTCATATGACCAAGATGCTGTTCAATTTTTAAGAGAGTCTCAAAATATCTCAAGAATAGACCATTTTGTTTTTGTAAGTCATTGGCAAGCAGAACAGTTTAGAAAAATATTTAGAATACCCGGTGAAAAAACTTCAGTCATAAAAAATGCTTGTATAGGAGTCAAAATTAAAACTGAGATAAATAATAACAAGAAAATCAAAATCTGTTACACATCAACACCTTGGAGAGGATTAGATGTTCTTCTAAAATCTTGGGAACTATTAAATCCACAAAACTGTGAATTACACATTTTTTCAAGTTGTAAAATTTATGGAAATGAATTTTCATCCTCAGAAGATAAAAAGTATGAGTTTCTATATGATTGGTGTAAAAGACTACCTAATGTAGTATATAGAGGTTCAATACCAAATGAAGAATTGAGAAAAGAAATTGAAAACTTTGATATTCTTGCCTACCCTAACACTTTTGAAGAAACATCCTGTATATCAGTAATTGAGGCGATTTCAGCTGGACTTAGAGTTATTACAACATCTATTGGAGCTCTTCCAGAAACAACAGAAGGATGGTCAAGAATGTATTCTTATATAGATGATAGAGAAAAACACGCAGAGGTATTTTCTAAAATACTAAATGAAGAAATAGAGTTATTTAAGTCAGGACTTTTGAATGATAAACTTATCAACCAAAGTTCTATATACAATAAGAGGTGGTCTTGGGATATCAGAATAAAAGAGTGGATTAAACTCTTAGAAAATATTAAAGAAAATGGATAAATTTATAATTTTACACATAGAAGGTGGTATTGGAAAAAATGTTGTTGCGACTGCTGTTGTAAGAGCTATTTCAAAAAAATATACAGACAGAAAAATAATCATACTTACAGCTCACACTGATGTTTGGTTATGTAATCCAAGAATCTATAAAGTTTTAGAATTTGGAAAAACACCTTACTTCTATCAAGATTTTATTGATAATAAAGACACTATACTTTTTCTACAAGAACCTTACAGAGAAGAAGATTGTGTATATAGAAGAAAACATTTATCTCAGTTATGGTGTGAAATGTATGATATTGAGTGGGATGGTGAGAAACCAGAACTATACTTTACAAATTTAGAATTTGAACAATTATCATCTGTGATTAAGAAAGAAAAACCAATCTTTTTAATTCAACCATTTGGTGGTGCTCAAAACCAACAACATAAGTATTCTTGGTCAAGAGATATTCCAACACAAATTGCACAAAGTGTTGTTGATGAAATGTCAAAAGATTATAGAGTGATTCAAATTAGGAGAGAAGACCAAATTGGACTAAGTAATTGTGAATCACTTTCTATGAATCCAAGACAATTAGCTTTATCAATTTTACTATCAGATAAAAGACTATTCATAGATTCATACATGCAACACGCGGCAGCTGCTTTAGAATATAAATCAACTGTTCTATGGATATCTAATTCACCTAAAGTTTTTGGTTATAAGACACACAATAATATACAGTCTAATTTTCAATCAGGAAGTTTGAGAAATAGTTTGTATGATCCATTTGATATAATTGGAGAACCTATTCAATTAGCAACTCCACCAAACAGTCTATTTGATGTAGATGAAATATTAAAATCATTAAAATGAAAAAAGAACATATTCTTATAGCCTTATTGACCTATTCTGACTCAGTTAATGTCAGTTTTCTATGGTGGATTGATAATGTCAGAAGTTTGAATGCTGATCCAAATCATCCAAGAACATATGAGGTTATGTATATTCCTGGTTTAAGACCAGTAGCTTATGCAAGGAATCAGGCGGTAACTAATTTCTTGAATCATCCAACAGCAACTAAATTATGGTTTATAGATGATGATTTAGTACCAACAGAAACTTCACTAAAGATATTTGACTCAAATGCTGATATTGTATCTGGATTATATTATCTTTTACTCATGACAAATGGAATTCCATCTATTAGTACAGCTATTTATACAAAATCAGGTCCTGGTTTTAAACATATTAATCCAAAAGAAAGACTAATAGGTCAAAATATTATACCGATAGATGCCGCTGGCACTGGAACACTTTTAATTGATAAGAAAGTATTTTTAGATGATAGAATGATGAACTCTAAAAAGTACATCAATTCAGAAGGAGTAGAAATAGAGTCAACAGAGATACTCCCATATTTTAGAACACTGTATAAGTCAAATGGTTCTGAAGAAAGATCTGAAGATATTGACTTTGTGTGGAGAGCAAAACAGTTAGGATTTACTTGTGAGTGTGTATTAGACTGTAGATTCTATCATAAGAAAGAGATGCTATTAGACTGGTTTGTAAACTAAAATAAAAAATAAAAAATAAATATGGAAAAATTTTATAATATAGATGAACAGAGATTTTGGAACAGAGAAGATGCTTGGTCAAATGATGGCCATGAGTGGTCAAATTCACATGGTGGTACTGATAACATATGGAACAACTTTATTTTTGACAAAATAAAGAAATTCAGAAATAAAAACATACTGGAAATTGCACCAGGACGAGGTAGAATGACACAATACTTATCAATTTTAGCTTCTAAATTACAAATTGTGGATCTAAATGAGAGTTGTATTGAGTTTACAAGAAATAAACTTAAAAATCATGTTGACTCATATTTTGTAAATGATGGAAAGACTCTTCCAGTTTTAAATGAATCACAAGATTTAGTTTTTTCTTTTGATTCTTTTGTTCACATGAATAGAAATGTAATTGAAGATTATATAAAAGAGATTAGCAGAGTTTTAGTTCCAGGAGGTTATGGGTTTATACATCATTCAAATTTTGGAGGAGGCGAAGAGCTTTCTTTTAGAAATTTAGCTGGCAGATCAAATATGAACATTGAAACATTTAAGTCAATTGTAATATCTAACAATATGAAGATTATTTCTCAAGATGACTTTATAATGAATGACCAGATATTAGATACAATTTCTATTTTTCAAAAATAAACTGCGGAAGACAGAGAACACGATTCTCATACATTTTATTGTACTCAACGCTTTCCAGGCGTGACTAATACCCTGATTAGTTTATCTTCCAATTGGCGGAGAGCAGTGGACTCGAACCACACTCATTTTATTGAACCACTCGCTTAGCAGGCGGTGGTAGTACCCTGACTACTTTACTCTCCAAATTAAGAATACAAAGATTACCAATCTTTATCAGTGGTTAGCTGACGGCTTATGGATTCGAACCAGTCCAGCCAGGACTTCGCCAGTATTCTATTTTGCGGAGAAGTGAGGTGTCGATCCCCATACCCGAAGGTACCAGCAGTTTTCAAGACTGTGCTTAGCGCCGGCTAAGTTACTTCTCCAATTGTGATTCTAAAAGGATTCGAACCTTTACATCTCTCGGTTCGTAGCCGAGTGTTTTATCCGATTAAACTATAGAACCATATAATAAAAAAACCCTCAGATTTAGTCCGAGGGTCTCAAATAGTATTTTATGAACTATTATGAATATAGTCGGACCTGACTCATTTTTGATGAGCGACTTGAACTTGATGATATTGAAATAACAGTTGTCATAATTTTTATTTTTTTAGTGGGGATGGTTGGATTCGAACCAACGACCTTATAATTCAAAATATACGAAGTAACTCTTTTAATCAACACTCTTGCGAGGTAAAATTTCAAAAGAGATAGTTTTCTCTACCACTGAGCTACATCCCCATTATATTTGTGACTCTGGTGGGACTCGAACCCACATATCCCTGATTAAGAGTCAGGTCCGGAAACCAATTACGGATACAAAGTCATTTTGTGCACCCAGAAGGACTCGAACCTTCAACGGACTTACGTCTACCCCTCGCATTAAAAGTGCGATGCTCTACCAATTGAGCCATAGGTGCAATTTACCTTGTGACCCCGGCGAGAATCGAACTCGCGACCCCCTGGTTAAAAGCCAGGTGCTCTACCTACTAAGCTACGAAGTCATATTTTTTCTAAAAGTGATGACTTATAACTTAGTAAGTCATCACTTAGCGTTTTCGTTTAGTTTCCATTTTATTTTCTATTTTTAGCACGTCACCTAGGAATTGAACCCAGCCATCGAGGTTTTGGAGACCTGACCGACACCTTGTCTGTGTGACGTGTATTTGGGTGAATGACGGGTTACGATCCCGCTACCTCTGGCTCCACAAACCAGCGCTCTACCGATTGAGCTACACACACCATATATTTTGTGGAACGGGTGGGTATCGAGCCCACTCCTCTGGATTTTCAGTCCAGCGCAATCACCTGATCTGCCACCGTTCCAAATAAATTTAAACAAAAAAAGTCCGAACTATTTAGTTCGGACTTTCAGTTTGTATTATTCAAGGTTAATCTTATGCCTCAAAATCACACAATACTCTTCCAGTACCGAACCCGTGGTTGATAAACCACTTACTCGATTTACTAAAATGTTTATGTGCGCGATTTGTTGTCATTGTTGTTATATATTAAAAAGTTTTTCTCTCTTTTGAATTATTCTATACAAATATAGATAAAAGTTTTAAATTTACCTAATTTTTTTTATTTTTCTATTTTAACCACCGTATACATCTGTGATGAATCCACTATTTACTCTGAAGTTTAACCTATTTGGTTTCAAATCCATAGTAAGCATATATGTCTGTCCATCTTTTTCAACAATCCTTACAGAAAATCCACCTTCTTCGGCATACTTTGTGGCCTCTTCTATTGTTTTACCTACATATTCCTGTTTTGAGAATACTCCATTATTTCTTAAGTTATTCATATTAGATATTTTTTTCTAAAATCCAGTTATTATAATTATCAATTAATTTTTGTTTAGTTATTTCTGTTTCATTATGGAGGTCTTGACTTGTCAAAGATGTCAATACACCAGAACCATGTGCTCTATAAACACCGGTTGGAAAATCTAAATATTTCAGTTTGCCATATTTTGATAGTTCATAACTCGTTACCCAATCAAAAAATTTACAATCTAACATCCAGTCTTTAATTAGACCATTTATATTTCTAAAAACTCTACCAAAAGAAGATGGATTGCCATTAAGTAGTTGTTCTGTGGTGACCTCACCATTTTGATAAGTCTTTGGTATACATAACCAAAAACCTGGCTCTGGTGGAACATACTGACCATTTTCTTTCATCCAATATCCAGTAAAAGTCATTACACAATCAGTATTAGCGTCCATATATGAAATCTGTTCTTGAAGCTTATTGATGTTCATCCAGTAGTCATCTCCATCAAGATAAGCTATGTATTCACCTTTGCAGTTATCAACTAAAGTTTTAATGTTTCTGGAAGCACCAAGATTTACAGTGGAGTCTAAAATTCTTACTTTATTATTACTTAGTGCGCCAGCATATCTAATTATATTCTGATATGAGTCATCAGTTGATTTATCATCTCTTACTAAAATTTCAAAATCAAAATTTGTTTTCTGTGATAAGGCGGATAATATCGCTTGTTCTATATAATTTTCAAAATTATAACAAGGTATGATAACACTTACTTTCATATTATTTTATTTTTTTTACTGGTGTACCAACATAGACACCACTTACATTGATGTTTTTTACTACACCAGAACAAAGTCCAATAGTAACATCATCAGTAATATATATTTTTTCTTTAACTGCTGAATTAGTTCCAATATAAAATCTATCTCCAATATTAACATTGCCGGATATAATTGAGCCCGGCATAGCACTAAAATAGTTACCAATTAAACAATCATGACCAATATGATTACCTCTATTGAGAATAGCATGATTTCCAATTTGAACATTGCAAGTAATAATAGAATTAGCACCAATGAAAGAACCCTCTCCAATTGTAATATCATCACTCATTAATTGAGCGGTTGGATGTATAAAAGTAAAATATTTAGTGTTTTTTGGTAATCTACTAACTATATTGTGTCTATCTTTAGAATCAGCAACAGCAACCATAAGAGCATATTCTTTGACATTAAATTTTGATATAGGTAATAATTTAGCATCACCATCAATCCAGTATTCATCGTCAACAAATCTAATTAGTTCAATCTCCATTTGAGATTGAATCTCTCTAGAATGACCACCATTACCAATTAATGCTTTAATCATTTAGTATTTGGTTTTTAATTTTATCAATTAAATGTTTGTATTCTGAATAAGGACTTCTACAATGACAATCTATAAAATAAGATAAATCAATATAGCCATTAACATTTATATTAAAATAGGAAAATTGATTATCAAACATATGCTTTTCAATTCTTTGTGGAGTATAAAAATTAGAGCAGTAACCTCTTTTAACTTTATGTACTTTAATTTCTTTATTTTTATTAACACATCTTCCAAAGTAAATTTCATCATTGTCACCTTCAAATCCAACAGATTCTACTTTATTCATATATTCTTCAAAGGAAACATCAGTACCTAATACTTTATTAAATACTCTACCTTTACTCACTATATAACAAATGGCATATCTATCAGGACCTGAATAAATACCAACACATTCAGGTCTATTTGAATCATAAGCATCCGAGTTTAATATAACCATATCATCCTCATGAACACCACTTAAATTTTTATCTAAATACTCTTTATTAAATAAGAACATATCTATATCACTTATCAGACAAACTTCATCTTGAAAGTATTTTGTACCATACATTCTAACGGCTTGTGATTGAACTTTATCAGAGTAGTTTGAAACTCTTTTGATTTTTTTAACTAATCCAAACTCATCTTCATAGAAGTCACTATCTTCATCTGTTATATGAAATAACACAGGAGTTATTCCTAATTTTTTCAGAGTTATTTCTGAAGTTAACTTCCAAAAATCCAAATAATGTGAATCATCGGACGAGAATATAACTTTATCTATTTTCATAATCTTTCAACTAAAATGTCAAAATCTCCACGATTTGTGACAGTATATCCATATTTTTTTAATCTCTCTAATGTAGTCATTATATGATTTACATTCGAAAGTATATTAGATTCAAATAATATTTTTTTTGGCAAAGCAATATTTGAATCTAATATATTATTAATAATAAAACAGTCATGTCCTTCGGTGTCTATTTTTAGATACTCTACATGTTTGATATCATAGATATCCACAATACTATTCCAAGTTAAACACTTACATTCTGATTTTTTGTAAATATGTTCAAGATTTCTATCTTTTAATTCTTTAACTGCTGATGGATGTGGCTCAATTATTGAATTACAACCTTTTAACCATCTAGGTAAATCATAATTTTCTATATCTTTAGGATCTATCCAATAAACATCTACTACACCATCTTTATCACTTATAGCACAATTTACCTTAATAACTGTATCTTTATTAGGTAGACTGTCTAAATATATTTTAAGTGGCTCAATTGACAAACCTATTTCAGTTATACTTGATTCTAAAAGTGTATCAAAGTCCGAAGTTCCTATTTCTATAAAATCATATTTCATCTTGTATAGATTTCAAATTTTGATAAATCAGGATAAGGAAGCTCTAAGTCTTCTTGGCGTTTTTTAGTACCATCAGTATTATAAAACTGATTCATAAGTAGAAGTCCTCTAGCTGCTAATTCTGGCATCATATAGAAATTCCAACCTAACATATCAAAATGGTCATCATGATATGAACATTCTCTTCTACCTGAATATCTGGCCCTTTTGAACCAAAGATAAGCTTCATAGTTATCGGTTAAAATAGCACCACCTTTACTAAGTTTGAAATGTTTATAAGGACCAGTGAATGATATACACATATGTGTTCCTTGCTTATACATATCAGCTGTAAAACTTAAAGCCGAATCCCAAACATTAGTTGGTTCTAATTGATAAGCACCTTTGATTGTTTTTCCTTCTACTGGTCTAAATTTAACTTTAGCACCAGCATGAATTATCTCACAAGGAACTGAAGGGTAAGTTCTTGATGGTATGGTAATTTCCACACCTGACACTTTTTCATACATTAATGATAGAAAAAGTGCGTTACTTTGATTGTCAACTGTTACTACATAAGGGGCTCCTGTATAGTCAGATAATGCTTTCTCAAAGTCTTCTGTAATTTTATAAACTCCGTTTGCCATAATTAAAAAACCTCATACTGAGGTTTAATTTATATTAAATTTTATAAATTTGTTTAATTAATTCGACTCTGGTCTGATTGCTCTTGTAGCTTGGATTCTCATTGATTTACCATCAACAACTACCTCAGCTTCTGTTGGTGAAATCATTTGAAATTCATCACAATAAACCCAGGTCTCCATATAAGTAAGACCATCACCATTACAAACAGTCAACTTATAAGGATGTCTATTATAAGTTAATACAAAAAATAAAAGTAATAAACCTGCAGCAACTACTGCTAAAGTTTGTAATTGTTTCTTTTCCATATCAAATTATTTTACAATTTCTTTAACTACTTCTGATACCATCTTTTTATCAGCTGGTAAGGTTGCAAATTCTTTCATAATCATTCCAATTTGAGTGACTCCAGAATTTACCAACTCAGTTACCTTCTGAGTAACTTCTTCCTTAGACATTTGTGTTGGAAGATAGACTTCAACTATTTCTAATTCCATTTTAGACTTTTCATCACCACTCATTGAGATTGTTTCTTTAAGAGACTTTACTGTCTTAGTTAGAATCTTAATAACTTCAGCATCTGAAAGACTATCAACTCCTATGTTTTTTTCAACAGTTTGAATTTCACCTTTCACTACAGAAAGTATACTCTTAGCAACAACATTCTTTGATTTGAATGCTGTCATAAAATCAGCGTTAATTTTTTCTTTCAGTGTCATATTTTATATTTTTAATTTACAAATTAAAAAGAAGATTTTGGAACGCCTGTCAAGTATGGTCGGAATCCGAGAACCTTTAGTACCTTGACTTTTAGTGACCTCATCACTTAGGATTACCTTTTAATGGCTCATCGCCTTGGTTGAGCAGTGTTACCATTCTGCTCTGGTAATATCTTCTTTGAGTTGGGTTTAATCTAATTATTTGAGACATTTATTACCAACACAACTTCAATGTCTACACCCTTACTATCATTATTATATAGTTTTACAAGGTAGTTCAGTGACTTTTAACAAGGGTGTTAACTTATTTATCACCTACTTACTACCATAATTTCACTAAGACTCACACATTATTTAATATGTCATAATCGTGAAGTCCAAAGACTTGTTTTGGTAAAACTTTTGTCTTAGTGACTTTGGTTAATTCTTATACAAAGATATGATAAAAGTTTTAATTTACAAAATTAATTTTTTAATATATATGATATGAAATATTTACATCTGTTTGAAGCTTTTGAAGGGGAAGCTATTTCTAAAGTTATTAAGTTTTTAGATAAAAAACTAGGAAGAGATAGTTCCTATGCTTTCAAAACAACTTTGAAACAAATAATGAAAAGATATGATATTCCTATTGATAAGATTAAAAATAATAATTTACAGTATTTAAATAGAACACAAGCTCTTAAAATTAGAAATAAAGAAGATGTTGATAATCAATGGGGAATATATTGTCTTAAGTTTTGGTTCTCATTGGAAGAAGGTTACTTGGGACATTCAGGAGTTGGAAATCAAACATTTAGCTTCAAAGATTTCAAAGTTGGTAGAAGATCAACTTCAGGTGAATTGACTATTGATGATATACAACATTTAATTGATAATGGACTTAAGACCGGTGAGTTGATACCAATAAAAAACTACTCTGAGTTAGAAACAGGAGATGAACTTGTTGGTGTTTTAAGTGATTATTCTGATAACTTAGATGCTTTAGGAAAGTTCAAAATATGGAGAGATGGTGAACAACTTTATGCAATACAAGATTTTGCACATGGAGGAGTACCAAATAGCACCACACAAGAGCTACCTAATGGTGAAGAAATTATTAGATATTCCTGGGGTAGAGGTTCTTGGTCATTAGGAGATGTTGGTTATCCAGCTGATGATCATCACAAACTTCACTATTATAAAGAAAGTGACAAGCCATTACATGTGAAAGGTAAAGAAATGGTAACAACTGAATCAGAATCACCATTTGATTTTAACCTACCAACAAAAGGTAACGGTTCACTAACAAGTTGGGGTAATTCAAATAGTATTAGTTATGAAAATATTGAAAAATCAGATTTTGCTATTGTATTTTACATAGGTGATATGTTAGATCCAGATAAGGCAGAGTTCTATGAGACACCAAGCTCAATCAAACAAGAAAGAGAAAGAGAAAGAGAAGGTGCTCTAAAACTTAAAGATGATGAGAGTATTAGAAGAGAGAATATTCAAAGATATACAAATACTATAATTTCTAAGATGGGTATTAATATCGATTCAACTGGTCTCAATAATTTGGAAAAACTAATCAAATTGTCTATTTGTGATAATTTTGCTATTATATCTTTATATAAAGATGAACCAGGTTTAGGATCATTAAATAATATAATTTCTAATATCTATTCACTATTAGAGGCCGATGTTGAAAGTAAAAATTATTACATAGAAAGAATAATTGCTAGATATAGAAATCTTAC
>JACCDP010912122.1_pt1 | contig 10805 bp, 11 predicted proteins | sample 7445841 | NCBI WGS metagenome assembly JACCDP01 (sample SAMN15323441, study PRJNA562643) | freshwater metagenome | isolation source: river surface water | place: USA:Blue River Watershed | collected 2017-08-17
CGGCCTGTAGTGCTGATAAGGTTTGATTAATTGGTCCGAGATCGGCCATCTGTCTCATGTCGACCCATCCAACATTACCGTCCGGTCCGACCTGGTAAATTTCAGCACTGTTGGTTTCTGAGTTGAACCTCACACCGCCAAGCACATCAACTGATTCGGATGTCGCTGGGAGTATGAGAGCACGGCCTTCAACCTGGAAGCTGCCTTCTCCGCCGTTTACTTTAATTGTGTAGGTCGTCATTTGATGGCCTCGCTAGATGACATATATTTACCCAAAATGGTTGACATAGTCCTCGGGTGTGCTAGTATCAAGCTTAGTACAGTTGGAGATGACCAATGACCGCCGACCTTTTCTTGACGAGGGCTCTCATCGATCTGCGATACGAGTTCACGCGGCGAGGATTTGACATCCGTTTCGTCGGCGGGTGCGTGCGCGACCGTCTGCTCGACCTTGCTCCCAAGGACATCGATCTGTGTACGGATGCCAATCCAACTGAACAAGTTGAGATCTACGAAGCTGCTGGTATCCGTTACATCGAGACTGGCATTGAACACGGCACCATAACGGTGGTGCTGGACGGTGTTCCGTACGAGATCACCAGCCTTCGTTTGGATGTCGAAACCGATGGCAGGCGGGCCACGGTGGCATACACGCGCGATTGGATCAAGGACCTTGAGCGCCGGGATTTCACCATCAACGCCATGAGCCTCACCCTCGATGGCGAGCTGATTGATCCATTCAATGGGCTCAAGGACCTTCGCGAAGGGCTGGTTGCGTTCGTGGGCGATGCCGAGACGCGCATCCGTGAGGATTACCTGCGCATCCTGCGGTGGTTCCGTTTCCGGGGTCGCTTCGGCATGAGCATGAGCTACTCCGCCCGACGTGCGATCGAGCAGCTGGCACCAGGATTGCAGGGTATCAGCCGTGAGCGTGTGTGGAGCGAGGTTAGCAAGATCATTGCTGGCAAGGACGGGCCATTCATCATGCTGGAGATGCACCAGATGGGCGTGGCCAAATGGATCGGTCTGCCAGATGAGGTAGATTGGATCACGTTTGCCCAGGATGTTGCGGAAATAACACGTAACCCTGTAACCTTGATGGTTGCCTTCTATGGTAAGGACGCTGCAAGCATTCTTCGAAGCTGGAAGGCTAGCAGCGCCGAGCAACGTCTAGCAACAAACCTATGGTGGGCGATCAGCGGCGGAAGCAAGGTTGATCCGTTTTACGCAATGGCCGTGCTTGGTTGGAGCAGGGAGGATGCCATCGAGCTTGCGTCGATCCTGACAAATTCGTTCTATAGAGCGGTGCTTGCGGATTGGCCCGTCCCGGTGTTTCCGGTCAGCGGTAACGATCTCATTGCTAGTGGTCTTGTTCCGGGTCCAGAGTTTAGCCGTCGCATTGGAATCATGAAGAACCAATGGGCTAAAACCGGATACACGGCCAGCAAGCAAGAGCTTCTGTCGTTGTTCGATTAACGTACTGCAAGGGCGGGAGATTTTTCCCGCCCTTGCTCGGTTTATCCTCCGATAAATACACCTACTCGGAGGATCTATCATGCGAATATCTGAAATAACGGAAACCGCTGGCGTCGGGCTTGTCGTTCCGGGGGTTAACATGCCACACGGCATGCATCCAGACGAGATAGCTCGACAGGCTGCTAAGTTTGGGAACAAGGTTAGCAAGGACGGCGTGCCACCAATAGCCAAGACCAATGGCACGGACTCCTTGCAAGAGAAAAAGAAAAAGCCAAAGCCTACGAAACCAGACCTCTGGGGCCGAGCCAAATCAGCCGCGCGACAAAAGTTTGAGGTATATCCGTCGGCATACGCAAACGCTTGGGCAGCAAAGTGGTACAAGAAGCGCGGCGGCGGCTGGAGGATGGGATGAGATTACACGAAATAGATCCGCTGTTCGAAGCCTATCAAGGAGGCTTGAGAAAATGGTTCAAGCAAAAATGGGTGAACATTGGTAAGAAAAAAGGCGGTAAGCATCCTGAGTGCGGTACCAGTGGCGACGAAAAGGGGTACGCTAAGTGCGTGCCAGCTTCCAAGGCTCGTAGCATGAGCAAGAAGGAAAAAGAGTCGGCCGTTAAACGAAAACGGGCAGCACAGACCGCAGCCGGACGGGGCGGTAAGAACCGCCCGGGAAGCGGTAAAAAACCGATCAGGGTTAAAACGTAGCCATGCGTGCCAAGGATTTCATAGAAACAGACGGATGCGAGGATGGATCAAACATCAGCGTCACCGGAACCGAAAAGGCCACGATACAGCGGCAACGAAACATTAAACCCGGAACCGACGAATGGTTTAGGTTATGGTTTTCTAGACCGTACTTGACCGGCGAATCCCCGGTAGGCAATAATTCAAAAGATGTACCAAGATCATAAAGTTTGCTGCTTCACGGTCAACGTCCCCAGAAATCCGGTAAAGCTTGATACCATCTGGCCAGAAGGTCCTTTTGGTAACAGCAAGATTGAAATGGCTAACCATGGTGTGTTAACCGACGAAATAAACGATGTGTTTAGGTCATGTGGATTGCAAGTGGCGTTTGTCCTGCTGTGGACGTGGAATGTCAGGTCCGATAGCAGGACACGCTACAGCATACATTCGGACGGCGATCACGAGCATCCGGCTCAGAGAAACTGCGCAATGAACTGGGTCATGGGCGGAGAGAGCTTGGTTGAATGGTGGAGCTGGTCCGGAGCACGACCAAAACTCACCCACAAGGATGACCCGTTTTTTAAGGTAACCGATTGGATATGGGACGGCAGTGAGCCGAAAAAGATTGCCGAATGGGACGGCGCATCGCCAGCGGTATTAAACATAAAGCAGCCACATTCGGTTAGGGTTTTACCGACGTCGACTGGCCCGAGAAAAAGCGTAACGGTGCGGTTTAGCGGGAATCCGAGCATGGAAGATCTAATGTCCATGCTCGGGGATAGGGTCACTAGCATCACGAATTCAACCGTCGTTCAACCATAAAAATCTGATTGCATATTTTCATAGCTGTGCTATTATCCGTAGCATGGCAAAGAAACAGTCAGTTGAAACCACGTCGATGATCGGAAGGCCGGCGGTCGGGACCAGAATTTCAGTGGTCCTGCCTTATCGGCGTCCAAACATGCTATGCTGGCAGCCGGAGACGGTAACATATACCGGTACGGTCGTTGAGAACTTTTCTTGGTGCGACCCGGACGAGTTTTGCATGACCAGCGAGGACGGAAGCGGATTCATCCGGCGCATCAAGCTACAACGAGTTCAGTCAATGGAAGCCACTGACGGATCAGAGATAGCCAGGTCAACGCCATCTCCGGTATCAAGATCCAGGGAATGGACGATCAAGGGTAGCAAGGGCGATGTGTATGTCGTGACATACGACGGATCAAAATGGCGATGCAACTGCCTTGCCGGACAGCACGGACGGCTTTGCAAGCATGTTAAGTCTGCGCAAACCGAGGAAGCTCAGCCAACCTCGTGATACTGTGCTACTCGCTGCCACCAAAGAGAGGTGTATTCGTTAAACTCCTCTCCCATCAATATCCATCTCTGCGGATCCAAATCCTTTGAGCACATGAGTATCACGCCCTGTGAAATATCAGTTCCATATATCGCATTATGCGCGGCTGCGTATGCGGCTAGCTGCAACTTATAATCATGGACTCGTTCGTCAGTCTTTGGACGATTGGTTTGTTTGAAGTCAATTATGCTTGGAGTCCCTTGATACACACCAACCATATCGGTGGTACCTGCATATAGCTCTGGATAGTAAAGGCTTGTTTCAAGCCCCCATGCCTCGTCCAAGAACGGCTTGAGATAGGTCTCTATTATCACGGTTGCCATCTTGAAGCTGTGCTGATGATAGAAATTTGTGCCAGGGGTTGGATTTTCACCATTGAGATATCTCTCTAGGAAACTGTGCATCATCGTTCCCCTAAACGCCGCTTCCTTGGTGATCTCGTCGGCTTTCTTATCGCCAATGCTTCTGCGCCATGCGGCTAGCGCCTTCTTTGACTCTTCGGTCTTTGTCTTATCAAGGATCGTCGTCACGCTAGGTAGCTTGTTTCCCAATGGGTCGACATATTTGCGACCGTCCGGACCGCCGTCTTCTCTGTTTAGCTTGGCGTAGTTGTGGCGTGTTATGAGCTTCATTTGTTTATTGTAGCATGTTCAAATGGATAAAGCATAAATTGGTCACACCAGCGTTTTCCTGCGCTCGTGCTCCAGGATCTTGAATTCTGCCAACGTTCCTTGCTTGAGATATTGGCTAACAGCCATTAAGGCACGGACCGTTGTTTGGTCACTCTTTATAGGTGAACCTGCAAGATAAACTATTCCATTTTCAACCAGTGCCCAATGCCACCCTTCCTTGAGCTCGAGCGTCGTTGATCCGGTCTTTAACCAGTTTTCTCCGGCTGCGGTGATTTTAAAAATTTGGCAACCTAGCTCGTCACCGCGAGGTTGATCAACATGAGATCTCTGCATGGCCCCAGCGATTTTTTCAGCGATCGACGATTTTTCTTGTTGATCCGAGAATTGGTTGATCAACAAAAGGCCTCGTATGACATCCGGTTTTTCAGGCAACGCCTTGATCTCATCGACCGTCATTGATCTTGACCGCTCGATGAGTTCTTTTATCCGAGGTTTCTTGTTAGCTAAAAGCAGGACGTCGGGTCCATAAATGGCAGACCTCATGCGGTTACCATTGCACCTTCCACATCAATGTCGAATTGTTTGAAGGATTTGTGAGGCGGTTGATGGTGTAACCCATGTTGGTGAAGTATGAAACAATGGTATCCATCCGTTCGATGTATGGCCTCGATAGCTGTTCATTGCTCAAGGGCATGCCTTTCCAGGCCTTGAAATAGTCATAGCTTTCCGGGTACGGCCGCAATGCAAACGTACCTAGGCCCGCTCCTATGGTTGCCGTTGCCGTTGCCTGGATACCACCGTCTATCTGTGGAACTGAAACAGTTACGGTTGGCGCTGATTGATATCCAGCGCCTGTGCTAACCACGGCAATGCTTGCTATGCTGTATCCTCGAACGGCGGTCAGCACCGGCGACAGCGGGGTTGTTCCTTGATTGGGACCCGGGATCAGATATATCGTTGGATCTGAGGTGTAGTTAGCACCTTGATCGTCAACTGATATCGATGCTATTCCCGTGGCTTGAAGCACCGCTGCGGCAGTTGCATCTCCGGAAATCAATACCGATGGGGGTGTGTTATAGCCTGATCCAGAGGTTAGAACCGTTACACCGGCCAGTGAAGTTGGATACAAGACCGCTACGCCGACGGCGCCATCGCCGTCTCCGTCGATCGTAACTAGAGGAGTGCTGGTGTAACCCTCGCCAGGATCTACGATCGTTATGCTTGCTACGGCATCGCCCACTATGTTAGCTATTGCCGTAGCATCGATCGATGCGCCGCCACCGCTAATCGTAACGTTTGCATAGCTATATCCAGATCCGGTTGATGTAACTTGTATGTCTGATACCGTTGTCGGTGACAGGATTGCTTCTCCGGATGCGCCACTACCGTTACTTACGGTGACGGCCGGAACCGTGGTATATCCATATCCAGCATTGGTAATCGTGAACGTCTCAACCTCTCCGCCCGACAATACAGCAACGGCGATCGCAGAGGTCCCCCCGTTACCAGGCAGACCGATTGAAACGACAGGAGGTACTGCATATCCGGAGCCTGCTGATCCAACTGATATCTCAGCAACACCGGCAACAAGATTGAATGCCGCAAGATTGCCGGTGCCACCATTTACAGGATTGGATAAAAGATTTGGAAGAGCTGTGTATGATCCGCCGGATTCGAGAGAATATGTTAAAATTGATCCAGCCGATGTCACTGATGTAACCCTGATCCATGCATTTTCTGATGCTGTTCCCCCGGCTATAAGAAGCATGTCGTCCTTTGAATACCCAATGCCGGTGCTTGTTACCTGGCATGACACGATCTTCATGGTCACGGTTCCTGCCGAGGCTCCATTTCCAACCGCCGATATGGTAACACTCGGAGTTGACGTATATCCAGCACCGCCATCATCGACAACCACCACCGACTGCACTCCGGTTGGCACCAGCGATGCGGTAGCACTTGCTCCGGATCCGCTGTCAAATTCTACGGTGGTTGGGCCAACGTAACCGTATCCGGGATTTGTTATGGACACCGAGGTGATCGAACCACCAGTGATCTGGCACCCTGCAACCGCACCAACACCTGATGCATCAGATATGATTATCCTTGGAGGGGACGTGTATCCCAGCCCGCCAGTGTCAACGGCTATCTCTTTTATTCCCATGGTTAGGTTAACGCTGGCGCCTGACCCTCCGCCCGGTAAAACGCTAGTGGAGGCGTTTACCAACGACGGCAGGGTGGTGTATGCACCAGGGTTCGACAACGATACCGACATTATTGAACCGCTGCCGTCTACCTCTGTCACGACCGCAGTGGTAGAGGTCCCTTGCCCACCTAGCACCGTCAAGACATCACCAGCTCGGTAATCATCGCCAGAGTCATTAATGCTTATCCCAACCGCGGTGTATGTTACGTCTCCTGCAACTGCACCAGATCCTTGGGGAACTATCTGAACGGTTGGTTGATCAACGTATCCTGTACCGCTCGTGGTATTGATGATTGAAACCAGGCTTCCCCAGCTTGCTAGGTATGCCCTGGCAGTACCATTAACGGATGCACCGCCGCCTGTTACGGTCACCGCCGGAGGTTGTATGTAGCCGCTGCCGTTTTCGGAAACCGTTATAGATGCTAGACCAGCCGAAATATCTATGCTAACAGGCCGACCGACAACGGCATTTGAATATGATGCCGCTAGTTTTATGTGATCGGGATCAACATAAATCACGTAATAGTATGAATTGCTTTTTAATGGAGCCGGGAGAGATACGCTGCTGCTAACGGTCACGGCGTCACCGGTCGAAAAACCATGGCTTGGAATATAAAGTTGATCGGTTGACGCATTAACGGTCCAGACATCACTTAACGGAGCCTGGCTGTTTGTCATTGGAGTGCCGTTATCAACTGTTACTTCAAATAATCCAAGCTTAACAGCATCAAGGATGGCAGACTCAATACCGCGAGCCTCGTCGTGTACAGCCCTATCCCTGATCGGATTTTGCCTTGCTTCGGCTGCGGTTATAAAGATGCTTGAGCGTTGCGCCATTATAGTTTGCTTCCTGATTTAACGGCTTTTTTTGCCGCCTTTGCTGCCATCTTGTCGACCGTCTTCTGGCTGTCGTTCTTTTCTTCAGCCGATATCATTTCGCCAGGGATGGATTGCTTTATAGATATCTTCTCAGGAGTAGACCGTTCGACAACATCTGAAAAGGTGTCTTGAGAGACGAGATCCATGATCATTTCTACGCTAGGGTCATGGCCTAGGTTCTTGAGGTATTCGATGACCCCGGATGGGCCGCCGATCGGTATCGATGGCATTCCATCCTGCTGGTATGTCATGATCAGATCCATGAGGTCGTCAACAACCTCATTCCTTACATCTGATTCCAGAATGATCTCTCTTATTAGCACAGGTTAGTCTCTCTTCGTTCGTGCTATGGCTTGGTCAATCGTTTCAGGATTTATCAGCCTTACGGAGCTTATTTGATCGCTCTTGAAATCAACCCAATAGTCCCTTGCTTCAGCACTTTCAAACATCTTCTTTGCCTTTTTGCCAGACTGCGTTTGGTATATCACGCCGTATGGAGTTTGCGTCTTTAGATCTTCCAATGCATCTGCCTTGTTCAACAGCTCTATGCCTTTAAGCATGCCAATGACACCTTCTTGCATCATTGACCGCATCTTGCTCTTGCTTTCAGCTATGGTCTTGTTAACCTGTGCTATTTGATCAAGTATCGAATCACCTTCAAGGCCATACCCCATCTTCAACGGATCTTTTACCAATCCCTCAGCTAGCTTGGCCTTGAAATCTTTCCTATGCTCAGCAAGTTGAGTTTCTAGGCTTGCAAGCTCCTTTCGTGCCTCGGTTAGCGATGCCTGGGCATCAACATAGCCGTTGCTAACATCACCGTATTTCTTCCATGCAGCGGCATACAGGGCCGATTTCCATTCATCTCCATGGGTGTTTTTATAAGACGCTGCTTGGCCTTCTATGAAATCCCTTGCTTCCTTTACCTTCTTCGGTAAATTAGATCTCTTTGTGCTAGCAAATTTTTCGAGCTCTTTGGTCGACATCTTTGCCATTTCCTTTGATGCTCCTGTTAGCTTGTTCTTTGGAAGATCGCCTTTCTTCGCCGCTAGGGCGATGCCGGCCGCTTTTTGCTGCGCCTGGCTCACGGCCTTTTCCTCTAGATTAGCTCCTTTGAGAACTTCTGCTGCCTTTTCTGCGGCCTTCTTCTGCTGCAACGTCATGTTCTTCTTGTCAGCGGTTTTGCCGTCCTTTGCCATTACCGTTAGATCATCCGACGTCGTCGGCTTTGTTGTGCTAGACGGCTTGGTTGCTTGCGTGGAGATTTCTTCGTTAACCTTTCCCCATTTGTCCTTTTGCTTGGCACGGATGGCAAAATCGATCTGCTTGACTTCCTTTTGCTCGGCGTCGCTGCGGTCTTTCTTGTCCATGAGCTTCTTTTTGCGGGCCTTGAGGCGATCAAGGGTCCAACCATCCCACTTACCAACATCCTTCTTGGCAGTGTTCATTTTCGTTCCCCATTTTTCATTGACCTTTTTGCTCTCAGTGAGCTCGTCTTTCTTTTCCCTGCCAAGCGGAGATGCATCAGGTTCATCGCCTCCCTCTTCGCCTCCGCCTTCGCCGCCAAGGGCTTCTAGGTCTTTTGCGATGTCGCTGTCATCGGCGTTGGTCCCGTCGTCGGTGCTTTGATCAATCTCACCGTCGGCTTCGATGTCCGTAACCTCGGCCGGTATTCCGCCTTTGCTAAGGGTATCGATCGCGTCGTCCATGGTCTCCTTGGTCTTGGTAGATAGATCAAGAAGCTGCTCTAGAGCTGACTTGACGCTCTGATTAAATCCAGAAGCTGCTTCTGGTCCAAATTGACCGCGCATTATGTCAACTAGTGGCATGAGCTCCTCAACACTGAGCTTTGCAAGGTCCTCGGCAATGTCCTGGACCTTTCCGCTCATTTCCTTTGCGGCAATGATCGTGCTGGCCTTTGCTAGATCTTCTTGTTCGGATAGCATCAGTGATTCGGCGACCTTCTTTTTAGATGCCTTTGAGCCTTCAGCAAAATGATCGTCCATTGCATGCTGCTCAAATTGAACATAGTCCATGTAGTGCTTGCAAGAGCTAACGCACTCGCTAGCCGTCGTTAGCTTCATGGCAACCCAGCCCTCGAGCTTGTCGCCAGGCTTGATCATTTCAAAAAGCTTAATCGAGTATTCCATGATCATCATGAGATTTTGTCGAGTGATGCTACCGCTTGTCTCGCCGAGCTCAACGCCGCCGTCGTCTTCCGGTAGCTCTTGCGGTTCAAATTTCTTGTAGTAGTCTAGATAATGATAGACCTTATCGAGAAGGTTTGCGGCTTTTGTCAATGACCCAGCTATCCACGGTTGAATCTCCCCCTTGGGATCAACCTGCTTGATCCTGCTCATGGCATATTTGGCATTTCGATAAAGCTCGCTTCTCGCCATGCTTGCTTGATATTCGTAGTGGTGTGCCTTGCCAACTCCGACCGCCGGCTTTTGCGGGTCAACTGGCATCATGGCATCCGGTCCAATGCCCTCGGCAATCGACTCTGATGTACCATGGAACTTGCGAACGTGATCCTTTAGTTCAGCAGCCGAGTCAAATTTGTGCTTCTTTCCCGTTGACTTGTCAAAGAAGACGAAGTTTGTCTTGTCCGTCTTGACCTGTATCCAATTTCCATCCTTGTCCTCAAAGTGGTCATAGAGATATAGCCCTTGAACGTTCTTGCGCTTAAAGGCAGAGAGCGGATTTGTGGTTTCTTTACTTTCCTTGTTATATGACTTATCTGATGTCTTGGCAATGGCTACCTTCTTTGGCATGCCACTAGCCACCATGCGGGCCACTTGGATGTCAGCAAAGTCCTTGTCACCGTCACCGTCTTGGTCCTTGCCCTCTTCTGATACATCAACTCGAGGCATCTTGCTAATCTCCTGGTTCCTTTTAGCAGCTAGGTCGTGGCCGAATTTTGCAACTCCGTCCTTTACCATGTCGGATACATTGATCGGCCTAGGCAGGGACATCATCCAATCCCACACTAGGCGTTCGTCCCCATCCATGGGTTTCTTGTACGCGATCTTATCGCTTATGCTTGCAAGCACATTTGAAAATGCAGCAGCACCTTCGCTATCCTGCGGTATCTTTTTTGCTGCTATATGGCTTAGCTGCGAAGCTAGGTTCGCAGTTGCTGGCGCTTGCTTTTCGTTTGTTGTTGACATCGATTCGTCCATTTTCTTGCGGCGGCGCTTGGGTGCAATCTCGGTGAGAACCAGTTTTACGGCCTCGATTATGAGTAAGCTTTTGGCATAATCGGGATTCTGCATGTAAGCGTTAAAAGGGCTCTCCTTTATCAGCTTGTCGCGGTGTTGCTCGTAAAGATGCTGGCACTCTCGAAGGATCCGTTCCTGTTCGCCATGTCCTTCCATCATGTCCATTTTGATTCCATGCACACTCTCTAGCGTGTGCAATATTTGTTTTAATCTTGCTTCCTTAGAAGATTCAAAATGATTGAGGTACATGTGAATAGAACTCCCGGCCGCGCGGCCTTCCTGCTGTATAGCAGTTATTTATATCGATATCGGGAGTATTGACTAGATAGAGAAACTAGTACCGCAACCAC
>JACCDP011370858.1_pt1 | contig 10804 bp, 10 predicted proteins | sample 7445841 | NCBI WGS metagenome assembly JACCDP01 (sample SAMN15323441, study PRJNA562643) | freshwater metagenome | isolation source: river surface water | place: USA:Blue River Watershed | collected 2017-08-17
GCCTAAGTCCGAAACCGCTTCCAGATGCAACCCTGCCTCTCGTAAAGTTGTCATCTATCTGGGCTAGATAGCGATCGACGTCAGCGATGTTTGAGTGCATAGGGTCTGGCGCGCCAGAAAGAACTGATCGAGCACCCTCAGGTCCCTTGAAGTGGACGAGAGCGATGAGCTTTGGATAGCTGATCAGCGAAGCCTTGTCAGGCATCTCCTTGCGAATCCTGTCAACAGCCTGGACATATATGTCATTTATGATCTCTCTCATGACTCGATCCTGTAGGTTCGGGTCATTCAGGAAGTAATTCTGGTCTATCTCTCTTCCTGTCAGCTCGTTAGCGATTGGCTGTGCGACGTCCCAGTCAATGAGATACTTCCCGAGATGCAGACCCTTGCTTGTCTCCATGCTTGCGTCATAGTCTCCGCCCGTCAGAGCGTCTCCTATCGCGTTCTGTATCTTCTGAGTATCTTGATCTTCATCGTCTGGCATCTCTATGCCAAGAGATCTTGCAGCGCTCGGTCCAAGATGTGTGCTCAGAAATCTACCGAACCATTCAGATCCGCTGGATGCGATGTTCGCTATCTTCTCAGCCATTTCCTTGTCTGTCTTGCTGAACTCACCGTGACGTGAATTCCTTCCCAGGAGGCGTTCGGTCTCTTGATTACGCTTATCAGACTGCAGGCTTGACAGATAGTCTATGAGATTCTGCTCATCCTCATCGAATTCCATCTGGAGGGATTCATCACCGGTGCTCTTAGCTATCTGGTTCGCTGTGGACGCGACTGTCTTTGGGTACTGCGAATCTGTGGCATATCCCTTTCCCCAGATGTAGATGATGTACTTCTCAGGATCTCGAGAGTAAGCCTGGGTTGCGTAGCTGTACCTGCTGTTGCTCTTTATCAGGTTGGCATAGCTCTCAAATGAGTCTGAGAGGCTGCTGTATGCAGCAAATCTCTGCTGCATGCTTTTTACGTCACCCGGCGACATCTCCTCTCTTGTGGTCAGGAGGTTTGACCCTGCACTTCCGCTACCCTTCATGCCGAAGAAGTTGTTGCCAGGTGCGCTCTTTCCAAATCCTGTCTCGACTGCTGACTGAGCAATCATTGCTGCAACAGGGATGCTTCCTCCTGCAGCCTTGCGCGCTGCATCAATGATTCCAACAGCAAACTTCTTCGCTTGCTGCTGAGCGGGCTCCTTCGCCTTTGCAGCCCTAGAAGGTGCAGTTGCAGTAGAATCTACAGGGATTCCCAGAACATCTCGAGCTGCTCCAACAATGTCTGACAGCTTGATGTTGCCTAGGTCGAATCCGCCGATGCTTATCTCGTTAATTCGCTTTGCCATGCATCTAAATATCACAGGAATCAATAAAGTCCATGTGCGCAATCCTTCCAGGACGACCAGATGCTGGCCTGTCGACGAGGAGATCGTAGTATGTGGTTGCGAAATCCTTCCCGCTGTAACCGCTCTCAGCAAGTATCTTGAGAGCGTAGCAGTCAGCCTCAGCCTCTGCGTGCCAGGTATCCACCTTCCTATCAGCATGACCGAGCATGATGTGACCAAGCTCATGGGCTATTATGAATCGCTTCACATCGTTCTCTCTTGGCCAGGTGTTGATGACTGAGATATCCAGCATGATCTTGTAGGAGTTTGATCCTGCCTTCTCAACGTATCCCTGTATTCTCTCCTTCTCGTAGAGGCTGGAGAGATTTCTCACTGTGACTTCATTCCCTCGGTAGTTGAAAACTAGAGGAGAAGTCTCAATTTGAGATACAAGTTGAAGGATAGGAACCATGAAACCTCCTGTTTCCATTATACCACAAAAAGTAAACAGCTGGCTCATGTTTTTTACTTTTTACAAAAAAGCGTGAGAGATTTTTTTGAGTTGTAAAGGATGCTTGAGATACTTAAATCACAAGGAGTATTAATGCTACCACAACCAGAGATACAGGACCCTACAGCTGTTGAGCAGAAAGTCGATGAGAATACACCTGCTCTTGACCAGAATGCACCAGAGCTTGCTAGTGAGCCTGCTGAAGTAAAGACTGAAGCTGTCGTGACACAACTTGCATCACCTGCTGAGAAGACATACCCGAGCTTGTATGACACATTGCCCACCACAGTTGCTGCCATTGCAATTGGAATTGGAATAATAGGTGGAATCCAGTGGACAGTTCGCAAGATCTTTATAAGAGAAAAGGCTGATCACAAGGCTCTCACACAGTTCGTGACCTCGATGTTCGCCCTCATCGTCGGTGTCTGGATCGCTGATAAGCTTATCGCGGGTCCGTCAACTGAGCTCCTCGAGACAGGTGAGAGCAGCCAGCTCCTAACATTCATCAAGGACATCACCCTAATGGTCTTCAGCTACTACTTCGGTACAAAAGCTAGCGTTCCATCAGAGGAGACATCAACAGCATCAGGAGGTGAGTGATGGCTGATCCCTTAGCTCAAGTCTTAGAGTCGTCAGGCGGTGGAAATATATGGGCTGTCCTGGGACTAGCAGTCTCTGGTGGTCTTGGAAAGTACGCGTGGGACTTCTACAAGAAGAAGGCGGATCTCAACTTCAAGGCCAATGACAATGTTCGAAAGGATGTCAAGGAAGAGAAACTCCTTGACCGTAAGGAGCGAAATGAGTACAAGGACGATCTAAAGGAGCGGGTGGCCGCTCTTGAAGTGAAGCTCGAGGCAGCTGTGCAGGCCAAGGAGGATCTCCTCGAGCAGGTGGGTGAGCTGCGCGCCAAGCTGGCCAAGATTGAGACCAAGCTTGAGATTCTCCTTGCGGGTGGAAAGGTTGCGCCAGAACCACCAGCACCTGAGCCTCCCCCAAAGAAGAAGACCAGCTCTCCTGCTTCTCCCGCTGATAAGAAGGGAAGGCCGAAGAAGAATGCCTGATTGCATCATCAGATCAGGTGAGATCGTCTATCTTGACGATCCTCGCCTAGGTGACGCTGAGTGCGTGATTGAGCCGGGCGCCATCATAAGACCTCCTGCTGAGCAGATAGCTGACACTGTAGATCAGAAAAGGGCTGAGCCTCGGAGAAAGAAACAGGCGAAGCGAGAGATTAAGAAAGAGAAGGTGAGCGAAGACAAAGTCGAGGAGGTTGTGAAAGAGAAGGTGATCGTCTCCGCAGAGAAGGAACCCGCACAGATCAACCGCGAGGTGGTTGAGGTTAGACCTCCAGAAAAGGTTGAAGGACTATCTGGAGGTGAGATCGCAGCTGGTGCTGTTGCTCTAGGTGTTGCTGCTGCTGGAACTGCCGCAGCAACATCTGCCATAGGTGGAATCTCAGCAGCTCAGGCAAAGCTAGCATCTCTTCATGCAAAGGTTGCATCTATATTTGGATCCAAGGCAGCGACGGCGACAGCCGTCGCTGGTGTGACTGCCGGAACAATAGTTGCTGTGAAGGCACTAGAAGCCAAGATGGGCAAGCTTGAGCGCGACATGAAAAAAGCTAAGGAGGAGGTAAGCGGTGCCTCCTCATCCATTAGCAGGATTGATGAGCTACTTAGCAGACTCGACGGTAACGATAAACTCGACCCGCCTGTTTAGAGCACGACCCGCAGGAGTCCCAGATGTATCGAGGGGGTTGGCATCACCAGCTCCCTCGATCTTTATACGAGAAGCGTCTATTCCCTTCTCTATGAGGTACTTCGCTGCAACTTGAGCCCTCTCCGACGAGAGATCCTCAGGGTGCTTAATTTCTGCCTCACCGCTATCTGCGTATCCGACAACCTTGATTCCAAACCCTGGACGAGAGTTCAGGATAACCCACACACCATCAAGTGTAGCACGGCCCTTCTGGCTGAGGGTGGCATCTCCTGCCTTGAATCCGATGCCAATCTCCTGCTTCGGAGCCTGTGCAACGTCCGGACGTTCAGGGACAACGATGACGATGGGTTGTTCCATGACTGTTGTAGACTTGCATTCGCAAGCAGGAGGTGGTGCTATCACTGCAGCAGGAGTAGGATCTGTCTCTTCCTCAGGCCCAAATGTGAGCTGTACCATCATCTGCAACCCAGGATCACCTGGCTGACGAATAACTCCCTTGCTTACAGCAGCTCCCATAGAGAAGTTGCCTGAAGTCCACTCCAGAGAAGAACCGATGAACAGAGAAGAGATCAGCGACTCACCGATGTTGTGAAATGCCTGTGAGTCTATGCCTGCTGTGAACTTTCCTAGGCTGTATGTTCCAGCTGCTGATAGGTAAGGTCCTGATCCAAGCTCATATCCTTCGAGGTCTATCGTCGGGTAGAAGAGAAATCCAGCCCCTGATAGGAGTCCCAGGTTTCCTTGCTGGAACTCTGCACCTGCTTCGAGGCTAGAGGCGAATCCGGGGTGTGAGACTCCGAGACCAGTTCCAGTAGGAACAACTATGACAGCATCACCATAGACTCCTAATCCCTCCTTCGCAAATGCTTTTGAATTCACCCTAAGCCCACCCCATGCATCTCCAACTCTAATGACTCCATCGTCTGCTATGCTGGCAGGTAACCCGAAGTCAACAGAGAGATGATCAAAGGTGTATCGATTGGTCTTCCAGCCCCAGAATGTATCTCCAATTACGATGACCTCCTCACCATCTGGATTGATGTATGAGAGAGGATCAGTCACGACACCTCCGACGACAGAAGACTCCTCACCAAGGAATCGTGACTCACCACGCGGGGGTAAGGGAATAACGCTCATCTCAGGAACCTCACCTCCTGATGCTCCCATGAGAAACGGAACACCAAGTAGCGCTGGGAGGAGGAGAGCTCTACGCCTAAGAGCAAGTAGTGAGACTGCAACTATAGGGAAAATGCTGCCTAATCCACCTCCTCCCGTTGTGGAGCATCCTCCACCTGGTACGTACTTACCCTTGGCCTCGCTGCGCGTGTCACCCGCATCCTCAGAATCGACAGCGTTGTCTGACGTGTCAATAGTCTCTGAGGTGTCGGGATCAGTATCAAGAGAGGTATCACCTCCTGTATCGACAGCAGTGTCAGCTGTGTCAGTGGGCCTATCGTCCACAGGATCACACGCATCGCCTAGTCCATCACCGTCGATATCAGCTTGGTCATTTGCAAGACCCAAGCAGTTATCAACTTCATCAGCAACCATGTCTCCGTCTGCGTCAGGGTCGCAGGCATCTCCTATTCTATCAGAGTCTAGATCCTCCTGACCCGGATTGAGAACCTCAGCGCAATTGTCGATCATTCCGCAAACACCATCAGCGTCGCTGTCATTCAAGCTGTCAGAGAGGCACTCATCCTCAGAGTCGCAGAATCCATCTGCATCTTCGTCGTTCAAGGGATCAAGAGGGCACGGATCGATATCTGCGCACTTCTCATCACTGTCAGCGTCATCCTCTGGATCAAGTGGACACACATCACATCCATCAGCTGTTAGATCACCATCAGAATCAGTGAGATCATTGAATCCAGGGCATTCATCGACATCTCCACAAGCTCCATCTCCGTCGATATCATTATCAGAATCATTCGGGCAGATGTCAACATCTCCACACTGGCCATCGAGATCAGCATCATTCATCGGATCAAGCGGGCAGGTGTCAGAAGATTCGCAGCGACCATCACCATCCCTATCATCCAGTGAATCGCTGGGACAGATGTCGATATCACCGCAGACACCATCCTCATCAACATCGTTCATCTCGTCAGCAGGACAAACATCGCAATCATCAGAGAGACCGTCATCGTCGAAATCTAGATTGTCATCGAATCCAGGACAGATGTCCGCAGAATCACAAGACCCATCGCTGTCAGAGTCATCCTCTGCATCTACTGGGCAGGTGTCACATCCGTTCGGAACGCTATCAAGATCATCGTCAAGATTGTCATCTGCGCTTGGGCAGATATCATCTGAGTCGCATGAACCATCTGCGTCACTGTCTCCGAGCGCGTCAAAGGGACATGTGTCGCAACCGTCTGGTGTATAGTCTCCATCAGCATCAAGATTATCATCAGATCCTGAGCAGATGTCGTTCTCGGCACAGATCCCGTCATCGTCAGAATCGTTCATCGGATCGTAACGACATGCGTCGCATCCATTTGGGATGCTGTCACTGTCAGAGTCGACTAGATCGTTATGACCTTCACAGATGTCAGCATCGCCACAGACTCCATCAGCATCTGCATCGTTTAGTGGATCATTTGCACAGACATCACAGCCGTCAGGTGAAAGATCTCCGTCAGAGTCAACACCGTCGTCATGGCCGGAGCAAATGTCAATATCACCGCAGACACCATCAGCATCTGAGTCGTTTAGCGGGTCTAAAGGGCATATGTCCTCAGAGTCTGGCAATCCGTCAGCATCGGCGTCTGGAATGACAGGAGCTTCGGCACACTCAGTGGCGGCAGTAATCGCCGTATCGTCAAGAGCATAGATAACTCTAAAGCTCTCAACCTGTCCAGGCGACATGTCTCCGATACTGACTGCTATTGAGATCGCAGCGTCATCTGTTGTTGAACTTCCTACCTCTGCGTACAGACCAGAGCCTGACCAGATGTCTGATCCATCGGCGTTGTAGAAACCTCCATGGGTGACACGTGCGTTCGGATGTGAGGCTAGAAGGTAAAGATCAGAACCGTCTCCTCCCGTTGCCTTGACAACAGCTGAGTCGCTGATGCCGTCGGGCTGAGAGATAATCGTATTTGTCGTGCTGTATCCGTGCCCTGTCATCACAGCATTGTCAGGATCCACATTCCTGAACCAGTAGACTCCCGGTAAAGTAGTTACCCCGCTATTCGTTAGCGTGACAGTCATCACAATGTAGAGACCGTCATTCACAACACCGTACTGCGTCTCAACGATCAGGTCTCCTACTCCTCCTGTCCATGTAACAGCGCCTCCCAGATTGCCGCAGATGTCAATCTCACAAGCTGGATCACCTAGAGAACCAGGTATGCTTTGAGAACCATTGAAGTTGGTGTATGAGGTCCCACCAATCTCAACTCCCCATCCTTCGAGAGGAGATCCAGGTGAGAAGAAGTCACCGTAAAAGCTCTCCCACCCGTTGGTCTGGGGGTTTGCAACAAATCCGAGCTGACCCGTGTTGGATCTGTAGTGCCATCCTGCCGGATAGCTTCCTTCTCCAAACGCGCCCTCTGCGCCTAGACCAAGCTCAACGTATGAGTTTCTGATGAACGCAGCAGATCCCGGATCCTGCACTTCGCAGAAACCAGATGCGTGCGCGATACCAGATAGGTACAGTGCAAGAAAAAACATTAAAGCCTCCTTTACAAAGAGGGGTTGTTAGTCCCACCACTCTTAAGTATGGAGGCATAAGGGCATAAACGTCAATTTGTCTTGTGTTACTATCTGGTCATGAACACCCGTGAAAAAGTCATACTCATTGAGAAAATGCTACAGGAGTGCAGGGAAGAGCTCACAAGAGCAACTGCTGCATCTCCAGTCGTCTCCAACATGATGCAGGAGATAATCGGATTCTGCGGCAGCTGCTCCTCAAACGCAGTGGAGAAAGATGGTCAAATGTACGTACCGATCTCCTCTATTGCAAATCTCCAGGAGTGGGCACAGGTAAGGGCTAGAGAGCTGGAGAGGGTTGTAAGCCACAAGGCAGGAGAAGCTGTCGCATACGAAAGGGCCCTGGAGATCCTCCAGAAGGAGGAAGCACCAGGGCCAGCAGCGATAAGTCAGATTATCAAGCGATAGGACCGTAGTGGTTGGCGAGGACCCGGTAGATGGTCCGCGCATTACGGCCATTCAGGAAGATCTGCTTGCCATCAACCTCGATGAACATCGCAGCGCGCTTACCACTATTGCGTGCGGTGTCAGTGGGCGTGAAGATCTCAACGTTGATGCTCTCGTTTCCGCTGGTGCGGGTGAGAAAACCCTCATTGATTTCCTCGTTCACGATCTTTGCAGTCGCAGAGCGTGCACGATTACGTCGCATGTTCGCGACAATTGAGCTAGTCTTGTATGCCATCTAATCTCCCGTTACTGTGACCAATTGTCGGGTGGTCACCATCCCATCAGGAAGGGCGAGCCGGTTGGAACACTATGCCCAACCGCGTGTAGGAGCTAACACAAAACACGGTGCCAACCGGCTCGCCGAAGCTTAGCCGATAGTGATGCGACTCACTTCCTGGAATCCGTTCTCTCGGAGAGCGAGGAAGTAGATGTGTCCGGAACCGCCAAAGCGGTTCTTCTCGCACTGGAGTACGCGGCAGCCGAGAAAATCTGCTTCCTTCTTCTCGATGTCCAGGGTGAACATGGCGTCAACCATGTGCTTCAGGACATTGGCACCTGCCATCTGTCCGCCCTTCGTCACCTGTCCAATGACGATGGCATTCACGTAGTTCCGCTTGCAGTAGTCTGTGATCAGGGAGAGAGATCGTTCAGCAGTCTTGCTGTTTGTGTTCTCCCCGTACTTGCCATCATTCAGGGTCTGGAGGCTGTCTACGATGAGGAAGAAGGGCTTGTTAGGAATGGCAGCGCGAAGCTTGTCACAGTTCTCGAGAAGCTGGGGAACCATCGTCTCGTGGCCGGCGATGAAGCCCTTTCGAAGCTTGAGTCGATCAACGGTCATCTTGAGCTGGTAGAGGGATTCTTCTGCGGTGTTGAACATGACGAGAGCACCAGACGCGGTCAGAGCATTTGCGAGCTCCAGCATCATCGTCGTCTTTCCAGCACCAGGAGTTCCAACGAATAGCGTGACGCAAGATGGCGTGAAACCCTGCCCGCCCAGGGAATCATCCCAGTATTCGAGTCCTGTCAAGACCTTCTTGCGGAGTTTATCAGGTACCTCGATATTGAGGATGTTGGTACCGAGAGGAAGCTCTTCCAGCTGCGTGTGAAGTCTCACTGTTTACTCCTTGGTTGGTGCTGTCCTTGCCAGCATATAAATGGTATACAGGTTGGGCTATCATTTACACATTGTTGTGATTGCTAGTGACGAATCGAGAGATGCTTGCAGTCACCTCGATACTTGAATCCATTGCACGTGCAAGTCACCTTTCCCTTGTAGGTGACAACGTCATAGATCTCACCGGTCGATCCTTTGACGTGCCTAATGATGGGATCATCCTCGTGAGGCTGGGGATACTCAGGTGCAGAGAGGATCGGCCTGGGCTCTGCGTACTGCAAGGGAGTCCTAAACTCAACGTAGTTTTCGATCTCATCGAACTTTGTGCTGTCAGGAACTTGAACACGAAGCGATCCAGATACCACGTAGAGATGTCCGCCAAACCTTGCCAGACATGGTCTGATTGTCACGATTGGCTTGCCGTTTAAGCTTCTGCCTTCGTGTAGCGGGCGATCTCCTGCAGTGTCTCGCTGTAGCATCTCAGTGTGATCGTGTCCCATGATAGATCACTCCTCTCGTCAAGGCTGTTGTGGAGAATTGATTCCATCTCCATAGCGCTCACGATGCACATGGCGATATAGAGGTCATTTTCCTTCATTACCCTCAAATTGTACCCCTGTTAGCCATACTATAACACAGGGTGGAATCTGCGGATTATGTCTTGCCAAGTAGGTTTGAAATTTCCTGAATGCGGGCGGAGATCCTGTTAATCTCGTTGGCGACAGCGGGATTCCTCGCCTGACCAGGAAAGACCCTTAGGAGGTCTGTGATTCTCTGGGAGTCAGCCTGTAGCTGTGCGAGCTCATCAGAGAGTGCCTGCTTATCTTCTCGGGTCATCCTAGGCGGAGCAACTGTCAAGCCAGTGGGTGTTGTCTGAAGCCTGTCCCTGACGTGCTTGTTTGCAACGATGTCTCGCCATGACTCATTTGCAGGAGGTCCACCGTCAAAGACTTCGACGACAGCTGCTCGAGCGGCGTTTGCGACGGAAGTCCTGTCACCCTTGTCGTACTCGCTTGTCATCGGATCTCCAGGAAGCTTGAACAGGAGTCTGACATCGTCAGGATTATTGCCAACCTGCTCAACAGAGGAGAAGCTTTCGAAGTACTTTCCTTGTGACTCTAGCTCCTGTTCATCAGCAGGACTGCCTCCCATCTTGAGAGGGTACCAGAGCCATCCTCTAAACCTGAATCTTCCTACATCGGGACGGAAGGAGATGAAGGCATATCCCTTGTCTCCTACTGCTACCTCATACTCATCTGGCTCTTTGCGGGCCGGATCGATGTAGTACTCCTCTGAGAGAAGCACCCTCAGACTGTACTTCATGTCAATCGCCTAGCGCAGCCTTCAAATCATCGAGTGCAACCTGGTACTCATCGAACACACTGTCTGGCACGTCAGATCCTGCGTACATCAGGAGAGAGTTGCTAATTTCGATGAAGGCTTCGACCTTTCTCTTGATATCGAGGAGCATGGCAGCCTGCACGTCTGACATAGCGGGAGAAGGTGCAGCTGGACGTCTCATCACTGATGGTGAACTCATTGGAGAGGGAGCTGGAGTGGGAGCACCCATGCTCCGTGATGCGTAGAGGGGGTTGACAATCCTCTCTGCTCTTCCGCCGCCTGCCCTAGCAGCCGGAGCATCTCCGGCTTTTGGAAGGTCTCCCTTCGCGTGATTTTGAAAGTTTTTGGTGATCTCAGCTTGCAGGTCGGCAGGTGCTTCTGCAACGTACTTGTCAAAAGCCTTTTTGACTAGAACAAGGATGTAATCATAGGGCTTTTCTAGAGACTTGAGCTGACGTCCATCAGCATCAACCCACTTGAATACAAGTTCTCCCCCATACAACGTTGACATGCAGGTGAAGTCACCTGATGGGCCACCGACAGCGACAGGGTAGTTGAGAATCATGTCATTCTTCTTGTCGTCGATGATCTTACCTGTTGCCTCATATCGTCTGAGATCGGGCAACCAGGTGAAGACAAC
>JACCDP010264624.1_pt1 | contig 10802 bp, 12 predicted proteins | sample 7445841 | NCBI WGS metagenome assembly JACCDP01 (sample SAMN15323441, study PRJNA562643) | freshwater metagenome | isolation source: river surface water | place: USA:Blue River Watershed | collected 2017-08-17
CACCGTTCGGTAGGTTTTTTTTTTTTTTTTTATTTTTTTTTTTTTTTTTTTTTTTTTTTTTTTTTTTTTTTTTTTTTATTTTTTTTTTTTTTTTTGTTTTTTTTTGTGAAGAGTATTACTCTGAAAGGATCAAGTACCCCAGAGAGATACCGTCTCTGTTGAGAGGCCCTTGAATGGGAAGGAAGATACGCCGCATGGCAGCCTCGGCCTTCACGCAAATGTAGCAGTCACCAGGGCAACTTGACTCGCCACAGATGGCGATAGGAGAGTCCTCCTCTTCCTCAGAGTAAGGACCCCCCCAAGATAGCTCCATCCAGTCCAGGTTGGTCTGCGCTGGTAGCATGAAGGGCTCAGGGTACAGACGCTGATAAGAGAAGGTGTTCATTTTGAAGAGTTGAAAGGGTACATTCCTAAGGGTACAAGCTGTGGTCAAATTTTATTTTTTTGTCTATCTACTCAATCACTACACCACCCTCCCACTCCTCTGCTCCTCCTGTGCCCGTGATGCCACCGAACTCGACATGCCAGACAGGGGCATTCTTGCCGAGGGTCTCCTGGAGCTCTTGCAGTTGCTTGATGAGAGCACCAAGCGTGATGGTGGTGCGACCCTCCACCGTCACCGTCTCAGTCACCTCCTCTTCCTCTGTAGTCTTTAGCGCAGAACTCTTTCTTGCGCTCAGTTGCTTCTCGTATTCGTCTGCAAACTCCTCCAAGTGAGACGCCACGGGATTATTGAGGTAATCTGCTGCAGACGAAGGCAGGTAGTGGCGCTCTAGCCGAGAGCAGTGGGCGTAGTAGGCACCTTCATCTGTCTGGTTCTCCATGTCAGGCTCCAAGAGGATAGCGAGCTGCTCTGCTGTGTGGAAGCGCAGCGGTAGCCCCTGCTGACTGCGTTCAGAGTCAATCAAGAATTCCTTCTCACGCAGGCGCGTGATAGTTTCTGAAGAGGGTGGCCAGTTCTCCTTGGCGGCCAGAATCATTGCCTCATAGAGGGTCTCCATCTCAGAAAGAGTTGAACGCGACATTCTTATAGATTAGAGGTTGCAGAGAAGTGTACTTGTGCTTGAGCTAGATACAGCTTCAAATTTACCACACCAAGAAAAAAATTTTTTTCTTTTTGTTTTGGTTTGTTCTCTTTCTTGGCTAGCGTTCAATGACGCATCACCCATACAGACATACAGCAGATACTGGTCTCACGACGACCCCAGGATCTCGAAGGTCTTGACCAGCGCGGAGAGCGCCTTGGGGTCACGGTCGTCCACGCCACACTCCTTCAGGACGTTGTAGATGGACTTCAGAGTAAAACCGACGTGAATGTTCTTCTTCTGGGGGCGCACCCAGCCACGGCGCAGCATGTGGCTCTCGCAGTGCTCCAGAAACGGACCGCCCTTCTTGAGCATCCACTGATAGTAGTAGCTCTGAGTGGCGTCCCAGGTCGGGTCGTCCTTCTTCAGCTCGCACAGGAGCGTCTGGCACAGGACAGACCGGTTGTAGTCCTCGTCATAGAACCGCCAGATGGGCAACATCGCCTCAATCTCCACAGCGTACCGCTCCTGCATGGTCTTGCGGGTCTTGTACCCGCGCCAGAGGCTCTGGAGGAGGACGGCACCGCGGTAGCGCCGACGGAAGTCCGAGAGCCAGCAGTCCACGCACCGCTCCTGAGCGAGGTCTAGGCGGACTTCGCCACAGACACAGAGGCGGTCCACCATGCAGAGGCAAGGCAGAGTGGCACAGCCATACCGCAGGTCCCCACAGAGCGTGCAGGGCACACCCGAGAGCTTCGCGGTGCCGTCACAGCGGTCGCAGTAGCACGGCTCACAGAGGGCCATGGGAATTGGTGAGGGGGCTTGGAGGCAGGGAGGAGGGTACCCCTCTTTGGGCAGAAACCCCGTTCAAATTTATCCGTTCAGAGTGCACCGATGAACTCTGGAACCAGAGCACCAAAAAAAAGGTTTTCTTTTTTTTTACCTTTTTTTTTTCTTTTTTCTTTGGTTTTGGGTTTTGTAATTTTTTGTTTGGTTTTGGGGGTTTAGGAAAGAGCGCATGCAACAATCATGAAGACAGAAGTAAGTTTAAGGAGCGAGGTGCTTAGTCGAAGCAGAGCTCGTCATCGGCGCCGTCGGCGGTGGGCTCAGGCACGGAGTCGTCGATGCGGGGCTTAGGGTCACGCTTGAAGATACCCGCCCACTCGCCCTGAGAGCCATCGCTGAGGCGGTGGTAGGCGTGGCCGTTCTCCATGTTGACGAAGTAGCGCGCACCGCCACCGAGCATGACGGGCTTGAAGACCGCTGTGGCAGAGGCAGCAGCCACGTTAGTCACGGAGGCTGAAGAGGCACTGACCGCCACGACCTTGGGGGAAGGAGGGGCATCGCGCTCGGCCGAGACGTTGGCGTCGCTGGAAGAGGTGTTGTTCACGACGACAGAGCCACCAGCCTTCTTGGCCGCACGCTTAGCAGCCGCCGCGGCCTTAGCCTCAGGAGACCACTTGCGCCCAGTCTTGGCGGGCTTAGCACCGACAGGCTCATCGTTGAGCTCTGCATCGAGCTCACCATCACCGAGCTCGTCGTCCGCTGGCGCGGACACTACAGAGTTGCCAGCCGAGGCGCTCTTGGCAGCCGCACGGCGCTCACCGGTCTTGGCCCAGCCCTTACCGTGCTTGGCTTCCCCGCGCGAGACCTCTGGAGCAGTCCAGTCCGCACGACGGGCCAAGATAAGCTCAGGAGTCCAAGAGTCGAAGTCAGCATTCTCTTCCTTGAGCGTGGCGCAGAACTGCACGCACTCTACGCCGAGAGCCTTGCCCTTGAACTCGGCCCCAGTAAGGACAGAGCGGACACGGTCGGTGAAGAGACGCCACGGAGTAGGAGGAGCATCTGACTTCTTACGAGGCTTCTTCTCAGCCACGGGCTTACCCGCAGAGACCGCAGGAGCGGTCTTTACGGAGGTCGTACGAAGAGCCGAAATCTCAGCCTGGAGGGCGTTGATAAGAGCGGTCTGCGCGTCGACCTTGGCGACGAGGAGAGAGAGAGTTGAAGAGACAGTAGAAGACATCTTTGTTGAAGAGTTCAAGTTTAGAAAGGAAGGAAATGTACCAGGATTATAGCCCCTTTTTGCATTCAATTTTACTTCCAAATTGAATTCTCGCTACCCCCTCTGAAACCCCCCTAAACGCCCAGCCTACCAGAGCATTCAATCTGAAAGTAAAATTGAAACAGAGGGGATAGGGCTACCGCCCTACGGAGGTCTTCCCAGGGGTTAAAATTCAATTTCAGAGTAAAATTGAATGCCTGCAAAGAGGCTCCAGAGACCTTCTCTCTTTCTCCGTAAACCCTCTTCAATTTCAGAGTAAAATTGAATGCCAAGTCCCCCTGCGGGGGAGGTACACTTTGACCTGCTAACGGCTTCAAACGACTATACAACATGGCGCGCTCTTGGGCCTCCGTGGCGCGCTCTGGCCTGCCCGTGGCTCCTGCCCCTGCTCCTGCGGTGTCTGTGCTCCGTGCCGAGGCGCCCGAGTGGACGCCCCCTCCGTCCTGCTGTGACTGCGGGGCTAAGCCCCGCCTCTGTGCGAATGGCTGTGCTCTGCCAGGCAACCGCGCGCGCCGTGGGGGTTGGGTCTGTGCGTCCTGCGACTACGCGGAGGACCGTCGCATCAGCCAGATGCCCTACATGGACATCGGTCCCCTGGCAGACCCTGACTACGAGCGGAAGGAGAAGTTCCGCTGTGAGGGCTGCCACAAGCGGAAGAGTGATGCAGAGGAGGCGGTGAGACAGGCAGAGTATGCGGAGCGTGTGCGGAAGGAGAAGGCTCTTGAGCCCGCGCGAAAGGCTGCAGATGCCGCCAGTGATGCCATCTACGATGCCTACTTCAAGGCCGTGGAGGCAGAGGTGGCCTATGCCAAGACCCTGGGTGGCCACGCCCACTACAGAGTTCTGGAGCGGGCCCACAGCCATCTGCGCCACTACAAGATGACCCAGGACGCCAAGGCGGCGTATAACCGTGTCTTTGCTGAAGAGAAGGCGCGCCTGGGCCTGTGAGAGCCCAGACGGTTACGGAGCGTGTGTGTGTGCAAGCGTGTGCGACAGAAGGATAACAAACAAAAAAAGTCTGAAACCAACAAACCAAAAGAAAAAAAAGAATAAATTTTTTTTATGAAATGTAAAATTGAACCGATAGATTACTTATTCAATAACTATACTCTTAACTCAATTCTTACTTATACTCTTTACTAAACATGTCTTCAGCTTATCGTATATTCATTAACGGTAATCGCGTTGCTACCGGTGTCTCTCTCCCTAGTGGTCAAGTCTTTCAAACTTACCCTGAGAAAGATACCTTTCCAGACCAGGAAAGTTGGATTTTCTGGTCCTTCTGGGAAAACCGCAACGGAGCTAGCTCTTACACGCTCAGCTGTCCTGATGGCTCTTCCACCACCTACTTTCCAGAGCTTTATACGCTCTTCCATGGTGGAAAATGCGTATCCGCTGGGGCACGTGTAGGCTGTCTTTACATGCAACGCTATCCCTATCATGATATCTTTATGAGTCGTGATGGGCTCTTAGCTGAGCGCGCTCCTCGTTTTGGTGTGGATACTCGTCTTCGTGTCCGCACCAAAGCTCCAGACGTGGTCCCTGCAAAACCGCAGCCACGCAAAGAGCGTCGTGCCTTGACCGAACAAGAGCGTGATGTTCTTCGTGCTCGTCTTGTCAAAGCCCGTGCGGTAAAACAAGCCCGTGCTGCAGCTCGTGAACGTGTCGCGGCTTTCTTTCCTCCATGTTCCATGGTAGAATACTTACCGAATCCTCTCGCCCCTAAGAAACCTAGTTACTGGACCGATGATTCACCTACTCTTCACCCTGCTGTCCGCATGCTCTTCTCTGCACTTGGTCCTATCCAACGTAGCGGTGAAGGCTGTGACTGTGGTGAATGTTAAGTCTTACTTCTGTCTTCTTCTCGTTGCATACTTTCTTATCATTTCAATATAAAGAACAAAAACAAAAAAAAACCTTTTTTTGGAAATTTGAATTGCTGGACTTACATGTATGCTGGTACACTTCCCTTCCTTTCTAACTAACTCATTCAACATGTCTCTCATAAACCGTCAATTGCTACTCCAGGCCCAGGACGAACGCGACGATGCTCTTCGTCGTATCTCCGTGGGTGAGGATACCCAGAGGGTAAAGGACCTCCTTGCGGGGGCCAACAAGCGCATCGCCAAGATCCAGAAGGATATGGCACAGGACGAGGCGAAGGCCGATGCCGAGCGTAAGGCCTCTGCTGCCAAGCGTGAGGCCGCCGAGGCGAAGAAGACCGCAGGTGGTGCAGGTCGCAATGACCGCCCGCGCAAGACAGAGCGTGCTCCTCTCCCTGAGGACATCGAGCTCCCTTGTGTGGACTGTGGTTCTGCTTTCCCCTTCACGGGCAAGGACCAGGTCTTCTTCACCAAGCAGGGCTGGGCCCAGCCTGCACGTTGCGCGGACTGTCGCGAGGCCAAGAAGAGCGCTAAGCCTGCAGGCGTCGAGCTCGACTGCGGGGACTGCAAGGTCAAGTTCTTCTTCTCCGATGCGAAGGCTCGCATCTTTGAAGAGAAGGGCTGGGTCGTCCCCAAGCGCTGTCGCGACTGCCTCCGTGTCAAGCACGAGAAGAAGGACGCCGCTAGCGTGAAGAGCGGATCCAAGGCCTAAGCAGTCTCCTCTCCCCAAAACCAAAAAAAAAAGAAAACATGTATGATTCTGTATGAAATAAAATTCCAAAAAGAAAAAAAGTTCCAAAAGAAAAAAAGAAAAAAACTTTTTTTTTTTGTTTTTTGTTTCTTGTTTTTTTTAAATCCCCACCCTTCTCCATGACTCTACTCTTCATCAGAGTCATCAGCAAGATTAGCGAAGGCGTTGGTTGCGGTAGAAGAGACTTTGGGTTTGGACCACGTAGCCATGAGAGCGGTTGCAGTCTTTACATTCGCCGTGGCCACAGGATCGGCGACAAGTTGCATCGCGCAGTGCCCTAAAAGCTCCAAAAGCTCTTGAGCTTTTGCAATGTTTCCTCGTGTAGGCTTTTTGGTAAAGAAGGCTTGAAGGTCTGGAAGCGTGCGGTCATGCACGATGCGCCAGTGGAGCTGTTCCGCTTCAAACCAAGAGCCTCCGTTGAAAAGGTGACGGTAAACCGCACCTTCCACAGGGTCTGCGCACATAATATCAATAAGAGAAGAAGATGAATTGTTTGTTACAGTTGCCATTGTGTTAGAAAGAAAAGAAGTGTACACACCTCTTAACCGTCTAAACATTCAATTTTACAAATTTGAAATGAAATTGTACTGGAGTGCCAGTACTCCTTACTTCTTCAAAATGGAAGGCGCTTGTGGTAAAATTCTTTCAACAGAGGATCCTACAGTCGTCATTAAAAAAATTTATAGGCGTAACAGACCTCAGCAGAGAACATGCTCCTTGCGAGCAGAAGAGCAAGCTCGCATGCAAGAGTGGGCAAGGCTTCTTTGTGTACAGTCAAATCTCCAAACTCTCTTTGTCCCTCGCGCTTGGGACGCTGAGAAATATCAATACAAGATGGACAGGATAGACGTGAGCAAGCCTATACAAGAAACAGAGTTTAAGACGCATGCTGTGTTGGCTGACCTCAAGACCTTTTACGCAAAGGCCAGGGAACACGGCATCTGTCCTGTGGACTACGAGCTTTATCTTCAGCCTGACGGTCGTGTGGCCATGGTAGACTTCGATAAGTTTGCAAGATGGCTGAAAGATGGCAGTATCGAATTTCCTTGGGGCTTGTGTATCCCCTCAAAACAAATTCAAGAAACTCTTACAGGCCTCTTAGGCTAACAATTCTACAGGTAAATTTGAATGCGGGTAAATTCATTCAACAAGTACACTTTTTTTCCATCAAACAAAAAATGCCTTCTCTTCAACCTCTTTGGAATGGATTTCGTTACCAAGACCATCAAGTCACAGGTGTCAACTGGATGAAAGAGCGTGAGGCTCTTACTCCCAGCGGTGGAATTTTGTGTGACGAGATGGGATTGGGTAAGACAATTCAAGTCTTGGGTCTTGTGAAGGAAACCAAAGCAAATGCTACACTTCTTATTGGGCCTCTCTGTGTGTTGGACCAGTGGCAGGAAACTGCAGAAAAGTGTGGCTTCTGTGTTTGGCGTTGTCACTCGACCAAGGAAGAATGGGAGCTCCCCAAGAACTTTCACCCAGGAGCCAAGCATCTCTACGTTGTAAACTATGAGAGGGCGATGGCTCGTCCTGCCCTGGTGAACCAGCGCACATGGCCTCGTGCAGTCTTCGACGAAGCTCACAAAATGGCTGACCCTCATGGGTCGTGTCATCTCTTTGCGAGGGAACAGATTAAAGCAAAGAGTCGTTGGTTCTTGACAGCTACACCTGTGGTCAACGGTTTGCGGGACGCTCTTTCCCTCTTTCAGCTTTTGGGCCATACAAATCTTTCTGCCTCCCAAGTGTCTCACTTGGAGAATGTGATTAAGGCGCATGTTCTCTGTCGTCGTATGGAAGACCTTCGTGGAGTCATTCCAGGTCTGCCTGATGCTGCAAAAGAAATCAATCACGTCTTGGACTTCGATACAAACGATGAAGAAGAATTCTATCGGGGTATCCAGGGTATCATTCAGCGTCGGTTCCGTATGCTCCAACATGAAGAAGGTGGTATGGCAGAGATGTTTCGTCTGATTATGCGTCTCCGTCAGATTTCTATCCACCCTCAAGTGTATATTGGGGCCAGAAAGCGTGAGTGGCGTACGTACAGTCGCCCTGACTGGACGGACCCCAGTACCAAATTCGTAAAGCTCAAGAATCTTATTCAAGGTCAGGCCTCTGAACCTCACCGCTGGCTTATCTTCTGTCACTTCCACGAAGAAATGGAGCTCCTCCAGGAGTACCTCATGGACGAATGTCCCGTAGTCCGTGAGTGCTCTTTGTATAGTGGAGCTCTCTCTGCCAAGGAAAAGGCTCAGGCCATCGAGACTTCAAAGGAAATGCTCGTGGGTTCTCAACAAGAAGTCTTGCTTGTCCAACTTCAGTCTGGTGGTGTGGGTCTCAATCTCCAGCATTGTGACCGCATTGTCTTTATGGGTCCCTGGTGGACCGCAGCTCTCATGGACCAGGCTATCGGTCGTGCAGTCCGCATCGGTCAAAATGAGAAGGTTGAAGTTCACCGTCTCATTCTGAAGGAAGAGGCCTCCATGAATATCGACAAGAAAATGCTCACTGCAGCGGAAAGAAAACGTGACCTCTGTGTTCGCTTCCTTAATATTGCTCGTGGTCCTGACGCAAGTTCAGACCCCCAAGAAGACGACGATGATACGTCTTCTGTAGATTCTTCTGTCTCCACTGATTCTCAGCACTCTTTCCAACAGCTCCCTGTGATTGCTGACGATGAAAATCCTAATTAAAGAGTCTTCTAGGCTCTTAAAAAAAAACAAAAAAAATCTGTGTTTCTCTTTCAAATAATCAAAAACAAAAAAACCTTTTTTTAGTAGAGTCATGGAGAGTACAACGTTAGACAGTTGTTGTAATATTCTTATAGCCGTGATTGGTCTCTTGGTTGTGTACATCACAGCTGGAGCGGCTGGCATTAGTAGCGGATATATTCTTCTTACGGTTGTCGCGATAGCAATTGTTCTGGGTGTTGCTACCTTTGCAGGTGTAGGAGGAAATTCTCTTATCATTGCACTTGTTGTTGCTGGAATAGCTTTGGCTTTCTCAAGCTCTATCGGTGTCAATGCTACTTATATTTTTATTGCTCTTATTATCCTTGCTATGTTTATGGGACTCACCTCTGTTATCGGATTAAGTGGTGCCTATTTGGGTGTCGCGATGGTAGCAATTCTTATTGTTCTTGGTATTGGGTGGTATGTTCTCTATGGACGTGCTGGAACTATGCCTGTTGTCTCAGGATTTGAGGACGTGAAAAAGAAAGAAGGATTCTATGGAGGTGTGGCAGTGGGTGCTGGTATTCCCGATTGTCTTCGCACGTCCTCTGAAGGTGCTCGTCTCTACAGCATCTTTGCTGAAAAGGTAAGTGGATTTGAGGAAGGCCCTGATGATTTTAAAGAGCTTACACTTCTCCTCAGTCAACTCAGTTGCTTTAAGAAAGACTTAATGGGAGTCGCCAAACAGATTGAAGCCACACGGTACCAACCATTTGTTACACAACTTGATATGGAGCCGATAGCAGAGACTACGGGTCGTTGCTTTGCCAAGACGATCCCTCCTCGTGATTTAGAATTAGCCTTTGATAAGTGGTCCAAACGCGGTACTTTCTTAATTACACGTCTCTGTACCTCTGCGAATTTAACGGAAGCTGAAGTCAATGAAGCAGAAAAACTCTTCCGTGCATTTATCGCTGATGTGAAGGACGTTGCAGTCGATAATTGTCTCCAAGGTACTCCTATCATGGGAGACGCAAAGGCTACTCCTCGTGATGCCAGCGCCTATGACCCTGGTACTCCTGGTCGTGAATACTATGGGTATTATTAAACAGATTCTAGTTGATGTACAATATCACTAAGAATAAGTTTATCTTCTCTTTGTTTGTCTCCGTTTGGTTCCTCGTTTCTTTGTCTTTTTTCTGTACTGCTTTCCACCTGCAGATATACACATCTGACGAATAGCTTTATGAACACCTGTGCTAGTGGGCTTACCTATCATGGCATACCCCTTATTGCCTCCATATGCAGGATCTCTTCCACAAAGAATTTCTACAGGACGATTGCGTGTAAAGACATTCATAAATTCTTGAAATAAAATGGGTCTATATAAACAGGCATCATTGTTTGTTAAGACAACTATCTTTACATTATGGGAGTATAAATAATCAAACATCTCTTGAATCATAGTGAGTCGTGCAGTACCACCAGCGAGATAATTCACAAATCCTTCTGCTGTGAGTCCTCCAAGATAAGGACGCATACTCAAACCTTGTTCAATAGGTATTTTTCGGATAGCCCTTGAAGGCAATTGATAAGAGAAAACAATATGATATTGAGGTTCTCCAGTTAACGGATTTGTTCCCGTTTTATGATACTCTTCCATTTCAAATAAATTCTTTTTCATTTCCTGTATACCATTGCCCACAAAAAATCCCCCTTCCATTTTGGTCAGAGTGCGATCAAAATCAAAGACTGCTACCAAACGTTTATTCTCATGAGTGTCTACCCAGGATAGAATCTCTTGAATTGTTTCTTCATTTATTCCTGCTTTTTCATCATAGGCTTCAACCTTGCCCCCTAAGAGTAAACATAATCGACTGAGCACTTTTGCAGCATCTTGACCCTTATCAGATAATAATTCTAAGAAATCTAAATAACCTTGTTTAACTACGCTAAAATTGGCGACGTAACCTTTGGTTTCTGGCACGTAGGGAGTTATAAATTTTCCAAGACATGCATTTTTCACTTGCGTTCTATATGTAGGTTCATTATCCAAAAAAATACCCGCATCAAACTTGGCTAAAGGTGCTAGTACATTGGCCAGATTGGCATTGATAGGAGTTTCTTGTCTTACTATAGGTTCATTCAGACCTAATAAATTGCCTTTGGGTACATTAAATCCTTCATTTACGTTTCCGTAAGCGTTTCCAACTCTTTTCAAAAAATTATTTCGAAAAGGGACGGTTTCTTCATTTAAGGCTTGATAAGCATTGCCGAGATTACTCAAGCTCATTCTACTTTAAGGACGGATTAAACTTAAGAAGATGGCCAATCCAATGATTTGCCAGACTGAGCGAGCGGGTTTGGCAATGGTGAATAAATCAATGACAACATTGTTCCATAAGA
>JACCDP011531010.1_pt1 | contig 10798 bp, 9 predicted proteins | sample 7445841 | NCBI WGS metagenome assembly JACCDP01 (sample SAMN15323441, study PRJNA562643) | freshwater metagenome | isolation source: river surface water | place: USA:Blue River Watershed | collected 2017-08-17
GGTCGGTCTCGACACCGTTCAAAAAGCCGAGTTCGTCCGGGTCGATCCTGACCACGAACTCACCGCTCAGCGCACACCACACCCAGCAGGTGAGAATTCCCGCACCGACGATGAACGCCTTGTTCTTACGCAGCTGGGCAAAACGTTCTTTGCGAATCTTCTTGCGCTCGGCGGCTGCGGATTGCTTGAGGGTTGCAGTGGTCATTGTTCGATCTTCTGTCGGATGCGTGGGTTGAGGACCGCAAACAGGATGTCAGCGATGAGTTGCACGGACACGATCACCGTGCCGATGATGAGGACCGAGGCCTGCAAGACCGGATAGTCACGGAAGTTCACCGAATCGAGGAGAAGTCCACCGAAGCCCGGATAGTTGAACACGATCTCGACCGCGACGAGTCCACCGATGAGGTAGGGAACCTGGGATGCAACGACGGCGATGGTCGGCAGCAGTGCATTGCGCAGGATGTGACGCATGACGGCCTTGCGCTGGGTGAGTCCCTTCAGTACCGCGGTGCGCACGTAGTCGGAGTCATAGGCCTCGATGACGCCTGCACGCGCGATGCGGGAGATGTAACCGAAGAGCACGAGCATCAGTGCAAGTGCAGGCAGGATCAAGTGATAGATCACGGTGAAGAATCCGGGATCTGGCGTGTCGGGGAATGCGTTCACGGGGAGCCACTCGAATTGCACTCCGACGATGAAGGCGAGAATCACTGCCCACACGAACTCGGGCACGACCGCAGCGGACAGGCCGCCGACGGTGAGGACTCGGTCGAGGCGCTTGCCTCGCTTGACGCCCGCAAGGACACCACCGAGGATCGACAGCGGTACAACGAGCAGGAACGCGAGCGCCGCAAGGCGCAACGAATACCCGAGCGCGGGGAGCAGGATCTCCGTCACTGGGGCTCGGTACTGCACCGACTCGCCGAGGTTGCCGGACAAGGTGTCTGAGAGCCAATTCCAATAGCGAGTGAGGAGGGGCTTGTCGAGGCCGAGTTCCTTTTCAAGCGCAATGACGTTCGATCGCTCGGCCGTGTTGCCCAGGATGCGTTCGGCCGGGTTTCCGGGAAGCACGTTGGTCATAAAGAAGATTGCTGCCGTCACCAAGAACACCGTGACGAACGCAAGCCCAATGCGCTTGAGAACGTATTTCCCCACGGCGTCAGCATAGTGAGTTCACTTTCGTGAACTTCAAACGACTCGACAAACGACAAGAGCCGGTGTGCTTTCGCACACCGGCTCTTGTGACGTACTGACTGGATGGATTAGTACTTGGCTGCTGCCGACTCGAACTGACCCATTCCGTTGGTGTAGAAGCCCTTGAGGCCCTTGCGAACAACCGTCGTGCGGGTTTCGAAGTACACCATGAGGTATGGGGTCTCGTCCAAGCAGAGTTCCTGAACCTTCTTGGAAGCTGCCTTGGCCTTGGCTGGCGTGGTTGCGGTGATGTACTCATCAGCCGCCGCATCGAACTTCGCGCTGGCGAAGTGTGCTGCGTTCCAGTCGCCGGTCGACTTGTAGGCACGGGTGAGGATTTCCACGGGCGATCCGCGGTGTCCCCAGTCGGTGATGCCGAAGTTCGACTCGAGCCAGTAGTTGTTCTCCACCTTCTTCGACTGACGGGCATCCCACGGAGCCGTGTAGTACGAGTCGGCGAGCTTCAAGGTGACGTCGATGCCGATTTCGGCGAGCGAGGCCTTGAGGAACGGAGCCAAAGCGTTGATGTCATCGCGGCTGTAGCTGGAAAGATCAACCTTGAAGCCCTTCGAGCCTGCAGCGGACATGAGGGACTTCGCCTTGGCGATGTCCTTCTTGCGCTGTGCCACCGAAGCATCCTTGGTCGCGTATGCGTCCATGATCGAGTCGTTGGCCAACAGGGCCTGTCCCTTGAGCACGCTCTTGATGAACGCCTCGCGGTCGAGGGTGAGGGCTGCGGCCTGACGGATGCGCTTGTCGGTCGAGAATGGACCGAAGTCGCAACGCAGGTGGGTCGAGATGTGACCTGCCGACGGAACCTTGACGAGATCGGCCTTGGCCTTGTTGATCTTCGCTGCGGTCGCCGGGGTGACGCCGGTGACGGCATCGATCTTTCCGGTGACGAGCTGAGCAACTGCGGCTTCAGCAGACTCGAACACGGTCAGCACGAGCTTGTCGAACGACGGCTGGCGCTTGGTGTCCCAGTAGCTCTCGTTCTTCGAGAACGTGGTCTGCGTGCCCTTGGTGTAGGTGTCGAGCACCCAAGCACCACAACCGTTCATCGTGTTCTGCCAGCCCTCTGCACCGCTCTCACCATTCTTGATGATGATGAGGCCGTAGCTCGTCGAGCTGAGGAGACCCGGGAACGTTCCGACTGCCGACAGCAGCGTGAACTTCACGGTGAACTTGTCGACCTTCTCCACGCCGTTTGCGTCGAGGATGCCGGAGAACTTACCGAGCGACTGCGACTTGTTGGCTGGGTTCAGGTGGCTCTTGAACGTCCAGACGACGTCGTCTGCGGTGAGTGCAGAACCGTCGTGGAACGTGATGCCCTGACGAATCTTGAACGTCCACACCTTGCCGCCTGCGGAACCCTTCCAGCTCTGGGCAACGCGGGGAGCGAGCTCGCCCTTGTTGTCCGAGAAGGACAGGTATTCGCCGACGCAGCAGAGGATCTGGAGCGAACCAGCATCTGCCGTGGTGAACGGAGCGGGTGCAGCGGCGATCTTGCCACCTGCAACGCGCAAGGTCTTCGTCGCTGCGCTGGCCGTGCCTGCACCCACGACGCCGGCAACCGGAAGTGCAACTGCTGCACCGGCTGCTGCCGCGCCCTGAATGAAGTGACGACGCGACACGCTGGTCGACGCGACCTCTGTGGACATGGTTTCAATTACTGACATGTATCCCCCTAGGTAGGTACTACGTAGACCACATACCCTAGTCATCCTCGGCCCCGTTGTGTCAATGGGGTGGGCACATGTCCGACCCGAAAAACCCGAAAAGTATGGGCTTTCGGGCTCGCCCGAGGGTGGGATCATCTGCCTCGAGCCTCCGGGGTGGCCACGGCCGGCCGAACTCATCACGGTTCGGGCGTAGGGGAAATGCCCTGAACTCATACCATTATTAGTACGGTAGAAATCTGTGGTTCAGCCCGATCGCACACTTTTGTCGATGTGGTGCGTAGGGCAGTGGTGCAGTTGGTGACGCCGAGCGAGACCCCCGCGCACGGGATCGTGGTCGCCGATGCGAGCGATTGCGTATCGGTCTTCGGCTCCCACTTGCTGCCTAGTGCGCTCGATGCTGCGGGGTTGGCGCGACACTGGACCGTGGCGTCAGCAGTGCCACCGCATCGACTGCGTTCTCAAGACGTGTCGATCCTGCCGACGCACGTTCGCAAGATCGTCCCGCGTGTCGCGGTGGCCGACCCCGATCGCCTCGCCACGGCCGACCTTGTCGTCGGTTTCACTGAACTGCGCTGGCCGGTCGTCGACCATGTTCGAGCGCTCCACTGTCCTGCACCTGCGCTCGCACTTCCCGAGTTCATCGATGACGGCGAAGCGTTGATGCACAAGCCACTTAGTTTCGCCGCGCTTTCCGACGCGGCGATGCGACACGCGCTTGCGCGACCCGCAGCGAGTTCAACTCAGTCCGATGCACACGTCAGCGACGACGACTTCTGGACGAACCTTGCTGATGTGTGTGCGCGATTCGCTGCGTTGTTGCAGCGCGTGAACGACTAGTTCTTCAGGAAGTCGGACGGCTTCACGCCGAGTGCGACACCGAGACGGACCAGGGTGTCGAGCGCGGGTGAGAAGTGTCCATTTTCGATTCGATTGATCGTCTTGCGATCGATTCCCGCGACCTCGGCGAGCGCAGCTTGGCTCAGGTCTGCGTTGGTGCGCAGTTCGTAGAGTCGATTGGCGAGAACTTTTCGCATCGATGACACGTCGCGCTTGAGTGCGGTTTCGGGAAGTTTCTTGGTCGCGGTTTTCGTCATGTGCACACCTTAGGGCAACTATCGGACAACTGTCCGACTTTTCGATGGACGGCTCATACCTGTCTCGTAGGCTTGAAATATGCGTATCGGGGTGCTCACGGGAGGTGGTGACTGCCCAGGTCTGAACGCCGTTATTCGCGCAATCGTGCGCAAGGCCGAAGCCCAGCACGGCGACGAGGTGGTTGGCTTCTACGACGCGTGGGATGGCGTCATGGAGGGACGCAGTGTCCGGCTGGATACGGCCCAGGTACGGGGAATTCTCCCGAAGGGCGGAACCATCCTTGGCACCCGTCGCGGTGGTCCGTTTGATTCGGCGGATGGCGTCGATCGCGTCAAGGCGACGCTTGCAGCCGAGCGTCTGGACGCACTCGTCGTTATCGGGGGCAACGGTTCGCTCACGGTCGCGTCGATGCTTGCCGACGATCACGGACTCCCGGTCGTCGGTGTGCCCAAGACGATCGACAATGACGTCGTCGGTACCGACACCACGTTCGGTTTCCAGACTGCGGTGCAGATCGCCACGGATGCGATCGATCGATTGCACACGACCGCGGAGAGCCACGACCGGGTGATGGTCGTCGAAGTCATGGGTCGCGACACCGGGTGGATTGCGATGCAGGCGGGAATCGCCGGTGGCGCAACGGCAATCGTCGTGCCCGAGGTTCCCTTCGACATCGACGAACTTGCCGCGATCGTGACGCGACGACATGCGCGCGGGCGCTATGCCTCGATCGTCGTGGTCGCCGAGGGTGCCCGCCCGAAGCCCGGCACGCTCGAATTGCCTGTGCGCTCAAATGATCGATACGGCAACGAGACCCTCGGAGATCTCTCCCATCTGATCGGTGCTGAACTCTCCAAGCGCACGGGATATGAATCGCGTGTCGTGCAGCTCGGACACGTCCAACGTGGTGGCACGCCAACCAGTTACGACCGGGTGCTCTCCACGCGATTCGGGCTGGCTGCGGTCGATCTCGTCCACGAGCGTGCGTGGGGAAAGATGGCCGTGTTGCGTTGCGGTCAGATCGCCTCGGAGTCGATGAGCGTCACCCGCGGCAAGACGAGGTTCATCGACCTCGAGATGTTCGACGACGTGGCGAAGAGTTTCTTCGGCTGATCAGTTCGGCGGACCGAACTGACGGTCGCCAGCGTCCCCGAGTCCGGGAACGATGAACGCGTTTTCGTTCAACCGCTCGTCGACGGATGCGGTGACGATGTGCAGGTTCATGTCGCTCTTGTCGAGGAAGGCGATTCCCTCCGGTGCGGCGAGCACGCAGGCGATCGTGATCGGTTGCTGGGCGCCACGTTGGGCGAGAATGCGACAACCGTGTTCGAGCGATCCACCTGTGGCGAGCATCGGGTCGAGCACGAGACAGTGACGGCCGTTCAGATGTGTCGGCAACTTGGCGACGTATTCGCTCGGCTCATGAGTGTGTTCGTCACGTTGCACACCGACGACGGCGATGTCGGCATCGGGGAGAAGTTCCATCGCAGCGGGAAGCATTCCGAGACCCGCGCGCAAAATCGGCACGAGCACCGGTCGTCGGGCGATGCGCACACCATCGGTTTCGGCAAGTGGTGTCGTCACGCGGATCTTTTCCGTCGGCACGCTGCGTGTCGCCTCGGCGATGACGACGAGCGACAGCCTGCGCATCTCGGCGCGGAACATCTGGTTGGACGTGTTCTGATCGCGCAGGTTGGTGAGCGCCTCGGCGGCCACGGGATGATCGACGACGGTGACGGTGACGGGCATGTGCTCCATCTTTGCTGATCGGTAGTGTGGCGACCAATGTCCGCAGACTTTCGGATTCGCTTGGCTCACAGTCCTGCCGACGCGGCGGTGATCTCGGCGGTATTCGACGAGGTCTGGAGCGTGAAGGCAATGGTCTCCCCGGAAATCATCGTGGCCAGCCTGCACAACGGGGGGTATGGGGCGATCGTGGAATCCGCCGGAACGCCCATCGGGGCCGCCTTCGCACTCGTCGGTGTGCCACTGGAGGGCGAGACCGGACCCAACCTGCACTCGCATGCCGCCGGTGTCGTTGCCCATCGGGCTGGTCATGGAATCGGCGAGGCCATCAAGGTGCACCAATGGAGGTGGGCCAAGGACAACGGGTTCGCCACGGTGACATGGACGTTCGATCCTCTCGTGCGGCGCAACGCATGGTTCAACATCGTCAAGCTCGGCGTCCGCGTGCTCGGCTATCACACCAACTTCTATGGCGAACTCGACGACGGCATCAACGCTGGGGAGCAAAGCGATCGAGTGCTCGTGCGCTGGGACGTCGCGGGGCGGGGTGAGCCGCAACGCGCATCGTTCGTCGAATCGGGGCCGGGCGACCTCGTGATTTCCACGCCTCCCGACATCGAGTCATTGCGCATGCGCGATCGCGAGGAGTCCGCACATTGGCGCGACGTCCAGCGCGCGGCATTTCTCGACGCCCAGTCGCGCGGGGCGGTCGTGGTCGGGTTGAATGAAGAGTACGACTACGTGTTGCGCCCCACGCACACGACACCCGGGACGCCGACATGACCATTCGCAGCATCGAGATCCGCCGCGCTCACATTGCCCTCGTTGCTCCGTTTCAGACCTCTTTCGGAGTCGAGACCGATCGTCATCTGTTGTACGTGCGCGTCGTCGGCGACGGCGCCGAGGGTTGGGGCGAGTGCGTGGCGATGACCGATCCCCTGTATTCCTCCGAATACGTCGACGGTTGCGAAGAGGTGCTGCGTCGCTATCTCGTTCCCTGCGTGACGCCCAACTCGTCGTTGGAGTCGGTGCTCGAATCAATGGCGGCGGTCCGTGGGAACTACATGGCAAAGGCTGCGCTCGAAGCGGCACTGCTCGACTACTTCACGCGACTTAAGGGAATCTCCCTCGCGTCATACCTCGGTGCAACCCAGACCCGTGTCGCATCCGGTGTCTCGGTCGGCATCCAGCCATCGATCGACAAACTCCTCGAGGTCGTGGGACGATACGTGGCCGATGGCTACGTGCGCATCAAGCTGAAGATCGAACCCGGCCGCGACATCGAACCCGTGCGTGCGGTGCGCAAGGCGTTCGGGGATGCAATGCTGCTGCAGGTCGATGCGAATGCTGCGTATCGCGTCGAGGATGCCGAGCATCTCGCGCGACTGGACGAATTCAATTTGTTGCTCATCGAACAGCCACTTCCCGAAGAAGATCTGGTTGGCAACGTCGAACTCGCCAAGCGCGTCCGCACACCGATCTGTCTGGATGAGTCGATCACGACGATCGAGGTCGCCCGCGGCGCACTCGACATCGGTGCATGTTCGATCATCAACATCAAGCCCGGACGCGTCGGGGGATACCTCGAGGCAAAGAAGATCCACGACCTGTGTCTCGCGCGTGGTGTTCCGGTGTGGTGCGGGGGGATGTTGGAGACGGGGATCGGTCGGGCGGCAAATCTTGCGCTTGCAGCGTTGCCCGGGTTCACCCTTCCCGGCGACACCTCCGCGTCGAAGCGTTACTTCGCGACGGATGTGACCACGCCGTTCGAGTTGCGTGATGGCTACATCGACGTGCCGACCGGTCCCGGCATCGGCGTGACACCGATTCCCTCGATTCTCGAGGCGATGACGTCGCGGGTCGACACGATCGCGGTTGACTGAACGCCGATGTCGCACGACAAGATGCCCGAGTCGTGGATCGACTACCTGAACCGCCTCGACGTCGAGCGCCTCGAACTCACCAACGACGAGATCCTCGACGCGGTCGAGCGAGGGCTGAGGCTCCAGGGCCAGGGTGAATCGGTCATCGAACCTCGCGTGCATCTCGAACCGGGCGTCTCGAATGGCCACTTCAACGTGCTCCGCGGCTCCTTGGGTGGCGACATCGACATCGCGGGAGTGAAGGTCGTCGGCGACTTCGTCGACAACTACAAGGTCGGGCTCCCGAGTGAGCTAGCACTCCTCAACTTGATGGACCGACGAACGGGTCAACCTCGGGCGGTCATCGATGCGTCGTATCTCACCGACATGCGCACCGGTGCGGTGACGGCACTCGGCGCAAAACACCTCGCGCGCAAAGGCTCCAAGGTGCTCGGACACGTCGGTGCTCGCGGTACTGCGTATTGGAACGTGCGTCTTCTCGATCACCTGTACGACTTCGATGAGATCCGAGTGCACTCGCTGCGTCCCGAGAGCCGCGAGGCGTTCGCCCGCACGCTGTCCGAGGATCTCGGCAAGCCCGTCGTCGCAACGACCGACTGGGAGTCCTGTGTGCGCGGAGCGGACATCGTCGTCGAGGCGTCACGCCTCGAGCGACCTGAAGTCATGCTGCGCACCGAATGGATCGCGCCCGGTACATTTGTCGTGCCGTACGGAACGATGAGTGCCGTCGACATCGACGTGTTGTCGATCATGGACAAGGTCGTCGTCGACGATTGGGGGCAGTGCAGGGATGGCAAGTTCGGATCCTTGCGCGCGCACGTCGAGCAGGGCTTGTTGAGCGAGTCGAACGTGCATGCGGAGTTGTGTCAGGTCGTGACTGGAGAGCGGACTGGTCGAGAAAGCGATGATGAGACGACTCTGCTGTGGCATCGCGGGTTGTCCCTTTCGGACATCGCGCTCGGTCATGCGATGTTGCAGAAGGCGGCGACGCTCGGGATCGGGCAGAAGTTGCGGTATTCGTGAAGATCATCGCGGGTGATCGCGAACTCACGCTCGAGGAGATGGTCGCACTCGCTCGCCGTGACACGACACTCGAGGTCTCGAAGGCTGCCTGGGCGCGAATCACGGTTTCGCGCGCGATTGCCGACGAAGAGCTCGAGCGCGGCGCGATCGTCTATGGACTCACGGTCGGTCTCGGAGGGAAGGTGTCGATGCCGATCGAGCGTGACTCCGTTCCTGAATTCGAGAAGTCGGTGATCAGCGCGCGCATCATCGGAATCGGGGAACCGCTCGACGAAGCCGTCTGTCGTCGAGCACTCGGCCTTCGCATCGTGAACATCTGCCACGGGCGCTCGGCGGTTTCTCCACACGTCGTCGAGCAGTTGCTGGCGATGTACAACGCAGGAGTGACACCGATCGTTGCGTCCCTCGGATCGATCGGCTCGAGTGATCTCGGGCAGTGTTCCCAGTTGTGCGCGACGGTGACGGGGGTCGGTCAGGTGTGGGTCGACGGAAAGCAGATGTCTGCAGTCGACGGACTGGCTTCGATCGGAAGGAAGCCGGCTGATCTCGGCCCGAAGGACGCACTTGGTTTGTTCAATTCCGGTGCGGTCACGCAGTCGATCGTCGTGGACTATCTCGCGACCTTACGAGTCGTTCTCGATGCAGCAACGGTCACAGCAGTTGCCTCCTGTGAGGCCTACGGAGTGAATCCCTCGCCCTTCACACGCGAGGTCACCGTGACGAAGGCGGTTCCGGGTGGGGAGAAGGCGAGCGATGCGATCATGTCGCTCCTCGAAGGGTCCTGGACGCTCGAGCAGGGTGCGATACCGCAGGCGCAACACGCGATCAGTTTCCGCACGCTCGTGCCCCTGATCGCCGTCGTCGAGGAGTGCGTCGAGCGATTTTCAGACCTCATCGAACGTGAGGTGAACTCGAGCACCGACAGCCCAGTGGTGTTGCACGACTCGCGAACCGTTCGCTCATCGGTGAACTTCCAGCCACTTGCAGCCGCCGTCGCCGGTGACGCACTGGCGATCGCCCTGACGCACTGGTCGAATGCATCGGCGAATCGCACGATCAAGATGGCCAATCACTCGATTCCCGACGTCCCCCGATTCCTCGCACCGGACGAAGGTCAGTCCGTCGGATTCAACGCGCTCATGAAGTCGACCGTCGCGATGGCCACCCGTGTTCGCTTCGAGGCGAATCCCGGCAGCGTGGATTTCTTCGCCGTGTCGGACGGCACCGAGGACGTCGCGTCACAGTTGCCACTGGTGGTGGAAAAACTCGGCCGCCAAGTCGAGTCCTTGCGTCGACTGGTCGCACTCGAAGCCTTCACCGCGCACCAACTCGTGTCCTTGCGTCAGCCCAGACGATGGGGGCGTGCGGCGACGCGCGTGCTCGACGTGTGTGGTCGACACGTTCCGGTGATCGAACACGACCAACCCCTCGGTGGATTCGTGGATGCGCTCACGGAGTGCATCGCGCGCGGCGAATTGCACTGACAACTTGTCGGGGAGGGGGGACTTGAACCCCCGGCCTCCTGGTCCCAAACCAGGCACGCTACCAACTGCGCCACTCCCCGGGCCTCGTCACTCTACCGAACAAACACCTCGGTCATCGTGCGAGTGAACGAACGACATCGAGTAGTCGCGTGACGTCGTCGTGTGAGACGTAGCGCGTCACTCCTGCGCGCACCACGCCGCCTGATTCGCTCAGTCCCATGTGTCTCACTGCTTCGACCGCATAGGAGTGTCCGGACCACACGGCGATCTTGTTGCGTGCGAGTTCTTCTGCCACCGCATCGGGGTGATGGCCACGAATCGTGAAGGCGACGGTCGGCACGCGACCCTCCATCGACTGACGACCCCACACGCGAACACCGTCGATGGCGAGCAGTCCCTCGAGTAGTGGTGCGAACACGTCGTTCTCTGCAGCCATCACCTTGTGCATGTCTTCTTCGAGGAGAAAGCGGGCGGCTGCCTCGACGGCGGCGATGCCCTCGAAATTCGGCGTGCCGGTCTCGAACCGTCGTGGGCCGACATCTTCGGCCGGTCGCACCTTGGCCACGGGGAGTGAGTTGAGGAGATCGGGTTGGATGCACAGCACGCCGGAGTGCGGGCCATACCACTTATATGGAGACGTCGCGAGGACGTCGCAGCCGAGCGCGGTGACGTCGACCGGGCGATGGAC